>Ga0209506_1000266_pt1 | contig 76236 bp, 89 predicted proteins | sample AD_JPNHG2_MetaG_FD_184409 | JGI IMG/M metagenome (GOLD analysis project Ga0209506, IMG submission 184409) | Active sludge microbial communities of municipal wastewater-treating anaerobic digesters from Japan - AD_JPNHG2_MetaG (SPAdes) (version 2) | ecosystem: Engineered > Bioreactor > Anaerobic...
GCACCTAACCCTATAAAGGAGGTTTTTGATTGGACAATGGCACAAAGTGTAGGAGCAACATACATTTATGATGTTGATGAAGACATCAATCACATAGGTGGTGTCTGGAATATCTTTAAATCCAGACATGACTGGCTTTACATGGGCTTATGTGCGTCCACAGATCCGTCGCTAGGATTTTCTGTTTCTTTCAATGTTGAAAAACTTCTGGAGAAAATTAAGGGTAGTCCTCTTGTTTATTTAAAACACTTTGAGGTAGGCTACACACTGCAGTTTAAGAATATCAATGATTTATCAGAGAAGTATGATGGTTTAATGATAAACGCTATAAAGTTTGAGTGGTAAGTTTTCTTTTGAAGCAATAGTTTACTGAGCGTGTGGAAAAACTTACAGTTGTCCATGATGTGGATAGATTTTGTTGATAATGCTTGATGTTTGTTTTCGGAGGAAAAATTAATGAAAGAGAATTTTGATTATTTCTGGAAATTTTTGATTTTTTGGGAAAAAGAACATGCCGGTGATATCGGAGATGGAGCTGGAATTACTATTTATGGTTTTACTGAAAAATATCATCCTCAACTTGTAAAACAGTTAAAAGAACTTTATTTTTCAGGTGAAAAAGATAAAGCAGAAAAAGCAGCAAAATCAAGTGCAAGGACTTTATATTGGAACGCTTTAGGTTGCGATGATTTACCTTCGAAACTTGATATAGTAGCAGCAGATTGTTGCTTTAATCAAGGAATTGGAGTAGCAAAACAAGTATTAAAGTTGTCAGCACAAGACTATCTTGTATATTTTAGAAATAAAGATTTTGCAGAGACATATACTTGGTTAATAGCAATACTAAAGAGAAGTGATTTTTATAATGATTTAAGAAGTTATGACAGGTTTGGAAGAGGATGGAATAAAAGAATACTTTCTCTCTATGATTATTTAGCAAGTGATTTTCAGATACTACATTATGATTAACTACTACGGTTCAAGGATAGGTTGGATAGAAAAATACAGAAAATAGAAAAAAGAGCAGCTAAGTAGGAAGGATATAAGAGTAAAATGAAAAATGATAAAAGCAAAGGTAGAAAAAACATCTGTATTTGTTGATACTCCTGTTATAATTACATGGGAAGTTGATCAGAATTATGATTATTTTAGAATTGAGTTTTGTTATAAAGATGTTTGGTATTCTATTGTTGAACAACTTGACGGTTCAACAAGGAAATATGTATGGTATGCTCCTGTAACTGGTAGACTTCGTATTCGTGTTGTAGGTGTCAAGAAAAGCCCGTCTTTGAAATTCTTGTTAACTTCATCGGATATTATTAATGTGTTTGTTGGAAACAAGATAGATACTACAAATTCATTGTTACTCGGTGATGTATATGTAGTTTTACCACAGTTAAAAGGTTTAACTTGTGGAAGTTGGTATGACGTCAATGAGTATATTGTTGGTCAAGCAAAAAATGTGTTGCAATACAAAGTTGCTGATGGTGTTTATGTTAATGTAAATCCTGAAAAGAGTTATGAAGATTTTATTGCAAAAACTCGAAATGTTAATACTTTATACAGTTTACCATGTGAGCTTTGTAATCAAGATTCTTTTATTAAAGTGTTTGACATATCTGGAGTAGAGTTATTAAGTAGTATACTTCCAAAAGCATATTCTGATGATACATGGCCTTTTTCAGTAAAAAGTCTTTGTAAAACTTATATACCAAAAAAGATTGTATCCACACAACAAAAAGATTTTTTTCTTGCATCATTGTATACAAAGGACGATTTTTTGAATGTTAGGACTGACGAAAAAGGTTATTATGAAACATCGGAAGTGTTTGGTCCAGGTTACATTAGTGTTTCATTAGGTAAGGAAATTGTTGAGGCGGATGAAGATTTTGATCCTGCAGAAAGTAAGTTTGATGATATTTTGTATTTTTATAATCAAGATGGTTGGAAATTAATAAAAGAAACAGAGGAACTATTTTACTTTGATCCATTGAACTACTGTTCAGGTATGACGATAGGAAAAGAAGATTTGACTGTTGATTTTATGATACCCAAAGAACTTGAACCTGTTGGTGAATTAGGTGATATTTATGTACAAGTTCTTGATGAACGTGATTTGAGTTGTCTTTGTGATGTACCTGTTGTCGTTGAAACTCTGGATCAAACACAAGAATACACACAAACAACAGATGTATCGGGTATTACTGTTTTTGCACATATTCCTTTAAATACATATTCTGTTAGTGCTGGTAAATACAGAGAGTATGTATTTTCTCCAGCATCGGTTAACGTCAGTTTGACACAAGATAACAGAGTTAAAAATGTAATTATTTATGGTAGACCATATTATCGGATATCAGGTAGTATTTATGATCAGTATGGTAAAGGGTTAACACAGTCTGTGCAGGTTGTAATTGAAGATCTGTTTAGAAATTCAACAGTATTAGTAACAGGAACTTCTGGATATAGTACTGAAAGAGAACTTGAAGAAGGTTTATATCGAATTTACTGTAGTCAGCCTTCAACACCAGAATTCTATATACAAGAAGTATATAGTGATGTAAGTGGACTTGATTTTATAGTACCTGTAAATAAAATTACTGGTTATGCGTATGATTTAGATGATAGTGGAATTGAAGGTGTTGAAATTGCGGTTTATGAAGGTTTTATTGAAGAACCGCAAGTTGAGTTTACTGAAGAGGGAATAAAAAGATATGAAGGTGGAGTTCCGTTTTATACTACAGAAACTGATTTATCTGGGTGTTTTGATATATCTTTGTTTCCTGGTGAGTATACTTTAAGAGCAAATAAAGTTGAGTACAACATTAATGATATTATTTCGTGGTTAATGCAAACTCAAGGATTGGCAGAGGATTCGTTATTGATTTTGTTGTTAAAAGAGTATGTTGAAAGCGGTGGTGACGTTGAAGAATTGATTGATGCAATAAAGAATGCTGCGAGTGAATATGGTTATGATGGTGAAGGATTAGTTGAAGCTTTGAGTAGTACTGGAGCTGCAACAAAGTATTATTTTCAGCCGTTACAACGTCATGTGTTGTTGGATAAAAGTGTAGTTGCAAATCAGAATTTCTTTCGAGAGAATACTTATTCAATACAAGGACGGTTTGTTGACGGTTACACAGGAAAACCTGTTTTATCCGGTGTTGATTTTTGGGTATTAACTCCTAATTCTAGACTATTATATTCTCAATCTAGATATAAAGTAAATGGAATTGTTTTTACCGAAGAAGGAGAAGGTAAGTTAGCAGAGAGTAAATCATTGAATAATGGTGATTTTTATTTGACAAACTTGTTACCTGGTTATTATACAGTTGTACCTTTAAAGAATATTGAAGAATGGGTACATGATGAAGAGAAGGATACTTGGTATTGGCAAAAAGTTAATTTAACTGGACCTTATAATTTTGGATATGTCTTTAGACCTGAGTACAGAAGAGATATTATAACTAATAAATCTTTGATAAATAGAGATTTTAGTTGTTACACAGGGATAATATCTGGTGTTGTTATTGATGTGTTTTCTGATTTACCTGTTGAAGGAGTTAAAGTAGAAGCAATAGGTGGTGAATATGAATATGAACCAGTAGAAACAGAGAGTGGAGGTGTTGTCTATCAACCAAAACCAAAGCAACAAGTTACTGATGTTTCCGGTGTGTTTTTGTTTGAGTTACAAAAACCAGAAGAGTTTTATCAAGTACATCTGTTTAAGGAAACAACAGCATTGAAATATTATCAGTATGATCAGAATGATGCGACGAAAAGAACAAGTTTAGAAGATCCGAATTTTATATTATTTATTTCTGGTATTGAGTATCCAATTTATCATATATCAGGTCAAGTTGTTGATGAAAGTGGTTTGCCTATTCAAACAGAAGTAGTAGCACAAAATGGTATACAAGAAGCCCCGAGTATTATAAATGGTTGGGGAAAGGTAGAGGAAATTCCACATTATGTGTTTACTAGTGGTGTTACTTCTACAGGTGATTACTGTGTTGATGTTCGGTTACCAGGTGATTATACAATATATCCTCGTTCATATGGTTATGAATATACACCAGAAATATATAGGATAAACGATGTTAATGAAAACCACAGTGGTCTGGACTTTGTTGGAGAGCTTATAGATGCAGAAGAAGGTAATGCGTATGATTTAGACTATTGGATAAAAGGTTGTGTTAGAGACGCATGGACTCAGTGTGGTGTAAGTGGAATAGAAGTAGTTGCAATAGCAAAGTCAGATTCAGAAGAAGAGTATGTAGTATCAACAGATATTGAAGGTGTGTTTACTTTTAATGAAATACCAAGAGATGTGTATTATGTATATCCTAGATCAAGTTCAAACTTGTATTATCCACGAGTTCCTCGTGTTGTAAATACATGTTATAATAATATATCAGGTGTAGATTTTGATTGTGTTCCTCTTCGAAAGATTAAGGGTACAGTGCGTTATAGCACAGGTGAACCTGTTGTAGATTTGCCTATATTAATAAACGCAGCACATTCAAAAGTAAGTTTATTTGATTTTTCAGGTCTTGAGGTTTGGTCTTATGATAAAGATTTATATATTCCAATTGCAAAAGACTTAGGGAATGGTGTAAAAATTATTGTTAATGAAGGTAAACACAACTTTATTATACTTTCGGGTATTGAAATTATTGACTGTTTTGGTGTTTTAACATCAGGTAACAGTATTCCTGGAATATCTATATCAGGCTTAAGTTTTCCTACTGATGTTGATTTTACAATGAGAGGAAGGAATAAAGTTGTATCATTTGGAAATAGTACAGTTTTTGAAGGTAGTGGTACAGTGTTGTATGAAACTTATTATCGCGAAGACGAGCGTGTGATGTTTGATGAAGAAGACGTGTTTATGGTTTTCGGTGTGCCGAATTACACCGGTGTTTATAATTTACCTGTGTTTCCTGATGAAGAAAATCAGCAGTTTATAACACAGTTTGTTTACGAGAAAGTTTATGGAAGAAAAGATAATAATACACTTTTTACATTGAATTTAAGTCCAGCTATTACACCACTTGATTTTGAGGCGATTAATGTAGTTGATTTATGGAGAGAGTTTGGAGATGTTGATGTAACTGTTCGTGATATAAGACCAGTAATAAGAAATATGCAGCAGATTACTGTTGATAAAGATGGTACTATGATATTGGAGTAAAATAAATGGCCTGGAAAGATTCTACATGGAAAATTGCGTGGGATGGTCGTATGGAAAACCCTGTGGGTCATATTTCAGACGACCAGTTACCTTGTACTGCGTTTGTATACAAGTATGTTGTACACAAGGAAATATATCTAGGTGGTTGGCTTGTAGAGGGATCTCCTGTAAATGATTATAAAGGGGTATTAACTCATCATATTGGTACTTATTTCAAAGAAACAATTTATCCTACCTGGCGAAGTACAATTTTTTCTTTTGGTTTTGGCTTGGTATTTTGGACTCTTCAATATATGGATAATAAAGAATTACGAGTTTTTTACAAATGGTTATTACTAGAAGATTTACCCGAGGTTTATCAAGATAAAATTCAAGATAGACAGACGCTGGTTTTTAATTTAGAAATAGGTGAAAATTGTGAAATTAAAGATGCTTATACTTTATATTCGGGGTCCTTTAATGCTTCTCCAAGTAATCAAAATGTTTATCCAGATTTACTTGTTGGTGAAAAGATATACTGTATGTATCAAGGTAAGGAGATATGTTTTACAGTTTCTAGTAATGATGGAAAAGGAAATGTTATATGTCAAGGTTATAAAACAGACGATAATGAAGAAATTGTGTTAACAGATTTATCTGTGGGTACTGAGTTAACACTGGAAGTATCACATGCTTGGGTTGAAATTGGTATTTATGGTGAAAGACGAAAAGATGATGGCACAGTGGAAGGTGTACCTGGAGAATACACATGGTGGGGTGATGAACGTTACTCATTTAATGGTGTTCCTTATTTTAACATGACTTCATCAATTTATGGAATGTATACTGCAGGTGATTATGTTATGCTTGATGGTGAACTGGGTTCACCAATTATAAATGCATCACTACCTGAAAACTCTACAGTTTGTATAGTCGAACATTCAATAGGTATTCCATTTATAGGTCCAAGATGGGCGGTGTATTGGTTCAAAACATTAGCTGAAACACCTGGAATTAGTATAACACGAAAGAAAGATTGTCATACATTTATTATTGCATACACAGAAGAAGGTAAACTTTTTGCACGTGAGGTTGGTTTTTCAGCGTTGGAGAATACTTATGTTTATAAAGATATACAGATTTCGTCTAATGATGATACAACACAGTATACACAACCGTTAGTATTCCAAGATTATACATTAAATATACATTTTATTTGTCAAGGTGAAGGTAATAAGATTTTTGGTTTTTGTACAAACACACAGCTGGATTTGGTTCATAAGTATGAAATTTGTACTGGCAAAAAACCTGCAATTGTGTTTGACGATATTTTATCAGTAGTTTATCTTATGGTCGAAAGAAGTGCATATGTTGATTCCAATGGTGTACAGTGTCTCGCTGGTTTGTATATGTTAAAAGGAACACGGAGTGAAGATAATGAATATGAATTTGAGGAATATGGTAGACTTCAAGATAAAGGTAATATTGATCTAGGTTATTCTTTTTATACATTGGAATATAATCATAATACAAACCAGCTAGCTGTTGTTTTTACATATTCTGACAGAATTGTACAATACACACTAGATAAAAATTTTAAACCAATGGAAACTGAAACCATAGAGTTAGCTGATGTAAAGTCTTATTCTGTTCAGTATAATATATACAAAGAGTATGTGTCATACAGAGATAGAACTCTGTATTATAAAAGAGAAGATCAAAGAGAGGTGAAAATAAAAGAGAACATAGATTTACCATTCGGTTTTTGTATTGCACCAACAATTAATGCATCATATGTTTGTTTTTATGATAAACCAACTGAAAACGATGAGAAAGATATATGTATGTATGAGTACAGAGGTTTCTGGAAAAAACTTGATATAAAAAAGCAAGAAGAAACAGTTTGACAAGGAGTTGTTGTGAAATTTATAAAAAGAATTAAACAAAGATTTAGACGGATGTTCAAAGAAGAGAGAAGATTTTTTGTTAAACTTGAGCCTGTGTGTGATATAAGAGAAGTATATAAAAGAAAAAATCTTGTACTGGACCCTGATCTTATGTTTACAACAAAGCTTTCCTTTGATTTAGATAGTTTGGATAATTTATATAGTATAGATGAGAAGAAGTTACTTGAATTGTTTCTCAATGGTGAAATATGTAGAAGACCTGTGGTTGGAATAATTTGGCAGTTAAATGAAAATTGTGTAAGTATACTTTATCCAGAAGTTCCATATCTGGTTATGTATGCATTACCTGGAAACGAAAAATGGAGTTTCTTACCTTCAGTAACCAGACTTTATGAAATAAAACTTATTTAAACAGTGAACTAAGGTGCACAGATGAAACTTGAATATGATGGATCGGTTATAAGATTATATCCAGGATATCAAAGCCTTAAACACATTCTTAGAACTTTACCTATGTGGAGTTATTATGATGCTACAAGAAGATGTTATGTATATCCTGAATCTGCAGTATTAACATTGTGTACTGTGTTTCCCGACGCTACAACAAACGAGGCATTTATTGAACTTTTAAAAAAGCACGAAAGATTTTATCGTGATGTAGTACATATAAAAGAAGGAAAAAGAACACTTGAAGATTTTGGAATAACACTAAAAGGTTTGAAAAACAAACATTTACTTAGAGAGTATCAGGTTACAGGTGTGTTATTTGCTTTTCATGGTAAAAAAGTTTTACTGGCTGACGATATGGGCTTAGGTAAAGCATTAATGGCGATTTCAACATTTCTTGCACTTAAGGAGAAACATAATATAAGAAAAGTGTTAATTGTATGTCCAAATTCAATTAAATATAGTGTTTGGGCACATGAGATAAAAAAGTGGACAAAGTTGCATTCTACAGTAGTTGATGGTAATAAAAAGCAAAGAATTTCACTTTTACAGAACATTAAATCTACGTTTGTAATAATAAACTATGAAGCAATAAGAGTTTTAAGCAAATACATAAAGGAATGGCAACCTGACATGGTTGTACTTGATGAATGTCATGCAATAAAAAACAGAAAAGCAAAACAAACATTAGCAATCAAAGAAATAAAAGCTCCTTATAGATTGTTGTTAACAGGAACACCAGTGTTAAATCGTGTTGAAGAACTGTGGAGTCAATTAAATTATTTAGATGAACGTTACTGGTTTTCATACGGTAAGTTTGTACAAAGGTACTGTACATTTAAAGAACAATGGTTACCACATGTTAGAAGAACGGTGAAGATAATTTCTGGTTATCAGAATCTTGATGAGTTAAAAGAGCATCTGTATTGTTATTATTTTAGAAGGACTAAGAATGAGGTTTTAACCGAGTTACCTGATCGTGTGTATGAAACACGTTTATTAGATTTGACATTACAACAGAAGCAGAAGTATAATGAATTAGTAGACGAATGTGTGTGTGAATTAGATAAAACGACGTCATTTACAACATTTGCTGCAAGATTACAAAAGTTATTGCAGGTATGTGATTTCGAAGAAGGGAGTTGTGAGTCATCAAAGTTTGATGAATGTGAAAAGATTTACAATGAGTTAAAAGAAGAGCATAAAATTGTATATTTTACGTGGTATGTAAAGACAGCTCAAATGTTGAAAAAAAGATTGGAGTTGTTAGCAAAGAAAGATGGATATACAGTAGTTGAAATTGATGGCACAACACCAGTGGAAGAAAGAACAAAGAGTGTTGATAAGTTTACAAACGATAGTAATTGTAAAGTTTTTATTGCTACGATTGCTACTTGTGGTTTGGGTCTTAATTTAACAGCGAGCGATGTATGTGTTTTTGTTTCACGTTCATTTACACCAGCAATTAATGACCAGGCTGAATCAAGATTACACAGACAAGGACAAAAGAAAACGGTTAATATAGTTATATTGAAAACAAGAAACACAGTAGAAGAGCGTGTAGAACATATATTAAGAAAAAAGGAGATACTTTTTGAAGATTTATTTAAAGACAGTGAAAATCTGGAACAGATTTTTAAGAAGGTGGAGTAAGACGATGAATAAAGTACAGTTTGCATATGATTTATATGGTTATATGAATTGGAAAGCAGTATCAGCTAAGGAGATTTATACATTTTTAAAGTTTTTAAAAGAAGATTTTGTAATTAGAAAAGATGTAAAAACAGAGTTAGTAGAATTACCTGCTCTAAAAGGGATAAATAAATATTGTTTATCAGTAAGAACAGATGAATTTGCACCTTGGATTCTTGTACATGTTGATAGAATACCTGTATCAGAAGTATACTTTTCAATTTCTGAAGAGCATGTATCTGGACAGTTAGATAATGTTCTTGGTATAGCAATTGTAAAACAGCTTATAGCAGCCGGAGTTCGAGTTAACATACTTTTTACAACTTCAGAAGAACATTGTTTATCATACAAGCAGATTGACATGTATTTTCGTTGTTTTTATCCTAATAAAAATCCAGTATTGATTGACCTGGATATTGATGTTTTTCATGATTTAACAGAATTTGCTGGAGGAGAAATTACGATAAGGGATAGAGATGAGCGTGCAATGTTTAACAGAATGTTGGTAGAGAAACTTAGAAGTATAGCAACAGAGAATTCAATACCATGGTTAAATTTGAATACTTGGACATTGGTGCAAATGGGTTTACTTTGTTTTTATACGAATTACACTGGAGCTTATGTTGGTATACCTGTTGTAAATTATCACACAGGTTATGAAGAAACGTATTTGACATGTGTCAACAATGTTTTTAAACTGTTATATTTATTTCTTAACAACAACGAGTATAAAGGAGAACAAAAGAACAAAGAAGATACGGAAGAAATATACGGAGAATCATTAGTTTTAGCGATATAATAGTTTTTGAAATGATTTTAAATGGTGTAACATAGAAACAGAGAAAGACTAAAAATGGGAAGTTTAAAAGAGAGAATAGAAGCAGTTGTCAAAGAGTTACAGAGTAAAGGAGAAGAACCTACTAGTTATCGTGTTGCTCAGATTCTAGGGTTATCAGAAAGTACGGTTTATTACTATTGGCGAACAGGTCAAATATCAATTTCTTCAAAAGTTCTGTTGGAAGAGAAGCTGCATTCATTGAGACGAATTATGAAAGATTTAGGTAAGAAACTTCGTGAATTTCAAGACATACTTGCAGAAGTAGATTGTATTCTTGAAGATAAGATAACTGAAAAAAAGTTGCAAAACACACCGGTAGATGTATCAACAAAGAAATCTGAGAGTATGGTTACCATAAATCCAGTTAAGTCTTCTTCTGAGACGCAAGGACAAAGAACTGATGTAGAAAGAGATTTGAGTATGGTAACCACAAAAACACGATCATCTTTGGAGTTACAAAAAAAGGGAGTTGACGAAATACATAAGCAAGTGAGTGAGTTCTTACAGTTGTTTCGTCGGTTTTATAAGGCAAAGTATAATAGTATATATGCGCAAGGTGGTTACAGTGCTAAGGAAAAAAGTCAGGTTTATAGATTAATAAAGACCTTGAATAAAGAAGAGTTGTCATGGAAAAAGTATTTACAGTGGTGTTTTCAAAAAGCACAGAAAACTAGAGATTTGGTATTAACAATTGGACTTATATCTTGTCGTGAGTTTTTACAAGAATTCATAGTGACACAAAAAAACAAAGAGATTCCCGAATGGATAAAAAAGAAAGAAAATGTTTAAGATGTGATGGTAATGGTGTGATTAAAGTTCCTGATAGTCAATATCTTGAAGGTTTTAGACTTGAATTGTGTGGTTGTAAATGGACAGAAAAAGATTTTAATATTCCTACAAGATATATTGATAAAGGATTAAGTAATTTTGAAGGACACGAGAAATTACTAAAATTCTTAGAGTCATATGTTGAAGAATATAAAGAAGGTCAACAAGGTCTGTATTTTCATGGCCCAAACGGTGTTGGTAAAACGCATTTAGCTGTTGCGTTAATAAAGGAATTTGCACAGGTTAAGGGTATAAGAGGTCGATATATTTCCTATGTAGATTTACTAGCATTGAAAAGAGAAAAGTATGCACAGAATAATGTAGCAAACATTATAGAGAGTTTTGAAAAAGCAGAACTTTTAGTTCTAGATGACCTTGGTGTTGAAAAGGAATCTTCATGGGTTATGGAGCAGACTACAAGTTTGATTGATTTTAGATATCGTTCTTGTTTAACAACAATTATAACATCAAACTATTCACTTGAGAATTTGAAGTATCGTTTTGAGGATATTGTTGTTGGTTATCGTATTGTAAGTCGTCTAACAGAAATGTGTGTAGTAATTGAATTGGGTGGTAAGGATTATAGATTTAGGAGTTTCAGGGAGAAAAAGTATGAAGGGTAATCAAGAGTATATAGAAGAAAGATTGTTAGCGTTGCTTCTGAAAGACATATCAGTAATAATAACAGCTGTTGATGTTGTACAAGAAAAATGGTTTACTTCTTCCGAGCACAAATTTCTATATAGTTTGATTACTAAACATTTCAAAGAATATGGTGCACTTTTATCTTTTGAAAGTGTATTGAAGTATATGAAGGAATACAAGGCCACGGAGGCAGAGATTGAAAACTTACGTAATGTGTATCTTTATATTACAGGTTTTAAGGTTGATAAGAGTGAATTTGACTTTTTAAAAACTAGATTATTTGAAACATGGCAAACTCGTGAGATATTAAAAGAAATTGATAGGTTTGTTACAGAATATGAAAAAGGTAATTACAGTGTATTAAAGCAATTTGTTAATAAGCTTGTGCTGGTTGACATGGAAAATGTAAGTCATACATATGTTAACAGAGGTGAATTTATTGAGAGTTTTGTAGAGAGAAAGAATTTACTGGAAGAAAAAAGAAAGAATCCTACGAAATACAAAGGTATTTTAACAGGAATAGAGAAACTTGATGAGTTGACGGGAGGTTTATGGAAAGGAGAAGTAGGATGTGTTTTTGGTAAAACAATGATAGGAAAAAGTACTCTTGTTTTATCTTTTGCTAAAGAAGCTTTTTTTAACAGTTATCGTGTTTTATATATTGTTGAGGAAATGCCTTTACAACAAGTGATGTCTAGATTTGATGCAAGTTTTTCTCGACTTGAGTACAGGAAATTTAAGGAACCATGGTTTTTGAGTGAAGGAGAGCAGAAAAGATGGGAATATAGAATAGAAGAGTTAAAGAAATATTATGAACAAGGTGCTCGTCTTTATATACATCATATTCCAGTGAATTGTAGTATTGATGTAATTCAAAGAGAAATTGAATATGTAAAAACGAAAGAAGGTCGACCACCAGATCTAGTGATAGTTGATGATCTTGATATGATGACATATTCATCAAAGTATAGTAGAGAAGAAGGTATGGTAATGAATGCAAGAGGTCTTAAAAGTATTGCTGGTAAACATAATGTAGCTATATGGTTTACTAAACAATTAGCAATGTCGGCTTATGAGAAAGAGATACTTGAGATTCAAGACCTGGCGTTTGCAAAAGGTGTTGTACATCAGTCTGATATGGTGGTTGGTTTACAACAAACTGCAGAGGATAAAAACATTGGACGTGTAACACTTCAAATAGTAAAGTTTAGAGACGGTCCAGTTGGAAAACTGATTTATTTATCTCCCGATTTAAGTCGTGCATTAATTCATGTTGAAGAATTTTCAATACAAGAGGTGGGAGAACAGAAGGAAAATTCAGTATAATAACAAGTCGGTACTTGGGTCAGAGAACGTATATATAAGATCGGTTAACAGAGGAGAAAAAGATATATGGTAAACTTATATTTAGGAGATGCATTAGATTTGCTTGATACGACACCCGATGAGTCGGTTGATTTGGTAGTGACTGATCCTCCGTATAATTCAAGTGCAATTGAATGGGATGGTAAAGACGATGAGTGGCAGTTTAAATGGCTAGAGAAAGTGAAAATAAAGATGAAAGAAGGTGCGAGTTTTTATATGTTTTTTGCGCCTATGAACATGTATGGTGTAGAGAGATGGATTCGACAGAATTTAACTTTGAAAAACTTAATAGTTTGGCATCACTCTAATTTATACAGTGCTGGTTTAAGTTATGGTAAAGACAGGTACAAATCAACCTGGGATGTTATATTTTATGCAACGAAAGGCAATAAAGCAAAGCATGGAAAGAATGTAAGTCAAACTGCATATTTAGAAACGGGTAGGGGGTTTGATGTAATTATTACACCACAGCCTCGTCCTTTATTACACCGGGCACAAAAGCCTTTTGGTGTTATTGAAAGGTTTATTAGATGTAGTTCCAACGAAGGAGATGTAGTATTTGATCCATTTATGGGTGTAGGTACAACTGGGATTGTAGCAAGATTTCTAGGTAGACATTTTATTGGTTTTGAGAAAAACAAGTTATATTTTAATATTTCAAAAGCCAGAATTTCCTGTATTGAGACAAACAAAGATTACAGAATTTTAAGTACATTTGATAAGCAATTATGGTTGTTATTAAAGCAAAAGAAAGAAAACAAGATTAACGATAAAGAATTAGAGATTAAGTTAAGAGAATTGGGAGTACATTTTACCAAGTCTGTTTTACCGCCAGATTTATTTACCAAGCAACAGGAGAACTAAATGAATTGTGATAACTGTACATTAAAAGGAAATTGTCAAGTTTTTGGAGAAGGTCCTCAGGATGCAAAGCTTATAATTGTAGGAGAAGCACCTGGTGTAACAGAAGTTAAAGAAGGTAAGCCATTTGTTGGTGCAGCCGGGCAAGTATTAAACAGTGTATTAGAAAGGGTAGGCATTAAGAGAGAAGAATGTTACATTACAAACGCAGTAATTTGCCATCCGTTTTCAAATCAAACACCGACATTAAAAGAAATAAAGTGTTGCCGAGAGAGATTAAAGAAAAGTATTTTACAAAGGAATCCCAAGTTAATAATTGCAATGGGTAATGCTGCATATTGTTCATTATTAAACAAGAGCCATGTAAGTGGTGTAATGGAAAAGCGAGGTTTATTTTTCCAGAGTGATGAATTTGGTTGTAAGATACTAGTAACAATTCATCCAGCAGCAATATTAAGAGACAGAACTTTATACAGTATATTTATTGAAGATATGTTAAGAGGAGCTCGTTATTTTAAAGCTGACATTACTGCATTACAGTCAAAGAGAGAGTATGTAGCACTAGAGACAGTTGTAGAAGTACAGACTTTGTTAAAAGAATTAAAAGAAAGACAGGTTTTTGCATTTGATATTGAAACAACAGGGTTAAATCCATGGGAAGATCAAGTATTAAGTTATGCATTTTGTTTCCAAGAGAAAAAAGCTTATTGTATTTTTACTGACGTAAGAGACAACACATGGGAAAAAGATGAATGGCAAGTTCTCGAAAGCGAGATAAAGCAAGTACTTGAGTCATCAAAGCTTATAATTCAGAATGCATTATTTGAATTACCATTTCTAAAAGTAAGTAAGGGTTGGAATCTTCGTTGTTATTTTGACACTATGTTAGCTCACCATTTACTTGACGAGAACGCAAAAGGACAACATGGTTTAAAAAAGCTTGCAACCAGATTTCCTGATTTAATAGATTATGCACATGAAGTTGATATTACACAATTAAGGTATCTTGATAATGTAAGATTTGTAAATTACACATGTAGTGATGTTGATGCAACCTGGAGGTTATATAACATGTTTAGTAAGCAACTCGAGGAAGAAGGATTGACATGGTTATTTAACAATATTACAATGCCTCTTACATATGTACTTACTAATATGCATGTGTATGGTATAAAAGTTGATGTTGATTTACTATTGCAATTAAAGACAGCTTATGAAAGTGAACTCAATGAACTTATTAATTGGGTCAAGGATACATATGGTGATTACAATTTAGCATCACCCATGCAACTCAGTGAATTACTTTATGTAAAGCTAGGGTTACCAATGATAGATAAAACAACAGCAGGTAAACCTTCTACAAACGATAAAACATTAAAGAAACTGTTAGAGCAAGTAACAAGTGAACAAGAGAAAGAATTATTACAAAAGGTATTAAGATTTAGAAAGGTATTAAAGTTATACAAAACATATGTAGTTGGTATTGCAAAGAGAGTCAACAGAAAAACTGGGAGATTGCACACTGAGTTTTTAATTCATGGTACAAAGACCGGGCGTTTATCATCAATAAATCCGAATTTACAGAATACCGCCGGTGAAAAAGAGATAAAGAATTTATTTATTGCAGAAAAAGGTTGGAAATTAATTGAAGCAGATTACAAACAGCTGGAATTTAGGATATTCATGAATTATGTAAAAGACGAAAAAGCATTTGAAGATTTAAGAAGAGGATTTGATGTACACCGTGTGGTTGCAGCACGTGTATTAAATAAATCTTATGAACAAGTAACTGACGAAGAAAGAACAACTGCAAAAGGTGTTGTATTTGGTTTATTATATGGTATGTCGACTGAAACTTTGGCAGAGGTATATAATTTACCTTTTAACAAAGCTGAAGAATTTGTACGAAGTTTTTGGCGAATGTATCCGAAAGCAAAAAAGTGGTGGATTGATTTACGAGAAAGTTTAAGAAAGAAAGGATTTGTAGTTAACTTGTATGGAAGAAAAAGAAGGTTACCTGAGATATTTAGTAACAATACTACAGTAGTTGCTACTGCATTAAGACAAGGTATTAATGCACCTGTACAAGGTGGTGCAGTTGACGTTGCAAACTATGCACTTATACAAATTTACCAGTATTTGATAAAGAATAAGTATCAAGCACATCCTTTGTTACAGATACATGATAGTATAATACTTGAAGCGCCGGATGAAGAAGTAGAAGAAGTAGTTAAGATAGTAAGACAATTAATGACTCAGAATATTCCAGGTATTAAAGTGCCTCTGGAAGTTGATATAAATGTAGTTGAAAGATGGGGTGAAGAAAACACAGTATAATATATAAAAAGAGTAGGTAAAATTTCACAATTAAGAATGAAGGGAGGGAAAAAGTATGCCTTATATAACTCAAGAACAGAGAAAAGAGCTTGATCCTTTTATCAACTGTTTAGCAAGTAAAGTAAGTAGTTCGGGAGGTTTGAACTATGCTATTACAAGACTTTGTGTACTTGTTGCAAAAGAAGGGTTAAAAGTTGAGCGTTCAAAATATCTTGTTTTTAACACAATTGTAGGTGTGTTATCATGTGTAATGTTAGAGTTTTATAGAAGAGTAGTAGCTTCGTATGAGGACAAGAAAAAGAAACAGAATGGAGATGTATTTGAAGAAGTTTTAGAAGAACTAGAATGAAGTACAGAAAAAGGGGGAAAAAATGATAAAAAAGTTATTTTCTAGATGGTTATACGAAAAAGTTTGTAAATGGCATTTAAAGAGATACATAAGAAAACAAAGACAAGCATTAAAAAGAGAGTTGGTTGGTCAGTTGAATGAAGCGTTAAGAGAATTTGATGTTAAAACAAAAGAAGTGTTTTCTGAGATGTTTACTTGTGATAATAAAAAGGAGATAGAATGAAGATAAGAACTGAAAGAACTATTGCAGTTGCACATTATTTACCTGACTACAATGGTCCATGTCAAAATTTACACGGGCATAACATTAGAGTAGTAGTTGAAGTTGAAGGAGAACTTGATAATGAAACACATATGATAGTTGATTTTGCAGCAATAAAATCTATTATAAATCAGTATGATCATAGGTGTTTAAATGATTTCGGGTTATATCCTACCGCCGAAGAACTTGCAATTAAAATAGCGAGAGAAGTTAAAGAACTAGGAAGTAAGATTGAGTATGTAAAAGTACGTGTATATGAAAGCAAGGATTCTTATGCTGAATATGTATGTGCTAATAGTTAAGGAGGGAATATGTATATAAGCCAAAGAAAGTTTTTCAAGGATTTACGGAGTTTTGCAAAGTATTTCAAAGATATAATTAAGGATAGTGATTGTATTTGTTGTATAAGTAGGGGTGGTTTAATAATGAGTGTATATTTATCACACAAGTTTAATAAACCTCTTATAATTGCTGCAAAAGAAAAGAACAGGTGGCAGTTTCTTGGTGATATAAACAACTATAGAAAGTTTTTAATTGTTGATGAAATATGTGACAGTGGTGTAACGATTGAGGAAGTTTGTTGTAGTTTAAGTACAAGAGTATCAAAACCAGCTTTAATGATACCTTGTGTTTTATATGCAAAGTTAACAGATGCATTAGTTTTTGATGAAGGACGTTTTTGGTCAAGTATATTTAATATGAAAGCTTTTCGTTTAGTTTCTAATAGATGGATAACATTTTGGTATGAAGGAAAACAGAAAAGAGAAAAAGGAGGGAAAAACGGCTGACGTATTTGAGGTTTTGAACGTAAAGATTAAGTAGTGTGTGAGGTTTATGAACAATAGTTTTCAGTGATAAAAGAGAGGAAAGATGCTGCTTAAAATTATAGAAAGGAATGGCTTATATTATTGTGAAATACAAATTGCTGAAATACTTGATAGAAAGAAATTAAACAGGTTAATTAAGAGATATAAGTTTAAGGAAACAAGTGATCCTACTGTTTATTTTAGCGAAGGTGATGTAGAAATAAAGAGAATAAAAAGAAGGAGAAAGAAAAAAGTAAAGGTGACAAATAAAAACAAGACAATAAGTAAGTGTGAGCACTGTGGATCTTTTAGTATTAAAAGAAAAGAGATAAAAGTAAGAAGTTGGATTTCTCTTTGGAAATGCAAAGAGTGTGGATGGGAAACATTATATGTAATACCAGAAAGAGAAAGAGTAGAAGAAATAAAATGAAAATAAGAGCGTATTGGCATCCAGGTGAGAATTTTGGTGATAGATTAACACCGATTATAGTAAGTTATATTACAAATAGAGAGGTTGTAAGAAGATTAGATTCTCCAAGATTGTTTTGTGTTGGAAGTATTATAAGTAATGCAAAACCAGGAGATGTTGTTTGGGGAGCGGGAGTAATTGTTCCTGAACAGTTGGAGAATATTGATAAGGGAGTAAGATTTGCAATGGTCCGTGGTCCTAAAACAAGAGAAATTTTAGTCAAGAAAGGTTTTGATGTACCGGAGTTTACAGCAGATCCCGCAATGTTGTTATGTGAAATATATAAAAATTTCAGTGTGGAAAAAAGATATAAGGAAGGTCTGATTCCACATGTTCTTGCATATGAAAGTGTAAGGAGAGATAATCTTAATGCATTTGTCATAAATCTTTCCAAGCCTATAGAGGAAGTTATCAGGGATATTTTGTCTTGTGAAAGGATATACTCAGAATCTTTACATGGTCTTGTCTGTGCGGAGGTGTTCGGAATACCTGTTGTTTTGAAAACATTTTGGAATCATAAATTTGATTTCGAGTGGAAGTTTGAGGATTACTATTTGTCAACGGATAGAAAAATAGTTCGTTCTTTTGAGGAATGGGAAAAACCAAGAGTGGATATGGAAAAAATAAAGAGTAGTTTTCCGTGGGAAGTCTTACCCGTCGAGGACGAATGGATATGGTAAACTAAAGAAAAAACGAGAACAGAGAGTTCTTAATAGGAGGTAAAAATGAAAACTGGTTTTATTGTACCAGTAAAATATCTAGAAAAGTTTGCAGTGCAAAGTGATTTTCATTTGATTTTACCACATATTGTTGAGCAGAGTGAAAAATATAAAAAATTTTATATGGAAAGAATTAAAGAAGGTGATTTTGTAATGCTAGATAATAGTATTTTTGAGCTTGAGGTAGCTTATCCGAAGGAGAAGTTACTTGATACAGCTCTTGAAATAGGGGTACAAGAGATGGTTGTTCCCGAGGTTTTAAGGTCAAGTCATGGAAGTTTAGAAAAAGTTGAGGATTTTTTTGATTATATAGCGAACAGTCATTTACCAAAACATTTAAGATTTGCTATTACTGTACAAGGTAAATCATTTAGAGAGATGATAGCATATGTTTCTGCACTTTTGACATCTTTTGAATTTCATACATTATGTGTACCTTTTGATATAGATTGTGAGATTCCAGGCGCACCTTGTTTTCAATCATCAACATTACAGAGAGTAGTAAATCGTATATATTTTTGTGAGCATTTGAGAGAAAAGTTTCCTTCATTATGTTCAACAAAACAAGTACATTTACTGGGTTTAGCTGACGGTGTAGAGTTGCAACATTACACATTAAATTGTGCCGGATTTTCTTTTATTAGAAGTAATGATTCATCTTCTGCTTTTGTACATGGTTTACATGGGATTAAGTATACAGAAAGAGGATTACCTTGTGAAAAGATTGTAGAAAAGCTTGACTTTTTTATGGATACAGATTTAACTTGCGACAGAGTTGAGTGTATTCAGTATAATATTATAATGCTGAAGAAATTTACTACTGGAGTAAACAATGGATAGAACGAATGACGACGAAAGGAAATTTTTATTAGAGCTAGGTAAACAGATTGGTAAGTTTATTTGTAAGTATTTTGATAAACATGGTGCTGAAAGAGCATATTATGAGTTTGTTGTTGTTTGTCATGTGTTGGATAATGATTTTCAAAAGGTTAGAGAGGTTGTGTTATTTAACGATAGTGAATCAGGTTATTGTATTTTTTGTAGGGGATTAACATATTATTATGACACACAGTTTTCGGGTTATTTGTGTGCTGAATGTTATAAAAAGTTAAAAGGAGGTAAAAATGAGAAGGAGTAAAAGATATGATTTAAGATTGTTAGGTCAAGGTAAGAAGACACAGTACAGGTTTACTGAACCTATGTATGAAATTATTGAAACTTTTGAAAATCCTGCTCCGGAAAGGAATTATACAATTAAAGCAGTTACAGATGAAGTAACAGCTCTATGCCCTGTTACTTCTCAACCTGATTATTACACTGTTGTTATTAAATATGTTCCCGACGAGAGATGTGTTGAATCAAAGTCACTTAAACTGTATTTATTTGCTTACAGACAGTATGGAACTTTTATTGAGACAATGGCAAACAAGATTCTTAGTGATCTGGTAAAGGCTTGTGAACCACGGTGGATGCGTGTATCATTAACAATGAAACCTCGTGGTGGTATTTTACTAACTACTACGGTTGTACATGCAAAGAAGGGTTATGAAACAGTTGGTAAACAAATTTATCAATACAAAGTTAAAGTATGAGGAGATAAGATGATTTGTTCTAGATGTCAGATTTGTAAAAGAAGAAACTTTGACTTGTTTCTTGTTGACGGGGAGTGTGTTTGTTCATATTGTATGAAAATCGAAAGTTTAGTTAAAAATAGAGAAAAATTCATAATCAGTCTGTTTTTATTCTTTTTGGAAAAAAGAAAGGTAGTTTTAATGAATGTTGTTTGTGCTTGTAAGTCTTTTTTATTCGGAAGAAAACATAGAAGGAGGTAGAATGAGAATTTATTTAGCTCATCCTATTTCGGGTACAAGTTTTTCTACTACAGCACGGTATTTTTTGAAAACAGCGAAGGTTTTACGAAAGATGGGGTATAAAGTTTTACATCCTTTAACGGGAAAAAAAGAATTGAGGTGTGAATTAGAGTTGAAAGCCGAGGGTTATCAACATCCTGTAGCTACAAATCATGCAATTGTTAGAAGAGACAAGTGGTCGGTTGAGCATTCTGATGTCTTTTTCTTGAATTTGGAAAATGCTACTGATATTTCTGTAGGTTGTGTAGCAGAACTGGCGTGGGCATATGCTAAGAATATTCATTCTGTAGTGGTGTTACCAAAACAAAGTAAAATGCGTCATGCTTTTGTGTTAGAGATGTCAGATGTTATATTTGAGACAACTTCTGAAGCACTGAAATATTTGAGACGGTTGATAAAACAGCGGTTATAATGATTAATTACAAGGAGAGCAAAATGAACATAGAAAGACACAAAAGAGCACAGTTGATAGAAAGTATAGAAGGATTGTTTGAAATGGTTGCTAAAAACAATATAGATAAGATTAAGGAACTGCTTGATAAAGGTGTTGATGTAAATGTACAGGATCCATACGGTTATACACTACTTCATACAGCTATGTATTGGTGTCTTACGGACATGATCAAACTTTTACTCGATTATGGGATAAAGGTGGATAGAAGAGACGAGTATGGTCGTACGCTACTTTATTTTGTTGTACACAATGAATACACGAGCATAGCTAAACTTTTACTTGACTACGGAGCTGATGTAAATATAAGGGACGCTTTTGGCTGGACACCACTTCATGAAGCTGCATATTATGTCAGTCCAAATACAGCCAAACTTCTACTTGAGTATGGGGCTAATCCTAACACAAAGAATGATGAAGGTAAGACACCGATAGACCTAGCAAAAGAAAACGGTTGTGACAATATAGTTCAGTTATTAGAAGAATACAATAAACCTTGGAACCAGATAGAAAGAGAATTCGGTAAAATAGAGTTGTCAGAGTATGAAAGACAAAGCTTAAAGTTAAGTCGAATTTCACAGAAAAAGTTAAAAAAGAGGAGGATGCTATGAGACCAGAACTGGATATGAAGTTGGTTAGAAGTTTTCCTAAGATATTTAGGGATAGACACGAATCACCCACGAAGACAGCTATGTGCTGGGGTTTTATGTGTGGCGATGGATGGTATGCTTTGATTTACACTCTTTGTAGTCTTATACAGGAATATATTGATAAGAATAATTTATCACAAGTTGTAGCTGTTGAAGTTAAGGAAAAATATGGTGGTTTAAGATTTTATACAGACTATGAAGATGATGTAATTGGAAGTTATATATGGTTTGCAGAAGAAATGTCGTGTAGAATTTGTGAGGTGTGCGGAACAACAGTAAATGTTAAACAACGTTTACTGGGTAGGTGGATTTATACACGTTGTAATAAATGCTGGCAAAAAGAAACTCGGCGAAAAAAGTCAAAAAACAGTTGTTTAAATTCTAAGAGTAAGAAGCGAAGTAAAAAGTAAAAAAGGAAGAGTTATGAAACGGTTTGTAAATGCAAGAATAAAGCGAGTTATTGCAACTAATAATGAAATGTTTTTTAAGCAAATAAAAGAGATTGCAGACGAAGCTTATAAGGAAGGTAAATTAACATCTGTTTTAACAAGTGAAAGTATAATAAGAAAGGAATATGAAAAAAAGAGATTGTTTGTAGGAGTCTTTGATGATCATGTCATTGGTTTTGTTCATTTTCGTGTTAGACGAGACGGTGTGTTAAGAATTTATGAGATTGCAATTAAAAAATGTTTTAGATATTCGGGTAAAGGTTTCGGAAGTCTTCTTATTACTGAATTACTAGCGAAAGCCGATGTTTCACGAGCCATGCTTTTATGTAGTCTAAGAAACCATGAAGGTATTTGTTTTTGGTTGTCATTAGGTTTTATTCCATGTAGAATAATTCAAAGGTGGAATAAACGAAAACAGCGTTACAGTTATTTTGTTCTTTTTGAAAAAAGAAAGGAATAAGAAGTATGAGACTGGATACTCATTGTCATCTTGGACATAGTTATGAAGGTAAAGTAAAGAGATCACAACCATGGAGTACTCCTGAGGATGTAATGGCGTTTTTTGAAAAAGAACAGATTACACATGCATGTGTAATCTATTTACCAAACGAAGTTTATTTACTTGAATCTTTGTTGAAGTTAGCCGAAGAAAAAAAAGTTAAAATATATCCTTTTCAATGGATAGATACTTATAAGGAGAAGATATACGAGTGGGATGCGGGTGTAAAATTACATCCTGTACGTGGAAGTAAGATAAGTCCATTGTCAAGTGTTGCGGGGAGATTTTTTAGAAAACTACCATCTGGTTTCAAAGTTTTAATACACACACAAGGTAGTTCTTCTTTGAAGAATATTAGTCGACCTCAAATGGTATTATCATTGTCTTTAAGACATCCAGATAAGATTTTTATTGTTGGTCATTCAGGAGCATATGGTTTTCGGTCATTTAGACCTTCTCAAACATCTAATGTTGAACTGTGGGAAAGATATTATCATTCAAAATTGTTAGTAAATGAAGCCGAGTTTGTTGCGTCGGTGAGAGATAATGTATGGTTGGAGAGTTCATATGTAAAGAAATATTTAATGTTCAAGATAAAGTCATTGTGTTATAGTTATCGGATACATGGAAGAGTATTACTGGGAAGTGATTTTCCTTATTTAAAAGAAATAAGTAGTATTGTTGATCAAGAAAGGTGTTTGATGGAGGATGGTGGATTAACGGAGGAAGAAATTAAGCAGATGCACTTAAATGGTATAAAGTTAATAGAAGGTGGAGGTGTGTTGTGATACAGAGTCGAGATTACGGTTCGTTTTGGAAGGCAATGAATTTGGTAGGACGGTTAACAACAGTACCACTGGAAGTTGAGTTTGGTAAACAAAAGGTGATTTATACACCACCACAAGACATACAGATATCTAAACAGCTTTTTAGATCAGCAAAATGTCAATGTTGTGGTAAGTGCTGTTCTGGTTATTCAACAAATAGATATAATTTGGTGTTTTTTAATCCACCGGCATTTTTAGACGGAGAATACAGAAAGAGAGTATTTGAGGAGGTTTTTAAGATAAACGGTGTTGTTTATCCGGTATGGATTTATCGTCAGTCTGGTAATGTGTGTGACTTTTCAGTATACAGGTGGATTTATCGACAAGTTGGTAATGTATACAACCATTTTTCATATATGGACAACGGACATGTTTATTGTTACATACATTCTTTTAAACCAGTACACTGTTTGTTTCCACCAATTTTTATTGATAGTCGAAAAGACAAGTCAATTGTTTTAAAAAGACCATTTTCAAGAAATTGGCAATTTGGTTGTAAAGTACAGTTTTTACCATTTGATTATCAAGAATTTGTAGAATGGGATCTCCATGTGTTTGAAGAGTTAAAAAAGTTGGTTGATATACTAGGTTTGTCATCTTTTTCAGACTGTGAACTACTTTATGATTTTTTATGTAAATTGAAGCTTACTAACAAACAGACTACACAGATTATTTTGGCGAAAAACATACATTTGAAAGACGAGAATAACAATCTTTTTTAGTATAATATTTATAGGAGGTGTTAATGAAGATACACTCAATTTTTCAAGCATGTGAAGGAGAAGGTCAAGAAGTAGGAATAATAAAGACTTTTATTAGAACACAGGGTTGTTCTGTTGGTTGTCGTAATTGTGATACTCCTACTGCAGTAAATTTTAATCAAGGACAGTTAGTGGATACAAGCTGGATTGTTAAAGAAGTGGAGAGTTATCCTTGGAAAAGAGTAACGATAACAGGCGGTGAGCCGCTTGAACAACCTGATATATTAAATCTTTGTCATGAGCTTAGAAGCAAGGGATATTTTGTTACACTTGAAACTTCGGGACAGATTTATAACGAAGATGTATTTGATTGTTGTTCATTTTTAAGTGTGGATGTAAAAACACCTTCAACTGGTGTTGGAATTGATTGGGATATTCATCGTCGAATTTTGAGTAGATATGGCGAGAAAACACAGATAAAAGGAGTTGTTGAGATTTTAGAGGATTTTAAGTTTATAAAGAAATATTATGATAGGTTTTTTACAATGGAAAGAATTCTTACTCCTTATCAGTTGGTTATTACTCCATGTTGGAAAGTAAACCAGAATATGGTTGATGTAGATTTTATACAATATCTTTTATCATTGATTTTTCAGAAGAAGATATTTGTTCGTGTGATTATTCAACAGCATAAGTTAGTTTATGGTAGTCAAAAGGAGAATGTATGAAAGGTTTATTTGCTAGAGTACTTGTATCATGTGTGTTGACGTTTTTATTTGGTTTTCCTTTGTGGTTTTATTTTTTAACTAGAGTTGAAATTCCTGTGTGGATGTGGCCGGTAAGTATATATTTTATATGGCTTGTGTTTTTTCTATTTACATCTCAGGTAGTGTATAATGACGATGATGGAAAGAAGGAAAACAAAATGTAATTGGAGGTGAAAACAATGAAAAAAAAAGAAAAAGAAAAAACGGCAGGGTATATTTTATTCGACGGAAGTGGATTTTTTGTAATGACTATTGAGAGACGTAAGAAAAAAGGAGATAAAAATGAAAATGATAAATTGTGTAATATGTAATAAAGAAATGAGAGTGTCAGAAAATACACGAGCAGGTGTTTGTAGTAGTTGTATACAAAGTGGTCGTTTTTCAAAGTGGTATCGCGAAAGATATGCAAAAGGTGAATATTTGTTGAGTAAAATGGCAGAAATGCAAATTGATGACCCGGAAAAAGCTTCGACGACATATAAAGAACCTGAAGCTGAAAAGATTAAGACGAAAAAGAAAGTCATATTACAACAAGGAAAATCACGTTCAAAGAGAATAAAAGAATTGTTGTTACAAGGTTATACAGATGTGGAAGTGTTAGCTACTGTTAAACAAGAGTACTCAAGTGTTGATGAGCGAAGGTTAAAAGATCATATTTCAGCTGAAAAAAGTGAATTGAAGAAGAAAGGGTTGTTAAATGTAAATGTTGCATTGAGTCAAAAGGAGATAAAAAATGAAGGACGTGCAGAGTCGGCAACCTGATATTTCAAAGAATGTTGACAAGGTTGGTATAAGGGAATTGTTACTTCCTTATACAGTTTCAATGAAAGGTGGAGGAATACAGCATACAATTGCTAATGTTTCTGCGTACGTTACTCTTACATCTTCATTCAGAGGTACCCACATGTCCCGTATTGTACAAATATTACATAGTTACATTGATAAATCAATAAGTTCAGATTTTATTGACAGAGTGTTACAAGACTTGTGTAATAGATTATCAGCTCCCTCTAGTTATGTGAAAATGCGATTTCCTTATTTGTTAAAAAAGAAAGCACCTGTATCAAATACCGAAGGTTATATGACATATACATGTTGTTTTGAGGGTGAAAGGGTAGATGGTGCTGTAAAGCATTTATTGACCGTCGAAGTACCATATATGTCTTTGTGTGAGTGTAGTAAAGAGATCTCTGATTATAATGCACATAATCAGAGATCAACAGCAAAAATAACCGTGATGTACAGAAAAGAAAATACTGTGTGGATTGAGGATTTGATTGAATTGGTCGAAAAACACGCGAGTTCTCCTGTGTATTCGATATTAAAAAGAGAAGATGAAAAGTATGTAACTGAGCACAGCTATAAACATCCTAGATTTGTTGAAACCATGGCAAGACGATTGTATAAGGATTTACAGAATGATAGTCGTGTTTTAGGTTTTGTAGTTGTTGTTAATCATTGTGAATCAATACATCAACATGATGCTGTGGCTGTGATTCATGGTGGTTATGTATATATTCCATAAAAGGAGAAGAAGTCGGTGATTATTAATCCACAAGTTGTAGTAGAAAAAGGTTGGATAAGAAATTATATTGAAGAATGTATTCAACCTAATAGTATTGATGTTCGTTTAGACCGTTTGTTTCGAATTGATGTAGCCGAAGAGTCTTTTAAAGGCCTTGTTTTGGGTCGGGATACACGAGAGCTTCCTGCATACATAGAGGAGTTTCCCGATGAAAAAGGGTTCTTTTATATTAAACCTTTTGTTCCATACCAGTTTCTAGCTTGTGAGTTTGTTTCATTACCTGAAGGTGTTGCAGCTCGTTTACATGTAAGAAGTACTTTAAATAGAGCTGGTGTGTTTATTAGTGCAGGATGGTGGGATTCAGGTTTTAAAAATTATGTTGGTGCAAGTTTTTGTTCTTTCGCACCGGCGAAGATAGAAAGAGGTGCAAGGATTGCACAGATCGTTTTTATAGAAGCAGGTTGTGTAAAGTTGTACGACGGAATATACAATGTTAAGTAGAGATTTCCTTGAACGAGTATTGTTACTGGAGAATGTAAAAGAATTATCGGATAATTGGATGTGTTCATGTCCTTTTGCATATTTACACCTTGATGGCGATGATAAAACACCGTCGTTTGCAATTCATAAAGAAACAGGTGTTTGGCATTGTTTTACATGTGGTGAAAAGGGCACACTTGTATCTTTGATTAAGAAATTAAAGAATGTTTCTGATTCAGTCGCACAGCAGATAATACAAGGTTATGAGGATGTATCTTTCCAGCGAATTAAAAAGAAACTTTCTAATTTAAGAGAACAACATTCGGAGAGGAAAGCAGAAGTTAAAGTAATTACATTGCCTGGTTTGGTTGAAGTGGAAACTTGTAAAAAAGCGTTACAATATTTACAGAACAGAGGTTTGTATTTGAATGTTATAAGAAAATTTAATATACAGTTTTGTCAGCGAGGTTTATATAAAGACAGATTAATTATACCAATTTTTTATGAAAGAAAATGTGTTGGTTTTATTGCAAGAGATATTACAGATCAAGCAGAAAGTAAATATCTGTTACCGTCCGAGTTTAAGAAAAGTAAATACCTGTTTAATATTGATACGATAAACAGTAATAAACCTGTATGGTTGGTTGAAGGTGTTTTTGATGTACTTAAGTTATTTCAATTTGGTCTAAGAAATGTAGTTGCTGTGTTTGGTTCCGAGGTCTCTGATACTCAAGTTGCGTTGCTTCTTAGAAAAAATGTAAGAGAGGTGGTTTTGTGTTTTGATAGCGACCAAGCAGGTACAAAGGTTATGAAAAATTTTATACGAAAATATAATCAATTTTTCAAGGTATGTGTAACACAGTTACCGGATTTGAAGGATCCTGGTGATTTATCAACAATTGATGAATTTAAAAAATTATTATCCAGTGTAAAAGAGATTGGAGTAAATACAGATATAGAAAATGATGTAAGTGTAAAATTAAAAAGGATAAACATACGGTTGAAGAATTTAGGGTTTGAGGTTTTATCTTCAAAAAATAATAACAGGGATTTGCTTGTAACTCAAGGGTTTTAAAAAGGGTTGATTTTTTTAAAAATTTATACTATAATATATAAAAATGAAAACACTACGATTTACAAGGGTTTTAAAAAGGGTTGATTTTTAAAAAAATTATGCTATAATAAAAAAATAAAAAGTTGATTTTTTTAAAAAATTATGCTATAATATATAAAAGTGGAGATACTACAATTCACAAGGGTTTTAAAAAGGGTTGATTTTTTTAAAAATTTATACTATAATAAAAAAATAAAAAGTTGATTTTTTAAAAAAATTATGCTAAAATATGAAAACAAAAAGAAGAGGAACAATAATAGAATTTGAATAAATAAAAAGGAGGAAAAGATGGAAAGAGTTCAAATGATTAGGGAGCATGAGATTGTGAATGTAGAGTTTGAAGAATTGTCGAAGGAATTTGAAGGAACAATGGTAAATACAATCAGGAGGATTTTTCCCGAGAAGGTCGCAACAACAAAATCAGGGGTATTGAGTTTTGAAGATTTAATGCAAGAAGCAAGGCTTGCATTGTTGGAAGCAAAACAGCGATATAGGCCAGATAAAAATATGAGTTTTAAAAGTTATTTTATATTAGTTCTGAGATCAACTTTGTTGATGATTTATGCAAGGAGACCGAAAGAGCAAGAAAAGTGGATTAAACAGAGATTTGAGTATACAAAATCCGACGAAGCATTACCTGTGGATGTGGAAGATCCAAACTGTTTTGTTAATGATGTAGCTTGTGAGTTGTTGCGAGAAAGAATTGGCAAGATTTTACATAAACATTTAGTATATAAGGACGCGTGTTATGCAGAATATATAATTATGTTAAAGGAAAGAGGCTATACTTTCGAGGAAATTGGAGAAATTCTTGATGTATCTGTATATTCATTATGGGAAAAAGCAAAAAAAGTTTTGAAGAAATATTTACCTTTGCAGTATAATGTGTAGAAAGGAGCTAAGATGAAAATTTTGAAATCTCTTGATGAAGCGTGTTTGGAATATGGTAAGGAAGAATTGGAAGGCCTGGTTGTTGATGAGTGTCCTAAAGTTGTGTTATTACCATCAGATCTTACACATGTTGAAGAACATCTTTTAAAACAAAGTGCTCTTTATGCGTTTTTCTCTGAGTTGTATAGACAAGCACGCGAGCAGTTAAGTATATTGACCGAACAGTTTGAAAATTGGAAAGCAGTTACACGAAGAGTGGTTGCTGAAGATCTTGAAGTACAGAAAGGAAGAAGAGTTACGCTTGAAGATATAAATTCGGAGATGCGGGTTAGATATGAAAAGGAGTTTCAAGAGTGGAGTAACAAAATCAGAGAGGCAACACAGGTTGTTGATAAGTTGAAAAACTGGCTGGATGCTTTAAAGATGAAACACGATTCATTGAACTCGTTGGCGTATTTAGTATCAAAAGAAAGATCTGCTGAGTTTATTGTATATCAAAGAAAAGTAGAAGAGTTGATTGCAAAAGCAGGTCTTGAAAAAATCGAAGAGATAATTAGTAAACTTGAAGTTGCTGGCGAAAATAAATAGAACAGAGAAGTATAATTTGATAAAAGGAGGAAAAGATGGATAAGGAAAATTTGTTAAGAAACACTCTTGATTCATTAGATGACGATTTATCTGTAACTGGTTTTTCAACAAACATATTGCAGTTAAAAGAAGGTGTAAATAGGATACGTCTTGTTATGACAAAAGGGTATGTGAAGTATAGAGCTCATTTTATTCCACCGGAGGTAAGAGGCGAGGATGATACATCTGTAGGTGGAATGGTTGTTTGTTTAAAGGAGTTTGGGTGTAATTGTCCAATTTGTGAGTATGTGACGTTGTTGTTTCAATCAACTTCTGAGTTGAATCAAATGCGTGCTAAGAAGTTGTATGCAAGAAACAGATTTAGATTTCTTGTGATTGATAGAGAAGAAAAACGAGAAGGTGTATCTCCAATGAAGATTTTGAGTTGTGGTAGTGTGATTGCTGAAGGTATAAAGGAATGTAATAAGAATTATGGAGATCCGGCAGATCCTGAAAGAGGATATGATTTACAGATTGAGTTAAAGAAGGTTGAAGGCTGGAATAAATATAAGATTTCACCTGTAATGAAACTTGTAATGAAAGATGGTAAAAGAACTTTTGAAATCGTGGAAACACCTTTAACAGAAGCGGAAAAAAACTATTCTTTTCCTTCACTGGAGAAGACTTTATCTTATGATGTTGATGTGCTTGAAGAGGATTTGTTAAAGTTGTTTGGACCAAAGATTCAGGAGATCACAGAGGTGTTAAGTAAAGAGAAGACGATGATAAAGGAAGTAAGTGAGTTAGATTCAGAGCTTGATGTGGATCTCGAGACGGGTGAAAATGGTGAAAAAGATGTGAATTTGTTTATAGATAAGCAAAAACAAGAAGTTCAGGTGTCTGGTGTAAAATCAGAGACGCATCCGAAGTGTTTTGGTATGTATGATCCTGAAGATGCTGAGAACTGCTTGAGATGTACGTTTCAAAAAGAGTGTAAGGTTGAAAGAGGATTATAATGTCAAAGGATAGATTAAAAAAAATTGTTACTTCATTACAAAAAGCGTTTGGTGAGGAAACTGTTGTAACATTGAATGTTAAACCTCAAAAAGTTGAAGTAATTTCAACCGGTAGTATTTTAATTGATAATGTGATTGGTGTAGGTGGTTTTCCTCGCGGGCGTATAATTGAGTTGTTTGGCGAAGAAGGTTCCGGTAAAAGTACGATTGCGTTGTTAACTGTTGCAGAGCTACAAAGAAAAGGTGGTATTGCAGGATATGTTGATATGGAGAATGCACTTGATGGAGAGTATGCACAGAAGCTGGGTGTTGATGTATCAAGTTTATTAATATCTCAACCTTCTTCGGGTGAAGAAGGTTTAGCTGTTGCGGAAAAAATGCTTGAAGAAGGTGTAGATTTTGTTGTTGTGGATTCAGTTGCTGCACTTGTTCCAAAAGCCGAGCTTGAAGGTGAAATGGGAGCGCCAAATATTGCTTTACAAGCTCGACTGTTGTCGCAGGCGTTGAGAAGACTATCGACCAAGGTTAGTCGAAGTAATGCATGTCTTGTATTTATAAACCAAATCCGAGAGATACCAGGTGTGATTTTTGGTAATACAGAAACAACTCCTGGAGGAAGAGCATTGAAGTTTTACGCGTCTGTTAGACTTCGAGTTAAACGTAAAACTGCTGTAAAAGATGAAAAAGGAGTTATAATTGGCGATGTGGTTGAAATAAAAGTTGTTAAAAACAAAGTTGCATTTCCTTTTAGATCTTGTGTGTTAAAAATCATATGGGGAGAAGGTTATGATGAATCGGAGGGTTTGGTTAATATTGCAGTAGAAAGAGGTTTAGTAAAAAATCCAAAGCCAGGTGTATATATTGTATTTGATAAAGAGCTTAAAGGTAAAGAAGAACTTGTTGAGTTTTTTAAGACTAATCCTGATGCTGTGTTAAAGTTGTTTACAGAGACAAGTAAGGATAATGTGGAGATAAAAAATGAAGTTAATTCACACAGCTGATTTTCATCTTTCAAAAAAACTAAGACTTGATGATTTTACAAAATCATTGTCTAAAATAAAAGATTGTGCATTTGAATATTCAGTGTCTACAGTGGTTGTTGCCGGTGATGTGTTTGATAAGAACACACCTGATAACGAAGCACGTGCAGTGTTTTATGAGTGGTTGTCAAGTTTGTTAAACACTAATATACATGTATTGATTTTAACTGGAACACATGATGCACAGCAACTAGCACATGGTTTGTTACCTTTGAAAAGATTAAATCTGGAGTACTTGCATATATATGACAGTTTGTGTGTTGATGTAATATCTGAATTAAAGTTGTATGTTTTAACAATTCCTCATTTGATAAGACCTGATTTTGGTATGATTAAGAAAAAACTAGATGAATTTGATAGTTTGGAAAAAAGTGATGGTTGGTTAAAGATTGTTATTGGACATTTTGCTATAATTGGTACAGAAGTAAGAAATGGATTTGAAATACTTGAAAAATCAGAAGATTTTGTTTTACCTCTTACATGGTTTCAACAATTAAAATCCGTGGATTACATTGCACTTGGTCATATTCATAGACATCAACAGTTACTTAAAAACATGGTTTATGCAGGCTCAATTGAAAGAGTGAATTTTGGTGAAAAAGAAAATAAACCTTGTTTTGTTGAAGTTGATATTGATGGTAAGGAATGTAAAATTCAGACAGTTCCTTTCGATGTACGTCCCATGGTTGATATTAGAGCAACTAATGATTTAGAAGAGCAGTTAAAGTCTCTTCAATCAGGTACATTGGTTAGATTAAAGGTAACTGAAGATCAAGGTATTAATTTTAGACAGATAAGAAAGTTAATTGATGATACAGGTTTGTTGTTTTATGGTATACAACGTGAGAGTATTGAAGTTACACCGATAACAAACATGTCAGTAGAAGAAAGACAGGGTTGGGTAGATATTGTGTTAAGAAAAATAGACGAGATGAAGGATTACAACAAAGAGTTGTTAAAATCATTATTTTATTCAGCATATCAAAAGACAGAAGGAAGTATAGATGAAAATACAGAGATTAAGTTTTGAAGGATTAGGTGGTTATCAAAAGAAAGCAGAACTTGACTTCAGTAATCTAGGTCTTGTGTTGCTGGACGGAGAAAATGGTTCTGGAAAAAGTTCGATTCTTGATAGTTTAACATGGATTTTGTTTGATAAGACTGTTAGAGGTGTAAGTAAAGATGGCTGGTTAAATGAGACAACACAAAAAGGATGGGGAACTGTTGTTTTAACAGGTGATAAGATATATGAGATTACAAGAATAAGAGATAGAAGTGGTGTAAAGTTGATTTTGAAAGAAGACGGACAGGAGATACAGTTAAGGAGAACACAGGATAGTCAAGAGTATGTAGAGGAAAAGATCGGTTCATATGATCTTTTTGTGAACAGTGTGATGTTCGGTCAGGGTGATCTTCTTGAACTTGCATTTGCAACAGATAGTAGAAGAAAAGAGATAGTTGGTGAATTGCTAGGTTTTGATGAAATCGATCATGTTCTTGATGTATTAAAAGAACAGTATCGTTTGGTTGAGCTTGCTATTTCATCCTTAGATACTATTTTGTTTCAGTATAAACATCAGCTAGAAGAGTTAAAATATGTTACTGAAGAGTCTTGGTCAAAGGTTGATAAAGATATTGCTGATGTAGTGTTACAACTTGAACAAGTAAAAGCTACAAGAGAAACGATAGAAAAGAAAAGTTTACTTTTAAAGGAATGTAAAAGATATACAGATAAAATTGAGCAGCTAGAGAAACAGTTGTTACAAAAATCTGAGTTAAGTCAAAGGTTGGAAGAACTTAAATCACAGTTGTCTGTGTTTGCAGAGTGTGAAGCAAAGCGTGTTGTAGTTGAGAAACAGTTGGAGCAGATAACAGATGAACTTAATGCGTTGTCTTTTGAGAAAGGACAGTTTGTTTTTTTACAGGATTCGTTGCAAGAGAAGATACAGCAATTGACAAAGATTGAAGGTCAGTGCCCAACATGTTTACAAACATTATCAGAGGTAAAGAGACAAGAAATTCTCACTAAGTTACAGGGTGAGTTAAATAAAATATATGTAGACATGGAAAAAATAAATGAGAATTTTGTTATAAAGAAGAATACACAGGATGAGTTGAAGAAAACTGTACAGATGTTAAAAAATCAGTTAAAAGTTGTTAAACAGCTTGAAGCAGAACATGCTGTTATTGAAGAAAAACTTAAGGTGTTAAATCAGTGTGAAGATGAATTAAATAGACTTAAAGAAGAAATTACACAACTAGTTATACAGGTTCCTGAATTGTTACAAGAGAAGCTAGTTGAGCAGATACAAGATATGTTATTACAGTTGGAATGTGAATTACAGAAATCACAATTACAAGAGACAGAGTTGCAGGAGAGAAGATTAAATCTAGAAAAAACGAAGGCACGAATTGAAAGTCGGCTTACTATGAAAAACGAATTTAGTAAGAAAGTAAGCAATGTAGAGGTTGAATATACCAAACGGAAAGAGCAGCTACGACATTTAGAGTTTTTGGTTGATTTACTTGGTTTAAAAGGTGTGAAAAATATTGTACTGGGGAATGTAATTCCTTTTCTTGAGAAGGAGATGAACATTTATCTAGGTTTTTTGTTACCACAGGTTAGAGTCGAGTTTTCAACACAAAGACAAGGTAAAAATAAAGCTTATAATGAATTTACAATAAACTTGTTTGAATATGGTAATGAAAATAGCCGTGATTTTAGATTATGGTCTGGTGGTGAAAAAATGCTGATTTGTCTCGCTCTTAGGTTTGCGTTGTGGAGAATGTTACATTTGTTTGGAAGAAGACCTCTTGATATCTTGTTTCTTGACGAGGTATTTGGATGTCTTGATGATATACATAGAGACAAGGTTTTTGAGTTTCTTGAATGGCAGCAACATGAATTACAGATTCCAATAATTGTAGTTGAGCATATACCAGAAATAAAAGAGAGGTTTGGTTTTGTTTTAAGTGTAAGAAAGGGGTTAAATGGCAGCGAAATCGGTTGATAATAAAGCGAAGCTTTTATTTGTTGGTAATTCTCCTACTATTTTACACAGTGGACAGTCAGTTGTTTCAAGAGCTTTGTGTGCTCGTTTATCTCAGGTTTTTGAACTAGCTGTAGCAGGTTGGGGTTATAATGGAGAGGTACATGGTTTTCCATTTCATATTTATCCATCAAACTATGAATGGTGGCGAGTTATCAAAGATTTTAAACCAGATGTATTGTTTTTATCTCATGATGTATGGAGATTTGCACAGTTAGTCTCTGTTAGAAAAGAATATCCAGATTTGAAGATTGTTGGATATTTTACTATTGACGGTGATCCATTACCTGGTTCGTGGATTCCAATTCTTAATTGTTGTGATCTAGTTTTAGTTCCTTCGCGTTTTGGGAAAGAAGTTATTGAGGAAAGATGGACAGTAAAACCAGTACTTGTTGTACCTCAAGGTGTTGAACCTTTTTTCTTTGTTGACGCCGGCGAAGATAAAGAAAACTTAAAAAAGGAAGTTGACGAGAAAACATTTAAAATGGCTTCAGAGTTAAATAGAAGTGAGAAAGACATGATTTTGTATAGTAATAAGTTTGTTGTATTTTTTTGTGGCATGAATCAAACAAAGAAAAATATTGGTACAATTCTTGATGGTTTTACTGAGTTTGCACATGGTAAGAATGATGTATGTTTGAATTTAATTTTACATAGCCATGTTTTTTCACAGTTTGGTCTGGAGACAGTTGGTGATTATGATGTTCGTGATATGTATTCTTGGATGTCGGAGAGAGATAAAATATATCTTGTTGATGCAGCAGTTAATGATGATACTTTGAAGAGTTTTTATGGTGTTGCTGATGTGTTGTTGTCGCCTTCTATTGGTGAAGGATTTGGACTGTTTGTTCTTGAAGCAATGGCAGCAAAGGTTATACCTATTTTAACAGAGTATTCTGCTTTTATTGAGTGGCCAGATAGAAATGCAATGTTTTTAATGAAACCTGATGCTCTTTTTCGTTCATACTGGAATGTAAATAGAGCGATTGTAAGTAGTGATACAGTTGCTAGAACATTGGAAAGAGCTTATACAGTTTGGAAGTATGCTCCTGAACGCTGGAGGAAGATGCAGGAATTGAATCAACAGCGAGTATTAATGTTTACTTGGGATGTGTGTGTGCAGAAAATTGTACCAGTACTTGTAAAGTTGATAAATGGTGAAATTTTTATAAAAACCGGAGTAAAAAGATTATGAAAGAGCTATTATTTGTTGGTCATTGTAGTGGTCCAGGTGGCTATGAAAGACATGGTAGGTTGATTTTAAAAGGTTTAGTAGAGAATCAAGTAAAAGTACAGATAATAGAGTTACCTTATACTCGCTACAGTGTGTATTTACCTGAAGATCATCGTGTTTTGATTACACAAGCGAAAGCAACTCAGGTGTCTTTAACAGCTCCGGTAATGTTCTTATGTGTACCAAATCTTATTTATAAAAAAAGAGAAGATGGACAAGGACCATACTTTGGTAGAAAAAATATTAGTTATACAACATTTGAAGCAGATAGGATTTGTGATGAGTGGGTGCGGATTGGTAATACACTGGATTTAACAATTGTAACAAATAAGTTTATAAAACAGGTGTGGATTGAAAGTGGTGTTAAAGAAAAAAAGGTAGAAGTCGTTGGTGAAGGTACATTTCCTGAATTGTTTTATCCGGAAGTTGAACCATTAGAATTGGTTGATGAAAATGGTGTATCTTTGATGCAAAAACATAAGAACAGATTTATTGCTGTTATGGAGTATTCACCAAGAAAGAATTTTGAAGGGTTGTTAAAAGCATTTGTAAAAGCATTTGAAGGCGATGAAGAAACTTGTTTGATCATAAAGTTATCTAAACTTGAAAATTGGATGAGAAGATTACCGGTACTTGATGTAAATACAAGAAAAGCATATGTTTATATTTATGATTTTCTTTTACCTGATTTTGTAATGCCACGTTTTTTAGCAGTTGGTACTCATTATTTTTCATTATCACATGGTGAAGGATGGGATTTAACATGTAATGATATGGCAGCAATGAAAAAAGTTCTTGTTGTACCAGCTCATACTGCATATTTATCTTATTTGAATTCTGATATAGCTTATTTAGTTAAAGCTGATAAGAAAGTACCTGCATATCAGCCACCTCCACTAGATGTGTTTTTTAAAGGTGCACACTGGTGGGAACCTGATATCGATGATGCTGTAGATAAGTTAAGGGCTTCAGTAAACAAAGATAATACAGTGATGATAGAACATTTATATACACACATTATGAAGTATTATACATGGAAAAATGTGGGGAAAAATCTAGTTAAGGTGTTAACACAAAGAGGTATTTTATGAAAGGAGTTAGTTTTGTTACAATAGTTCAAAACGAGGAGAAATATATTGGTCGGCTGCTGGATTCTGTTATACCGCGTTTTAAAGAAGGATTGTTAAAAGAGATTATTGTTATTGATGGTGTTTCTAGAGATAATACTGTTCAAGTATGTCTGGAGAAGGGTGTAACAGTAGTTTCACATTCTTTTAATCTTCATTTTGGTGATCAAAGGAATTTTGCAATTTCATTGGCACACTATGAGTGGATTTTAATGCTTGATGCAGATGAGGTTCTTGAGGAAAAATTTTGGAGTATATTACCGTCACTTGTTGAACAACAAGAATTTGATGTTTATGCATTTCCGAGAAAAAATTATATAGACGATGTTTTTGATGAAAAAAGTTATCCAGATTACCAATATAGACTTTTTCGACGTTTTTGTAGATGGATTTATCCAGTGCACGAGGAGCTGGTCGGATGGCGAAATGCTAAAAAACTTGATGTACATATTATTCATGCAAAAGACACAGCAAAATTGAATTGGTGTAATGAAACGCTGTATCCTTTGATTGAGAAACTTTGGAAAGTTGATACAAGGGGAAATTAATGATAAAAGTTTTGATTCTTGGTGGTGGAAAGTCGTTGAGAATGGGTGGTAAACCGAAATGTTTGACTTTTGTAGGTGGTAAAACAGTCCTTACACACCAGCTAGATTGGTTGTCAAAATATGGTATACAAAAGTCTAGTGTTGTTATTTCAGTTGGTGTAAACAAGGAGTTGGTTGATGTATGTCATACATTGGGTTTGAAATGTTTTAGTGAGTCAACCCCTCTTGGTGATGGTGGTGCTATTAGATATACTGTTGAAAAGTATATAAGCAAGGAAGATTGTTTGTTGGTGTTGAATGGAGATTTGCTGTTGAATTTTGATCTACAATCATTTCTGTCTGAAGCATATTTGTTGAAAGACAAAAACCTTGTTGGTATTGTAGCAGCAACTCAAATACGATTACAGGTTGGTGTGTTGTCTCCTGGTGCTGTGTACAATGAAAGCACTACTACGAGAAAGCTTGTTCGTTTTGTTGAAAAACCTATATTACATGATATGTTCTGCAGTTGTGGTGTGTATTTACTTAGTTCAAGAGTAAAAGAATGTATAACTAGTGAGAATCCTGTAGATTTCGCTCGTGATGTTATTCAGCAAAATATTGAGAAATTTGGTGTGCATGTAGTTGATGTTACACAATGGTTTCCAGTAGAAACTGAGAAAGACGTACTTTTGGCAAGAGATCTGGTCTATACATGGAGTAAAGGAGGTAATACATGAAATTTTTAGTAACTGGTGCATCAGGTTTTGTTGGTTCATATTTTTGTAAAAGATTGGTTGAAGATGGACATTCGGTAGTTGGTTGGGTAAAAAACAGAGGGAGTTATTCAAATTTAGATTATTATAGGATAAAAGATAAGATCGACTTAGTTGAAGGAGATCTTAGTGATTTTAGTTGTGTGAGTTTTAATTTATCAGGATATGAGTTTGACATGGTTTTACATTTTGGCGCTCAAGCCATTGTGAAAAAAGCACAGGAAAATCCGTTTTATACATTGAAAACAAATATAATGAGCACTACGAATCTTCTTGAGTATGTAAGGCTGTGTAATAAGGATTTAAAATGTTTTGTACAAATGTCAACTGATAAAGTCTATGGTAATAAAGCATTTGCTGTCGAAGACTCGGTTTATGAAGTTACAGACCCTTATTCGGCATCAAAGATTGCTGCAGAACAGGTGTGTTTTACATATAGAGATGTTTATCATGTTCCTTTGTTGATGATCAGGGCTTGTAATATATATGGTGCAGGAGATTATAATAAACGTGTAATTCCAAACACAATAAAATCCCTTTTAGAAACTAATTCAGCTGTGTTGTTTGAAGGGGACGATAAAATGTATAGAGAGTATATTTATATTGAAGATTTATACAGTGCAATGATCTATCTCTTGAGAAATATTTCACATTTTGACAGCAATCAAACAGGTGTATTTAATATTGCACCTACGGAGAGAAAGTGTATAGTGTCAACTCGGGATATTGTTCAATGTTTGTGTGATATTCATTATGTTCAGACTGGATGTGAAGTATCTATAGTAAAGAAACCAGGAAAAACATTTGTTGAAATACAAAAGCAAGGATTAGTAACTGATAAAATAAGAGAGTTAGGTTGGAAATCACAAAATACTTTGGAGCAAGGATTACTGTTGACATATAAATGGTATAAGGAGCACCAAGATTTTTTTGATATGGTGAAAAAAAGATGAGTAATAAAAGAGAAAAAGTGAGAATTTGTATAAATTTACCGGGTACAATTAAGAATGGTTATTATTCTCCTGAAAGAGGCGAGAGTCGTTGGGCACAAAATCTTTTATGTATATTAGGTCGAAGAGATTATGATGTAATTGGTTGTAGTGTTGCTAGACCGGAATGGGGTGACTGTGAGATTCTTTCGTCGGTCAAATTTTGTAGTTTGACAGAAGCAAAACAGGAATCACATAGAAAAATGTTTGATATACTCTTTGATTCTTCTTGGTTTCATCCAGGTATGACCGAGTTTTACAGTGATTTTAATGCTGACGTGTTTTTGCATGGACACTGGGGTGGTTGTTGTCTAGAAGAACCTGGTCGTTTTCCTGACGAGAGACATTATATTGTATATCCGAATTTACAGGTAAGTCAAAGTATGCTTTCTTGTGCATTTATACATAGAAACAGACATTTGTTTCTTCCTATGCCTTTGATTTTTAGAGTTGAAAACTGGGTAAAAAAGAAAGAAAAAGTATTAACTTGGTGTATTAAAGAGGCGTTTTACAAGAGAAAAGAACAGAATTTACGTGAGCGAGCATTAAGGTTATGGAGAGTATGTGATGAGCTGTATGAGAAACATGATGTGATGTTACATGTTTTGCAGGGAGATCAGTTAGTAGAGGAAACTTCAGAAAACGACTTGAGTTATGTTGAAAATTTAAGAAATACTCGGTTAATGTCAAAAGCTGTGTTTTATGGTAACTATACAGCATATGATATTGTTCAAAGAATACTATTTAATTCATCAGTATTGTTTAGAACAGGTGAACCACCTGGTGCACCTATGGAGTATGAAGCTGTAGCAATGGGTTGTTTACCTTTAATTTGGAAGTCACAGCAACATCCATTTAGTAAGTATTATGATTGTTTTGGTTTAACATTAAGTGATGAGTTGTCGTTTGGTGAGTTAAAAGAAAGAATTGAAGTGCTTATGTTTGACGAAAGAGTTAGAAAACAACTTTGGGAAATGTGTAAAGTAGAACTGAGTTTACATTTTGATTATAAGTTTATTGAAGATCAGTTGTTTTCAGTGTTAAAGTAAGATGAAAAAGCCAAGAATTTCTGTTTATACAACATGCAGAGATGCTATTGATAACGAGTTTACTTTGTTTGAAGGGTTAATACAAGCGCTGAAATTTTGTGATGAGTTTGTGTATGTTGATGGTGGTTCGGTTGATGGTACACTTGAGTATATGAATATGCTAATGAAACGTTTTCCACAAATTCGTGCGTATAGATATAATGAGTGTTTTGATGATACTCGGTTGTATGCGGAGATGAAGAACAAAGCACTTGAATGTTGTACAGGTGATTGGGTTTTTTTAATGGATGCAGATGAAGTTTATGACGATTATTTGGTGTCACAGTTGTTGGAAAATAATAATTTTAATGAAAACGTAAAATTTCTTAAGTTTAATACAATTCATGTGTATGGTTATTATTATTTACAGTGTTACAAAGATCCTGTAAAAGGTCATACATATTACACATCCAGAGTCTATGGTTTCCAGAAAGGTCTGTGTAAACACGGACAGTGGAAGGATAATCCCGATGAACTCGTTAGGATTGATACAGGTAAATCAGTTGATTTAAATGTTACAGAGGGATTACATTTACCTTTTAATGTGTGTCACTATGGACATTTGAGGAGTAATGAAGTTTATTTGCAGAGAAAAAATTTGATTGAAAAACGATTTGATAAGAATTGGAAGGATCTTGATAATTGGGATTTTAGCAGAATTGTTTCAAAGAATTCTGAATGTTTTAGTTTATTACCTTATTATATGCATCCACAAATTATGCATCAGCGTTTTATATACACATTGGATGTTGATGGTCAAGTAAATAGAGAGAAGTTTTTGGGGTTTTACAAAAGTTGGCTTGAAAATCTATGTAAAGAAGGAGAGTACAATGAGTAAGGGAAGAGGAGACAGGTGTATTATAAGACTGAGAATGAGAATGCATTGTTTTATTGAAAAAAACATGGCAACAAGAATTGAGAAGGATAAAAGAAGAAAATGTCGAAAGAGAATTAAACAGGAATTTCAAAAGGAAATAGCTGAGTATGTTTGTAAATAGGAGGAAATTATGTTATCATTGGATAATTATATTGTGCGTGAAAAAATACCGATTGTAAACATTGTTTACAGGGAGGATACAGTAAGGGATTTGATGAATTTATATAAAGAGGTTTTAAGCGTAACGTGTATGCCGAAGGATGTTTTATCTACATGTACAGTAGCTGTAGAAGACATGAAAATATATCGTCTTTTAACTTTGTATAACTCTATAAAAGACAAAGGCTTTATATCATGTATGAGAGATCAGTTAGCTTTGGTTATGCGTGAACAAAAGTCAATTAAATCATATTTTACATTGACCGAGATTGAAAATAATAAATATCAATTAGGTTGGGGTTATCATAGATTTGTTTGTGCTTTGTTACTAGGATTAAATGAGATAGATGCGTTTGTTGTAAAAAAGTTTGATAGAGCTAAATTTCCTTTGTTACAAAGATTTGTTGAAGAATTACAGAAGTCAGAATATAATTCTTTTTATCAAACAATATTTACACCAGGTGGTTTTATTAGAAAAGGTAGAGACGAGACACAAGAGGTGTTAGAGAGATTTGATGTACTGGGGTTTGAACAATATTTTGGAGAGTCGGTGTTAGATATAGCTTGTAGTACAGGAATGTTTGCTGTTGAGGCGAAGAGGCAAGGTGCGGATGAAGTCGTAGGTTTTGATGTTAGTGAATGTGCAATTTCAAAAGCACAGGAGTTATCCACACTGTTGGATTTAAAAGTTGATTTTTGTAATAGGAGTTTCAAAGATTTTTACAATGAGACGAGTAAAACAGATAAACAATATGATTTCGTGTTTTGTAATCAATGTATTTATTCAATTGGTGAGTCGGGTGAGTCTGGTGAGTCGGTGTTAACGAAAGTTTGTTCATTGACAAAGAAAATACTTTTTATGTACACATTTGTTGATCATCAGTCAGATTTACCTGGTTATAGACCTGTGAGAAAAAAGTTGTATAAAGATTTAAAGGAAAGAGGTTTTAAAGTTGTTGTTATAAGAGAAGCAGGTCATTGGCCCGCAAAGAAGAATGTTATTGCAATAAAAGACAACATGTATAGTGCTTATGTTTGCTGGAGGTATCCAGATGAAGCTGTTGTTCTTTCTGATATTCAAACTTCTATATATGAATTTGATAGAGTAAAAAAGGTTTATAAACGACGTGTTTTTAAACAGAATGTTGAGTTGTAGAATTGATATTAAGATTCAGTATAATATATAAAAAGTGTAAAATAAAAACAGAGAGGTGTTAAATGTTTAGATTAAAAAGAGAAGATTATACAAAGAAAGGAGTAGTTACAACGATACGATTGTTAATGGGTTTGGCGATGATTTGTATAATATTTACCATGGGATTTTTATCAGGAAGAATTTATGGATTTTTGAAAGAGCCGAAGATAATTAAGGATTGGGGACTTGTTTATGTAGGTGGTTCAATACAGTGTGCTGATGGAGTCAGTACATTTTCAACAGCGGGAGTTGTTGGTGTTGTAAACATGAAGCGCTTAAGTCGTTTTTTAGGTGTGAGTAATAACTATTCTAAATTAATAGAGGAGAGATAATATGAAAAGCGATACAAAACTTGTTTATTGTCTGATGACTTGGAATAGACACTGTGAAGTTATACAGTGTGTACAAAATGTACGTCCACATGTGGATAGAGTTGTTGTAGTTGATGCAGGCAGTGAGGATGATACAATAATTTATTTACGCAACAGAGGTGATGTAGAACTGTATATTACCGAATGGAAAGATAATTTTTCTGAATTACGAAATAAGTATCTGGAAAAAGTAGATACAGGTGATTGGGTATTGGTGTCTGATCCCGATGAGTGGTTTTTACCTGCTACTTTGCAAGCGTTAAGACAGCTGGTGGAAAAAGGAGAAAAAGAAAATATACACATGTTTGGATTTCAATGTGTGAGTGTAACATTAAGAGGTGATGTTGTCGTATCTAGAAATCTTGATACATATTGGAAAGGTTTGTTATTCAAAAAGTTTGAAGATACAAAATATGTTAATTCACCTCACGAAACACTTGTTTATCAAAATGGCAGAGGTTATGAGTTGGCTAGGACACCTTATCTGTATACACATGTAAAACAAGAGAATGTAATTTGGAAAAGAGGAGCGAGAAACTTTTTTATCGGTGGTGGAGGGCCTAATCTTGGTGAGAGAAATGCAATTTGGAAACCTTTTAGAGAATTGGTAAAACAGAAAACAGGGATTAATACATGGGATGAGTTTAATAAGTATTTATTAAGAGGTAATATTGACGAAGAAATAAAGAAATGGATAATGGAACACGCCGCCGAGGGATTAAAAAAGGGTGAGCAAAACTATGATGGTAGTAGTGAAGTTCGAGAGGTTGCAAAACTTTACTATTTGATTTATCATCCCGAAGAGCTTGAGCTGGATAAAATACCTGAAGAAGTAAAAGAGGAGTATAAAAATGTTTTAAAAATAGAAGGAGGTGAATGAAATGTCGGGAAGTGAAAGACTTAGTTCGGGAATAGATCGGATACTGTCTAGGCGTTACAGAGGAGGGCTGGGAAGAAATAGAGGAAATAAACCAGGAGCAGGTCCTTTTGGAAAATGTGTTTGTCCAGATTGTGGAGCAACAGTTTCACATAGAACAGGTGTACCTTGTTATACAATAGAGTGTCCTAAATGTGGAACTCGAATGAGAAGAGAATGAATATAATTGTGTTGCTATCTTTTCTTTTTGAGATTGGAGGAGTGAAATGGTAAAGAGTGTTCGAAAAAGAGATGGAAGGATTGTTAGATTTGATGTAAGTAATGTTGAAAATGCAATATACAAAGCTGGTTGTGTAACAGGTGAATTTGATAGATCAGTAGCTGCAAAGCTTGCATTGAAGGTTGTTGGTGTACTTGAAACAGTGTATAGTGATAAAGAAGTAGTTGTACCTACTGTTGAACAGGTTCAAGATATAGTAGAAGAAGTTTTGTTATTATCACCATATAGAAAGACAGCTAAAGCATATATTGTTTACAGAGAACAGCATAAAAAACTTAGAGAAATAACTACAAAAGCAAGTGTAGATTTGATTGACAGGTATTTGAAGAAGGAAGATTGGCAAGTAAATGAAAATAGTAACATGAGTTTTGCGTTACAGGGTTTGAATAATTATGTATCATCGGAGTTGATGAAAACATATTGGCTTTATTCAATTTATCCTGCTGAGATTCGAGAAGCGTATTTGAATGGTGATTTTCACATTCATGATCTCGGGTTTTTAGGTGTTTACTGTGTGGGGTGGGATTTACAAGATTTACTTTTGAGAGGTTTTGGCGGTGTAAGTAATAAGGTTGAGAGCAAACCTGTAAAACATTTTCGAACTGCATTAGGTCATATTATTAACTTTTTTTATACATTACAAGGTGAAGCAGCAGGTGCTCAGGCGTTCAGTAACTTTGATACATTGCTTGCTCCTTTTGTTAGATATGATAAGTTGAGTTATAAAGAAGTAAAACAAGCGATACAGGAGTTTGTGTTTAATATGAATATTCCTACTCGTGTGGGTTTTCAAAGTCCTTTTACAAATTTGACTTTTGATTTAAAAGTGCCGGAGATTTATAAAAACCAGCCAGTTGTTGTTGGAGGAGAGACACAGAATGTAACTTATGGTGAATTTCAGAAAGAAATGGATATGGTAAATAAAGCATTCTTTGAGATTATGCTTGAAGGAGATGCAAAAGGACGAGTTTTTACGTTTCCAATACCTACATATAATATAACAAAAGATTTTGATTGGAATAATGAAGTTCTAGATTTGCTCTGGGAAATGACTGGTAAATATGGTATTCCTTATTTTTCTAATTTTGTAAATTCTGATATGAAACCAAGTGATGTAAGGAGTATGTGTTGTAGATTAAGATTACAGATAAATGAATTAAAGAGAAGAGGAGGAGGACTTTTTGGGGCGAATCCTTTAACTGGAAGTGTCGGAGTTGTTACCATTAATTTACCAAGAATCGGATATTTATCAAAAACAAAGGAAGAATTTAAGACTGGACTGAATGATGTAATGGAACTTGCAAAAGAGAGTTTGGAGATAAAAAGGAAAGTTCTTGAAAGATTTACAGAAATAGATCTTTATCCGTATTCAAAATTTTATTTAAGAAGTATTAAAGAAAGATTTGGAAGGTATTGGGTTAATCATTTTTCTACTATCGGAATTATTGGAATGAATGAAGCGTGTTTAAATCTTCTAGGTAAAGATCTAGGAACTGAAGAAGGAATTGAGTTTGCGGTTGAGATTATGAAGTTTATGAGAGAAAAGTTGATTAAGTTTCAGGAGGAAACAGGTAATTTCTATAATCTTGAAGCGACCCCGGCGGAAGGAACAAGTTATCGTCTTGCAAAAATAGATAAAAATAAATATCCGGATATAATTGTTGCAAACGAAAGTCAAGTAAAAGATGGAGCAGAGCCGTTTTATACGAATTCTACATATTTACCTGTGGATTATACAGATGATGTGTTTGAATTGCTTGAAAAACAGGATAAACTCCAGTCACTTTATACAGGTGGTACAGTTGTTCATGTTTTTGTTGGAGAAAGGATAGAGTCGAGGGAAAGTGTTAAAAAACTTGTAAAGACAATTTGTGAGAATTTTACTTTACCTTATTTTACAATAACTCCTACATTTAGTGTTTGTTCTAAAGATGGATATTTAAGTGGTGAGTATAACAATTGTCCTAAATGTGGGACGATAACAGAGATTTATTCAAGAGTTGTTGGATATTTGAGACCTGTAAGCCAGTGGAATAAAGGTAAGCAAGAGGAGTTTAGTATAAGAAAGAAACTAAGGATAACTTGAGTCAGTTATTAAGATGTGTTCAGAAACATGGGGGATACATGTTAACTAAAAGAATAGTTACAAAGTTACGAAAAGATTTAGAGCTTGAAGTTTGCTGTTTACGTAGAAGTGATGGTCTTTTTGAATATTCTGAAAAAACTGGAAGTTTTGTGATTAAGATTTCAAAGAGATTATCATTTCAGAGAAAACTTTCGGTTTTGGTACACGAGATTATTCATTATTTAACAGAAAAAGGTTATGTAAAGGAAGATGACGAAAAAATAGCTTCAATAGCGGAGACAATAGTCGAGAAAGCTGTAATAAAATTAATGAAGGAGTAAAGGAGGATGTGGTAAAAAGGGTAATGAGATTTTTGGATTGTATAGCAGAGAGTTTGTGTTCTTGTGAAACAAGAGATAATATAGTTTTTCAAGGTTTAGATATTATTATTCAATGTGGAGAGTTTATTTTTTCAATTTTTGACGAGTATTGTTCAATACTCAAAGAGTGTTCTTCGATGTTTAAGAAGTGTTTTTTGGTATTCAAAGAGTATCTTTCAAAATTTAAGTAGTGGTTGCAGTGCTGGGATAGTCCTAGTATACTATTACAGAGAAAAGGAGGAGGATATGGCAAAGAAAGCGATTGTTTTACATAGTGGTGGGCTTGATTCAACTGTTTTGTTGTTTCATGTGTTAAAAAATCTTGGTTTTGATGTGTCAGAGGTCGTTACATTGTCGGTGTATTATGGACAAAGGCATGCACGTGAGCTTAAGGCAGCACAGGAGTTAAACCGTATACTGGGTGTAGAGCATTTTGAAATACAAATACCTACTGAAAAGATATTCTCTACTTCAGCATTGGTGGATAAGAGCAAGGAATTACCTAATCAACATTATACACATGAAAATCAGAAAGTTACAGTTGTTCCGAATAGAAATATGATTTTGTTAAGCTTTGCGATAGCGTATGCGGAGAACATCGGTGCCAAGTTTGTGTATTATGCAGCTCATAAGAATGATTACACTATTTATCCTGATTGTAGACCTGAGTTTGTTGAAGTAATAGATAAAGCGTCACAGGTAGGTACATATAATCAAGTTAATGTATGTGCACCTTTTGTTGATTTATACAAGGCAGATATTGTTTCAATAGGTTTGAAACTTGATGTGCCTTTCGAGTTGACATGGTCTTGCTACAATGGTGGTGAATTTCCATGTAGTTTTAAGAACACGAAATCGTTTGAAGAAGTTCTAGGTAAAGGATGTGCAACGTGCCAGGAAAGGAATGAGGCATTTTTTGTTAATAAAGTAGTAGATCCTCTTTATAATAAGTATTTATCGACAGTAAGTGTATTATGAGACGAACTGACGAAGAACTACAAGAATTAGTTAAACAAGTAAAACGAGGTTCAGAGGAAGCGTTTGGTATACTGTTGGAAGAATTTATATATTTGATTTATGCAGTAATAGTAAGACAGGCGCGTGGTTGGCCGGATTCGTTTGAACATTTAAAATGTGATGTTGTAAGAGTTTTTTATGAGTTGATTATGAGGTATGATCCAGAGTTAACAGATTCATTTAGAAAATATATTAGTTCAGCAATATTCTGGTATGTCGATAATTACAAGAAACAAGCGTTTTCTTTAACATTAAGGAGTTCAACAGGAGATTTGGAAAGCAATAAAAGAAGTAAACGAAGACCGAAAATATCTACCAAGACGTCATTTTGGTTTGACGAACTTCAAGATGTGTTGAAAAGAAAGTTTCCTGAACATTTAAAAAAGAAATATCCTAATTATTTTAAGATGTTTTGTTTGTATTATGTTGAAGGATATACACAACAACAGATTGCTTATGAGTGTGGTTGTAGTCAGACTTTAGTAAGTTTAACATTGACAGAGGTTGTAAGATGGTTACGCAGATCTCGTTTTTGTAAGAAGTTGTTCAAAGGAGCATACTATGCCAACATATGAATACGAATGTAAAGTTTGTGGTCATAAGTTTGAATGTTTTCAGAAGATGTCAGACGAGACTCTAAAGGAATGCCCTAGATGTAAAGGTGAGTTAAGGCGTTTGATTTTCGGCGGTACAGGTATTATATATAAGAGTAAGGGTTTTAAAAAGGTTGACTTTCGTGTTGAAGATGAAATGAAGTTAGTTAAGAAAGCTTTGTTGGATGAAAGACCAATTACTGAAACTGAGCATGAAGTAGCAATGGAACAATTGGAGAAGAGATGTGATAGACTGGGTTTAGATAAGGAAACAGTGATGGCTGAAATGCATGGTGCCCAAAGGAAAAAGTTAACAGAGAAAGATAAAGAAGAACGAAGAAAGAAAGCTTTAGAACAGAGAAAACTTATTGAAAAACAAGGGAGGAGTTAGAATGCCACGTCCAAGACCTGATTTACCTGAAGAAGAAGTACAAAAACTGGTTGAGGAAGCACAGAAGCAAAAGGAATATCCAATATGCGGCTATGTATCATTAAAATCTGATGGTGCAATTACAGTATGTAAGATGAAAGCAGGTTGGGGTACACAACATCCTGGTGTGGGATATTGTAGAAAACATGGTGGTGTAGGTCGACCTATTGTAACAGGTTTATACTTAAAGTACAAACCCGGTGAAGAATTGAAAACACTTTATCAGAAAGCTCAGGAGTTACATGTAAAACAGATCCAGGATCACTTGGAGACTTTGCGTTTAATAAAAGTCGTCGTAACAGAATTATCACAGACGGTTGATTTAAATCCTGTTCGAGTTGATGAGTTGTTGAAATCATTAACTGTGCTGTTGAAAGCCGAAGAACTGCAGTTGAAAGCACAGGAAAAAAACATGTTTACAATGGAGCAGGTTCTAAGTTTTGTAGGTCAGATTATACGTATTATTGAGGAAACAGTTGAAGAACCCGCGTTGATTACAAAGCTTTTAATGAAGATAAAAGAAAAGGTTGTTTTGTTTGAACGCGGAGAGGTGAATGAGTAAAAAGACGAAGAATTTACAGCTTGTTGAAGCATTGACTGGTTTGATTGATCAGGAGATATCAAAGTATCAGTCGGGTAATAAAATATGGGAGGAAAAACCAGTTGATGTTGAAGAGTTTGTGTATTCACCCGGTTTTCTTAACTGGAAAAATCAAGTATATCCTGGTGTAATAGAGGATTTAAAGAATGTTTTTGTGTTTGATGACGAGGGAAAGTTAAAACACAATGAGGTTGTGTTGATTGAAGGTTTGGGTAGCGGAAAATCACAGTTTGCTGCAATTGTGTTGATATATTGTGTTTACAGACTTTTGTGTTTACGTAAGCCTCAAACTTTTTATGGTTTAGCAGAAGGTGACAGAATACAGTTGATAAATTGTTCACCGTCTGCAGATCAGGCAAGAAAAGTTGTATTTACATATGTTGCTAATCATGTTAAAAGATGTGAGTGGTTTAAAAAGAAAGGTTATTTACCCGATCCAAATGTTGAGTCAGAACTGAGATTTCCAAAAGGTGTGTATATAACTCCTGGTAGCAGTACAGCTCGTACAATTATTGGTTCAAATCTTTTAGTAGCTGTTGTTGATGAGATGGCGTTTTTTGATCGAACAAAAGAGCACGACCAAGCAGAAGAGTTGTATACAACATTATCAGGTAGAATGAAAAGTAGATTTGGGTTGCAATATTTGTTTATTGGTGTTTCTTCTGCACAATATATTGATGATTTCATTGAAGAACTGTTTAAAAAGAATCAGTTGAATGAAAGAGGCTATGTTAAAAGAAGAGCTGTGTGGGAAGCAAAACCTGTTTCAGCATACCAAGGTCAAAAATTTCCTTTTAATGTTATTGGTAGTGATGGTACAGTTGTTGAAACATTGGAGGTACCAGTTGAGTATGAAACAGAATTCAAGCTCAACCCTTCACTGGCTTTGAGAGATCTAGCAGCAAGACCTTCATTAACAATACAACCATTTTTAAAAGAGTTTGATAAAGTATTAATTAGTATAAATAAAGCACGTGTAAATCCGTTGCCTGAATGTGTTGACGCGTATGGTAATCCCGAACCTATCTCTCCTTTACAAGCTTATTTACGATTACCAGATTGGTTTAAAGGTAAGGAAGATGTAAAATATGTGATTGGTCTTGACCTTGCGAAAGGTGTAAAGGATAAATGTGGTTTTGCTTTGGTGCGTTTGGATAGATATGACGACAGAGTGAGATTTGATGCCGAAGGAAGACAAGTAGTAGTGAAGTTACCAGTTGTGTACGTTGATCTTGTAACACGGTTTGTTGCACAACCGGATAGTGAGATTGACTTTTCAGAAATCAGAGAGTTTATTCATAAATTAAATATTGAAAAAGGGTTTCGTGTTCACCTTATAGTTTCCGATACTTATCAAAGTCTTGATTTTAAGCAAATTATGTTAAGCATGGGATATAGGTTTGAGGAGTTTAGTGTTGATTCACATCGGATTGCATATGACACATTTCAAAGTCTGGTTTATGATAGTAGACTTGATTGGTATGACCATACACCTTTGTTGTGGGAGTTACAGCGATTAGAAGACCAAGGAACAAAAGTAGATCACAGTCGTACTTCTACAAAGGATATGGCTGATGCACTTGTTATTGCATGTTATTTTGCCGTGGGTGAAAAAACAATAAAACTTTCAGGCGATTCATTAAAACGAAGAAGTATAAAAGGCGCGACAGCGAGAGGTGTATTTTCAGTAGATACGCCTTTTAGTAGTAATCCTAACGGCATGAATATTAGAAAAATTTTACCGTGATACAGTATAATAATATAACAAAGGAGTGAAACATGAGAACAAATACAGTTTTCGGTAAGTTAGCAGTTGCGGTAAACGAACAGTATGGAAGAATCGGTGATATGAATAAGTTTGTGGAATCATCACAGAAGGTTATAACTCACGACATGATACTAAAGGATGTTAAAGTAAGTGTGAATGGTTGTTTAGCAGTACAAGGTGTGAGTGATAATGGTGTGAAGTACGATAATTTGAAAGTAACAGGTATGGGTCTGAGAAGCTTGTGTGTTTATCTAGGAATTCCGTTTTCATATATTGTAAGAATAAGTGAATCGTTAGCTCTTTTGAATGTTGAGAGTTTGTTAAACGAAAGAATGGCAGGTGGAATGGTAAAGGTGTTTACATTACAGGAAGATGGCGAAAAATATGTTGTTGGTTTTACAAATCCCGAGTATGAACCTGTAAGACTTTCTTCAATAATTCAGTTGATTGAAAGATCAGAGATTTTAAGGTTTAAAGAAGCACGAGTGTCAGATTGTGCTGTTGATGTTGATCTAGTTGTTACCGAGCAGTTACAAGATATGCAAAAAGACGAGTATAGTTATGGTGTATCAATGGTTATATCGGAACCTGGTTTCTATCCTACATTTATGGTAAGACCTTATTTTATGAGAATGATGTGTACGAATGGTATTGTTGTACCAATCAGAGTTGGTGGTTTTAAGAGAGGTCGATTTTCGGCTGATACAGCATTAAACGTTTTACAGAGTTTTGTAGAGGATAGAGATAGGTTTCAGAATATGCTGGGTGGTTTGGATAGACCTTTGAAAAAGGGTGAGTTGTATGAAGGTGCAGTGCTGGTGAAAAAAGTTAACAAAGATTTAATTTCAAGTAAGTGTGGTATTTCATATGAAGAGTTTTTGAAATTAGTACATGACACAAAGGAGTATAAGCACGGTGAGGAAGTACAAAAACCTACACGGAAAGAGTTGTTTAACAATATGTCTGAACTAGGAAGAGATATTAAAGAAGTTGAGTTAGCAAGAGAATTTAGGGTTTTTGCAGGTAAATTAATACAGATGAATTAACAAACAAAGAGGAGAAGATAATGAAACTTACTCGCGAGATGTTTCCTAATTTGAAATATTATGATAACGATTTTGAGTTACAGGTAATGTGCGATAATTTAGAGATAGAAAAAGGGATGAGAGTTTTGGATCTAGGTTGTTGTGATTCCAATTTGTCAGAGGTTCTTCAGAAGCAAGGATGTGAAGCCTGGGGTGTAGATTTACGTCCTTATACTAATGCTCCTTTTAAGTTTTTTCAAGAAGACTTTCTTAAGTGTAAACTTCCGGAAAATTATTTTGATATTGTTGTTGATGTTAGTACTTTACATCACTTGGGAGTTGGTTATTTGGATTCTCCCGGTGCGGTGGAGGATTTTGACGCTGATATTAAAGCCGTAAGAAAGATATTCGAGATTTTGAAACCAGGAGGTTTGTTTTATGTAAGTACCAATCATTTCTCTTTTTCATACCAGATTTTAAAAGGATTATGTCGTCTGTACAGTATAGACTCTTTTTTAGAACGGGTAGCTAAACCTTTTAAGATTCTTGAGATTAAATACTATGTTGCTCGTCAGTATCCTTTAACTTTTTATAGAACTTTAGATGAATTTAAACTTGACGAGGTAAAAAGAATACAGTTTTTTGCAAAGTTAGAGAAGGAGCAAACAGGATGAAGACAGCGAAAAGAGGTAAGGGTAGTAAAGACAAGGGAGCAGGATTTGAAAATACAGTAGCAAAACTGTTGACTAATGCTACTGGCTGGAAATGGGTAAGAACACCTTTGAGCGGTGGTTGGTTACATAATAAAGAGTTCAATGTTGCAGGAGATCTTATGTGTGAAAAAAAGGTGAAGTTGTTTGTTGAGTGTAAAAAAGAAGAAGCACCGTTACCTGGTTTACATGTTCTTTTTGAATCTGATAATATTTTACACAGATGGTATGATTATCATGCACGTAAATGTGACGAATCTAGTATTCCTATTTTGGTTTTTTCAAAAAACTATTTTCCTATTTTGTTTTACATGAAGTATATACATTTTAAAAGTTTTTCTTATGAAGGAATATATTTAAGGTGTGTTGATAAAACTAGTACATTTGTTGTTGGTGATTTTAGACGATTAGTGGAAAGTAAAAATTTTAAAGAGGTTATACAAGGAGGTGGTGTGTGAAACAATCACACACCAGAAGTAGTAAATGTGATGTTTTGTATGATGGATATGAGGCTTTACTGTGTAGGTTGTTTGGATTTAAGACGCTAGTAAAAGGTCAGAGAATTTTTGTAAAACATAGGGAGGTAAAGTGTGACAGAAAAAGAACTCAAAAGTTTAATTGATAAAACAATTTTACCTGCTTGTAAAGGAGTATTATATGGTAAGGGAAGAGCTTATTCGGGAGTAAGGAAAGCGAAGGATTGTCTTGCAAATTTTAAAAGAGGTGCTTTGTTAACTGGATTGAAAGTTGAACAGGTGTGTTTTATTTACTTGGCAAAGCATTTTGATGCAATTGCTTCTTGGACAAGAGGTGAGTATAAAGATGATACAGAGGGTATTGAGAGTCGAATTATTGATGCAATAAACTATTTGTTTTTGTTGTATGCTATCAAGATTGAGAAGGATAAAGAAAATAAGAAAGAGAAGATGTAATAATTTGAGTGGTACAAAAAATTATTCTAAACAAGGTGATATAATGACAACACATGCGGTTGAAGATTATAGGAGTTTGGGGGATTGTGAAGAAAGGCCTGTTGAACAACAAGAAGAGCCAAGGGTTTACTATTATACAGTTGATGGTGTAGAGAAAGCGTATGTTGACCAGCCGGTTTCTGTACAGTTTGCACGAGCAATAAACTCAGTTGTTAAGAAGATAGTAAACTTAGATCTTGAAAAAGGTGCTATGGTAACAGGAGATGTATTAGAACCTGTTTTTGGAGTAATAGGAGGGTTTCTTGTAGCTTATATACTAGGTGTACTCTTTGTAGCGTTTTTTCCTCTATCACTTATAGTAGTCGCATTATTCGGAAGGAATAATTATTAAATGAAAGAAATAATTAAAAGAGGAGATTTGGTATTCTGGTATCCTTGTAATTGGATTACAAAAGTTGTTGTTTATTTTTCGGGTAAATATAGCCATGTTGGAGTTTATCTTGGTGATAATCAAGTTTTATCGTGTCGAGCGGAAGGTGTAGTAATAGATGAGTATTGTGAAATATGATTTTTTAGGTCTTTTGAAATATTTGTTTAAAAGGATGTCTAATCCAAGAAAATTTTGGTGTTCGGAATTTATTGCTTGGGGTTGTTACTACATTGAGTTACTTCCGGAAAGTCTTGAGCTTTCGCCGGTTGAATTGGCAAATCAATGTTTTGTTAGTTTTATTACAAGTGTTGGAGGTAAATAAAAAAGAAAAGGAGATGATAGAAATGAAAGAAATAGTAGGAAAAAGAACAGCTCAGAATGACGCTGAAGAAGCACAGAGAGAACTGAAATATCATATTGAACGAATTGAAATACTTCTTGGAAAGCTTGAAAGAAATATAAATGTTGTGAGTGAGATAAAAAATGAATTAGAGAAAATAGAAGAGATATTTGCAGAGTATGGAGATCAATTTTCAGAGATTTCAGCGGAGGATTATCTGATTAGAAAATTAGAAAGACAGAGTAGGAGGAAGACTGATTCTGGAACAAAGAAGATTACAAGTGTAATTGCAGCCAGGATAAAACAGCCTTTGGTAAAGTAGTTAAAGTTTTGAGTAAATAAATATGTGAAAAAAAAAAATTCAAAGAGGAGGAAGAATGAGATTGATAGATGTAGTTGATTATTCAACACCTGTTTATCTTGTACCACTTGGCGATGTTCATCTTGGTGCTTTTAACGTGGATTTTCAGAAGTTTGAGGGTTATGTAAAGTGGATAAAGGAGAATAATGCTTACACTGTTTTGATGGGTGATTTATTTGATGTTGCAACACTGGATAGTGAAACTAGTCCATTTGAGCAAAGTATGTCACTGAATGAAGCAATGCGTTATTTGAAGAATATTTTGTATCCTGTAAAGGACAAAATTTTGTGTGCGATCGAGGGAAATCATGAATTGAGATTAAGAAAGAAGGCAGGTTTTTCGGTGACGGAAAGTTTTTGTGACCAACTTGGTATAACATATGCAAAGTTTTCCGCTGTGTTGAGATTTAGAATCGGTCGTAGACGAAGATCTTTTCCTGAAATGACGTCTCCAAGGATAGAATATATGCTTTTTTGTCATCATTCTACAGGAGGAGGTCGTACAATAGGAGGTCGATTGAACAGAGCTGAACAGTTGAAGTTTATATTTGAAGGCGCTGATGCTTATATAATAGGGCATAATCATGCGAAAGCACTGGGCGAGGAAGATGTGTTTCGTGTTGTAAAATCGGGTAATGGTAAAGCAAAGGTTGTAAACTGTCGAGTTTATTATATTGACAGCGGTTCGTTTTTGATTTATGAGGGTTCCTACGCGGAAGCAAGTATGTTACGACCAACAAATACAGGTGCTGTTCGAATACGAATGAATGGAGTAAGAAAAGATTTGCATGTATCTTATTGAAAACAGAAGCAGAAAGTCCAGTAGGTTGATGGAGTAATAAAGTTTTTTGTTTATACAATAATTTTGTAAAGGAGGATAAAATGTTGGTAAAGAGGTCACAGTTGAGTGAAATTCCTTCGTACATTGATGTTACAAAGGTAGCAGAGAGATGTAAAGAATCAGAACGAGAGTTTAAATCAGTGTGGAAAAGCGAAGGAGATCATATTTGTAGAACTGTTGACGACGAGGTTGTTACACTTGTTAATGATGAAAAGAAAGCACAGTTGATGGAAAACAAGGAAGAATCGTTTGAAACAGGTGTTTACTATCCGGCAGTAACTAGAAGTGGAGACAGGTTGTTGACAACGATGTTACTTTCTGGTTTACAAAAAGACTTGGTAAAAACTGATTTTGTGAAGGGTTTGTGGACATTGCCGATTGAGATTTTATATGGTCTGAAGAGTAAAGAGATTATCAAGGGTTTTTCAAGTAAGACTCCTGGTTTAATGGAAACTGCTACTTTCTTTCTTTCATTATTTGGTGAGTCAAAGTTACTTTCTGATGGTAAAACTCGAGTAATTGATGTTCCGGCTCATAGATGGTGGGAAGCGTTACATGCATTGCTTGAGAATGAATATGTAGAGTTATTTTCTGAGAGGAAAATAGAAAAGTTGAAGGTGTAAGATGGCAGTTTGGGATGAAATTGTTAACGCTGCACATAACCAAAAGACTGTGGAGATAACTTACATGAAGAAATCAGGCGAAGTAGTAATACACGAAGTAGAGCCGTATTCAGTTAGAGGAAATCTGTTTTATGGTTATCGTGTTGATGTAGGTGAAATAAGAGCTTTTTTGATTGATAATTTAATAGACGCGCGTTCAACAGGTAATCATTTTGAACCACGTTGGCCGATAGAACTGTAACAGAAACAGGAGGAAATTATGCTATTTAATAGAATTACACATGCAAAACTGAGACCATTGGAAGCCTCGGATGTTTATTCAGATTTCAAGCAGTTGTTACAGGAAGCTACATTTCATGTAAAGAAGACAGCTAGAAGATTTGGTGTTAATTTACATAAGGTAGAATATGTAGACGACGAGCCCGGTGAGGTTGATTATCCACGTTTTAGTAACGGGCTTATAGTGTTGAAGGGATACTATGTACATAAAGGTAGAAGACGTTATTTTTATGCAGGTTTTCAGGTTGAGAATGGTAAAGTAAAACCGCTGGATATTGTGTATGACGAACAGAAGCAGCCTTATGAATTTACACGAGAAGGAATAAAGCGTTTACTTGGTGATTGGAAAACAAGTACAAAAGGTGGTTTAACTTTTTTTCGAAAGTTTGAAAAAGCGTTATTACAGAGAGATATTGAAAAGCCGAATGAAAAGGAGGGAGTAGTAGTCGACGAAGAGACCAAAGGTAAAGAGATTGTTGCGATTGTAAATAGCAAAGGAGAAAGAGAATATGTACCTGTTGTATGTTTAAGTAAAATACCAACCGTGTTGAAAACAGCACAAAAAGAGGAAGAAGATATAGAAGAGTTACCTTTACGTGTACACAGAGTAAAAAAATTTCCCGAATCTACTCAATTTCCTATTGAAACTAAAACTCCTGAGTCATTACAACAGTATGTTGATATGATAGATAAGTTACTAGATTTACAAGAATCATTAAAGGAGGATGCGAGAAAGATTTTACAGCAGTATGAAGAAAGAAAAGAATCGGTAAGTGAAGAAGTAGTTGCTCTGGCAAAAAAAATCCTAGGAGATGCAGAGATACAAGATAACAGAATTTATGATATAGGTGATAAACTTGTTTTAATACAAAGAGCATGGATTAGTTCACGCATAAAGAAAAGACCTGATGCAGAACAGGTTTACAATCTTGCACTAGCAGAGTTAGACGAAGAGTTGAAGGAAAAAGTATTAAGGAAAGTTGAAGAGCTAAAGAAAGCCTTGACTGTTGAGGTTGGTGTAATTGGTCCAAAAATTGAGTACAAGTATAAAGCTCCTGAGATACAAGAATCAAAACCTTCAGCAGAAGTAGTTGAGAAAAAAGGACAATTTAGTGATTTGTTTGATGTGTATGAGGAGTATACTGAGGGATTACTAAAGGTACGATCAATTCTTGATACACTTTTTTACAAAGTGAAAGAACAGTCATTACCTGAAATACCGTTAGGCAAAGAAGCACAACTAGAGTGGTCAGAATCTTCTACACATGCATATTTGAAACCAAGACGTACGTATGCACAGGTGCAAAAGAGAATATCTGTAAGTCAGATAATAGAAGAGTGGAACAAAGGTAATATTTCAGAAAAGAGAGTTCTTGAGTTAATGAAGTGATATTTTTCTTTTGACATAGGAGGTAAGAAGATGAAAATAACGTCGGTTGAAATTAGTTTAGTGTCTGAAAAAGCAAACAGTCGACTGAGAGGCTATGCAAAAGTAGTTTTTGATGATGTTTTTGCGGTAAGTAATATTAGAATTATCGAAGGCAGAGGAGGTTTGTTTGTCGCAATGCCGAGTAGGGAAAAAACGAGACCTTGTCCTTCATGTAATACTACTGTTGCTTTTAGAGATGCGTTTTGTAAAAAGTGTGGAAGTTCATTAACTGTTGTAAGGTCGGCGGCTTGGTATAAAGATGTTGCTTATCCTGTTACAAGTACGTTTGCAAAACAGCTTTCAGATAGAATACTGATGGAGTATGAAAAGTATTTGAAAAGTAAAAGTTAGAAAAATACAAATAAGAAATGATTACACTTTATCGTTCAACAGGTGAAAGAGTAGGTTTTGTTAAGAATAATATTTTGTTTTCAAACGACGGTGTAAGTATCGGCTATGTTAAAGGTAATGACGTCTTTTTAAATGATGGTGTTTACATGGGTCGTTTATTACATTTCGGCGATAGATATATGGTTTTAAGACAAAAAGCAGTGATCGGTGTAAAGGGTGTATCAAAGATATCAGAAGTCAGTTTTTTACCTGTTTTACCGAATACTGTAAAATTAACAAAAGTTATTTTACCTGTGGGTTGGCAGGATGCATTATAATTATAAAAAGTATAGGAGGTAAAGTGAATGGGTGTGAAAAGAAAGACAGGTTTGTCAAGAGCAAGAATAAAATCAGTAGTCAGAAGAAACAAGCGATTAATACAAAAGCTCAAACATCTGTGATTTATCCTACTGCTGATGATGTTTTTTATATTGCTGATTTGATAGCCAAACAGTCAAATCAACAGGTTATTCCTTTAAAAGATTGTAGAGGAAAAATTGAAGCAGCTATTGCAAGAGCACAGGGAGTTTATTTTGGCCGTGAGTTGTTTCCTACATTATTTAGTAAAGCTGCAGTATTATTAACATCTCTTGCACTTGCACATCCTTTTTCCGACGGTAATAAAAGAATTGCGTCAGCTGTAGCACTGGCTTTTCTTGAAGAAAATCTTGGTGTATCAATTACTCTAGCATTTCAATTGGTTGATGAGTTTGTTGAACTGGTTTTAGGTGCGGTTCAACGTCATGTAACTGTTGAAGAAGTTGAGAAATGGTTTGAAAAGAATATTGGCACAATAAAAAAGCAGGGTTGGTATGTGGGTTTGATTGATAGTTGTTTAATGAAACTTGCACAGAATGAGAGAGAGGAAGAACTCGATCTCAATTCTGTTATTCCAAATTTTGAATACATATTAAGAGATTGTGTTCGTAAACAAGTAAAAAGAAATTTGTCTTATGTTGTTAGGTTCTTTAACGATGATGTATATACACAGCTGTGTGATACAGTTTGGCGTTATCAGTTAGATACTATTGATATTTGTGATGTTGATGCTGATCAATTAGACTTTATGTGGGATTCGTTTGAGGATCTTCTAGAGGATTTAGAAAATTATATTCCTGATATAGAGGAAAGAGTTTATGAGGGAGATTCGGGTGAACTTACACCTTTTGGTGAAGTATTAAAAGCATGGTATGAAAACGATGCTCCAGAAATATTTGAGGATTTTGTGTATGACATACAAACACGATATGTTGAATATGTAAACGGAATTGTGAAGCAGTGGGATGATAAGGTGGAAAAAGAGGTAAAGAAGTATAAAAGAAATCATGGTGGAGAAGAACCGCCAGATGAGTTTTATATACAGTTGGATAATACATTTCGGACATCTAATTCACTTGACGTGACTGAAGAGGTTTTTTCTGATCTATTTGAAGAGTATCCTTGGGAGCGAATGAAGCTTGAGCCCGGTGGTGATATAAAATTATCGATACATTATACATAATAAACACTGTGTTTAAAAAAATAATTTTAAACGGAGGTAAGAATGAAAAAGATGAAAAGGATAGCAGTAGAGGATATTTTTGGATTTTTTTATGGATTAAAAGATTTGATTACTGAAAAATCGGAAGAATTACAAGAATTACTTGAATCACAACATCTGTTAAATGAAGCACGAGAGTTTACTGGTGCATACTATGGATTACTAAGTGATGTTGATCACTTTCTTGATGTTGTTAACCGTGTGGAGGGAAAACTTGGTCCAGTAAAGGAGATATCTGAAGAAATACCAGGTGAGGAAATTACAATACCGATTACAAGAGAAGCTTTGGTTTCCGGCGAGGATGAGCACGAGGAGCTGCTTGATAAAAAACTTGGTTCAAACGAGAAAATTAAACCCGGTGATAGAATAACAACTCTACCTCCTCTCGATAGGAAAGATAGCGTTGGTTCACAGTATGATCCAGAATTCTTAGCCGAAGAATGTGTTAGACTTGTTTCACATGGAGAAAGAATTGGTGGTGTGTATACATCAGTGAAAGAAGCGTTTGAGGAACTTGTAAAAAAAGATGTGAATTTAAATAAAAGTCAAATTGAAAAGACACGTGCAATATTGAAAAGCTGGGGCTTTACAGTGTAAATTTGTGCGGAGTTAAGCGAAAGGAGTTGTGAATGAGACGAGAATTACGAAGAAAAGATGAGTATGTAGAAGAAATTGTACTGACTAACGAGGAGTTGGAGAGAATAAAAGAACAAGCTGTCGATGAAAGTGTTTTTCGAAATACAGTACTTCAAGATCTATCACTTGTAAAGAAGAGAATTGAACAGATGAACGGCTGTGTTAGAGAACACGAGAAACAACTGGCAGCTAATACAGTTGCACATAGGTTTTTTCTGTGGATTTTTGGAGTGCTTTTTTCGATTATGATTGCATTGGCATCGTTATGGTGTAGCGGTTTAAAATAGAGTTTTTGAGTTATATATTGTAAAGGGAGTAAAATATGAAAAGAAAGGAGCAAAATCAACAGGTGATTGATTGCACTGGTAAAACATGTCCTAAGTGTGGTGCTCCATTGATACCGATGACTGCTAAATCAGGTTCAATGTTTTGTGGTTGTCCAAACTGTGATGCACAGTTAAGAGGAGCACAAACAACACTCGAGCCATTTAAGAAGGGTGTAGACTATACAGAGCAGATTGATAAGGTTGAAAGGTTAAAGCTTGGTGATGGTGTGGTTGTTGACAATTCAGCATCAGAGTATTATGGTAGAGAAGGGAAAATAACAGGTTTTGATCCAATCGACAACACTAAAGCACTTGTTGAATGGCGAAACCCCGAAGGAAGTGAGCTTGTATGTTATATTGACATACATGATTTAAAGAAATTATACACTGCAAATTCTGAGTTAAGGGACATTTATGAAAAAGAAGCTATTATAAAGAGATACATGTTTGACGATGAATCTAGAACTAGTAGTTTTAAAAAAGTTGCACCTTTTAAATCACCGCAGCAAGAAGCATGGATGTGGATAAACGAGCCAGAAATTGCAAAGAAATGGTATAAAGAACACGGACATCATCTAGGTTATAAGAGTTGGTTAAAGAATAAAAAAAGAAAGAAAAAAGGTAAATTATTAAAAGTAGGTATGGGGTTGTATACAGTCGTTGTATTCAAGAGAGGTGTGACCAAGGATAGTCTTTATGGATGTGTATTTAATTTTGTTTATACATTTGATAAAGAGCATTACAGTAGAGTTATAAACAAGTTATTATCAATACCATTTTTCGCAGTTACAAATATTGTGGATAGAAACGGAAGAAGATACTGTGAACTTCAGCCTTACAATGAAAACCAGCATGTTATAGCAGAAGATTTAGATTTACAAGGTGTATTTGTTGACAGTGAATTACTTACTCCTTTTTTTCCATCCGCCGAAGGGGTGATGTATGTAGAAAGAAAGTCACAACTCAGGAATGACGTCTTATTAGAAGAACATGATAAACCTTGGAAACAGATAGAAAAAGAATTCGGTAAGATAGAGTTGTCAAGATACAAAAAAGCACAGTTTAGTTAAAAGATGTAAAGGAGGTAAAATAAATGAGTTATAGAAATCAAGTAAAACAAGCACAGACGAGTAATCAGAAGACAGGTGATATGGTAAAAGATGTTGATGTGAAGATAGAGCCTGTTAAAGAAATACCTGAAACAGAAGAGCAGGAAGCTGTCGATATACTTAGTGAAGAACTTGGTGATAAAAACAAACCAGAAGGAGAAACAGTTGTTGATACTGAGAAAAAATCTGAGACAAGTGATGTAACAAAAAGAATAAAGCAAGTAGTTGAAGATGTAAAGAAGTTAAAGATGGCAATTCAGAACTATTTAATGAGTTCATATAAATTGAAATTATCTGAAGATGAACTTGACGAGCTTATGAGAAAGATATTATCTGCATTATCAAGTATAGTAGCAGATATTACAAGTGAGCGTGTTGAAAGTTTAGCAGAGAATGCAAATATATTATTACCTTCAAAAAAATGAAAGAAAAAGAGAAAGAGTTTATTAAAAAAATACAACAATCAAAATCGATTGACGAATTAAAAGATTTAGTAGATAATTTTGTACATACTGGTGCTGTGGAAAACGAGGAAAAGATTGATGCATTACTTGGTATATTGGATCAGGTACAGGTATTACGGAATGCTATAATTTATTTACAGAATTATAGCATTGATAATGTGCGTTTACTTTCAAAAGTTCAGGAGTTGGTTGATGAAGTAAATGAGTTGCTTGATGAAACTCGGGTTACAGGAGGTGAATAAAGATGCGGATAATAACAAGCAACCTAGACGACGAGTTTAGTAAAGCACGTGTGCAGAAATCATATGTTGTAACCGGTGAAGAAGAACTTTTAAAAAGAGCAAGTCGTGCACGTGTTGTTAGAGGTTCTCTTGCACCTTCTACAACACGAGTTGTTGAACCATTTTATTCGCCGTTTCTTGAGCGAACAACAATTGAACTTCCAACGAGTTATAAAGACAGAGTAAAATGGAGAAGGTATTTCTTTGAAAACGAACCTATAGTAGGAGCAGCACTCGAGCTTCATGCTGTATTTCCACTTTCAACATTTTGGATTGCACACGAGGATTCTATAATAAAACAAGATTTTGAAGATATGTGTGAAGAACTGGAGTTATTTGAATTTTTACTTGATATGTTGTTAGAGTATTGGATTTGTGGTGAGTGCTTTACATATGGGCTTTTTGACGATGCAGAAGATCCAACGACGTGGACTGAGTTTATACTTCTTGATCCTATGAAGATTGATGTTAAGTGGGAACCTCTTGTTAGAAGTAAGAGAAAAGAAATAATTAGTCTTGAGCCATCAGATATGTTGAAAACAATTGTACAGAATGGACCGTCACACGAGGAAACAGGTGAGCTTTATCAGATGTTGTCTCAAGATATAATCGATGTAGTAAGAAAAGGACAGCATCTTGTTTTAAATAATTTACAAGTTTCTCATATAAAGAGAAAAGGGAATTATTTTAATCCTCGAGGAACATCAATTATTGACAGATGTTTTAAACTATTAATGTATCGTGATAAGCTAAGGTCTGCACAATATGCAATTGCTGATAGACATATTACACCACGTGAGTTTTATTTTCTCGGGGAGACAGGGGATCCAGCTTCACAAGATGAAATTAATGATTTTAGAGATCTTCTAGCACAGCAATGGTCACAGCCAAACCAAGCTATAGTTTATCACCATGCAGTACGTGTTCAATGGGAAGGAGCAGCAGGACGTGTATTACCATTGCAACCTGAATTTGATTATATTGATAAACAGTTATTTGTTGCATTGCTAATAAACGAAGGGGTATTAACAGCTGAACGTCAACCTTATGCATCAACATCAGTTGCTCTTGATGTTATGATACAACGGTATTTAAATGTAAGAATGAGAATACAGAATTGGATTGAAAACAGAGTATTTAAGCCTATTTGTAAAATACATAAAATTTACAGAAGAACAGAAAACGAGTTGAAACATAGAATACGTTTGTCGGTAGATGAGGAGCGGTTGTGGATACCGAAAGTAAAGTGGGATAAGGAAGATTTAAGAAATGATTTAAACAAAATAAGATTACTTGTTGAACTAGCAGATAAAGGTTGGATTCCGAGGGACATGGTATTGCCATATCTTAATGTTGATCCTGAAACAGCGAGAAAAGGAATAAAAGAACAGAAGATAAGAGATGCACGTGAGGGAATTACACCTTCTTCGGCTACAGGCGGTGGAATGATGGGTATGCCTGGTGTAATACCTGAAGTACCTCCGGAAGGTGAAATAGGTGAAGAAGCAAATTTACCTGAAATACCTGAAACTCCTGCACAAGGATATGGAGAAGCAGTACCTCCAGAAGCACACGAAGGTGAAGAAGGAACATTACCAACTGCTATATAAATAAAATAACAAGGAGTAAAAATGTTTGATGCATTATTAAGAAAGTTAAAATTAGTAAAAGGACAGAAACAAGAAGGTGAACAAGAGCAGGATGTAACAAGAAAGCAAAGGACAGAGAATAAGCTAGAGTTACTTTTTCAGGATACAGTTTCTTTGGATAAGAAGATACAGTTGTTAAATAAGGTAATTGGGGATGCAAATCAATTAGCTGCATTAAAGGAATATTTTTATTCAAATCCGCAACCTGTTGTTAAGTTGTGGACAGATGTGATTAATAATGCTATACAAAATGGTAAAAAAGATTTGTGGAACAAATATGTTTATTTTTTTGAAGCAACACTTGGAGTTGAGCCTGAGTTTTTAGTTACTGTGTTAACTCCAAAACAGATACTATGGAAATTCGCTTCTTATAATGTGCTTTTAAAGAATGAGATTTCTGCGTCTTGGGATGTCAAAAAGTATTTTCTTACATTTTTTACACAGAAACCTGAACTTTTTGACATGTTGTTGGAAGGTTATGATGACGAGGCACGATGTGAGATAGTAAAGCAGATTGTAGATACATTATTTGCTTATTTTGGTACAGAAGGTCGTGAGTTGATAGGAAAGTTAATAAGGAATTCGCGGTTTATTACACCTGATAAACTATGTCGGTATTATGTAAGTAAAAAGTATAATACATCGATTCTTGAAGAGTTATTTACAGGAAAAGAATTAAAGTTAAAGAAAACAGAGTTGACTTTGCACGAGAAAACAGTTGATGAAGAGATGAAGCAAAAAACTTATGTTTTACCTACTTATATATTACAAACTTTTCTTGGAATTCCCGAAGCAGAGCAAATAATATCTCGTTTACTGTTGTTTTTCAAATCAATTTTAACAGGCGAGCAAACTAATGATAAAATAACAGGGTTTGGTGTGCATTTGCACGAGAAACTACAAAGCGATGGTGATATACCTGTTGCTGATATTGCGAAAGTATTAAAAAGGTTTGGACTTTTACCTGCTTCGTTACAAAAGCAAACACCGTTAAGCGAGGATTCAGCTGATAGTTGGACAGGTGAGGAGTTGTATGCATTTGTTGGGCAGCTTTCATTAGTAGTGCATAGTTGGCTTGATTTAAGTAAAAAGTATAGAGAAAAAGGTATAAAGTTGTTTCCATATAAGCTTGGTGTACAAAAACCAAATCAGGTGTATGATGGTTTTTCAAAAGGTTTTGCTTTTGTACTTTATTTGCCAGATATTCTGTCTGCTAATGTTTCATGGAAGATATTGAGTCAGTTACACAGTGCATTTCCTCACGCAAGGGAAAAACGTTCAGTTCCAGGATTAGGTCAAGTTGAGGTACCTGTTATTGGATGGGTAAGGATTTTGCCTTATTATATAAAGAAGATTGACTATGAGACGACGGAGAGTAAATATATTTGGTTAATAAACGAAATTCAGTCAGATTTGTTACAGAATACACATGATTTACCTAAGAAGTTTCCTGACGCGCCAGAGGGTATGAGAGGTACATTGGAAAACATGTTTAAAGATTATCCAAAGGTATTTATGAATATAGTTATAAAGAAAGCAAAAAGAGCAGGTGTTTCTGAAATCTGGATTCCTACCAGTGGTGAACTGAAACGTTGTTGGAGTGTCGGAGGTGAGAAAGTATTACAGTTGTTTCAAAGAGTTTATGATGGTCTTGCTGATTTCTATGGTGCGAAATTGATTGATGTAAAAAAGGAGCATGGTAAAGAGGTAATTGGTGATTTTGGTAATAGTTCTAAGGGTATACGTCAAGTATGGGTATTGGATGTTAATCAAGCAATGAGCAAAGTCGCAATGACGGTGTTGGATAATGAAGACGAGAGAATGGAGGAAGATTTTAGTAAAACAGAAGAATTATTTAGCTGTAAAAAAGCACAGTTAACAGAAGAACCCGATTTCAGAGATAATTCTGTTTTAATACAGCAAGTAATGAGTTATATTGAAACTTATGTTAAAACTTGGTTTAGACAAATGAGAGGACAGATAGGTGAAGATTATGCAGGTTTTTCGGACGAAGAACTTGTGAGAGATGGTTTAATTAGTGCAATACAGATGTTAAGTGAAGGAGCATTACCAGCAATACCCGAGAATTTAAGATCAGAAGAGGAATTTTATGTATATGTGTTGAATAAGTTAAGAGAAAAACATTTTGAATATCCCGAAGATGTTGAATCTGTTGTTGGTCAAGCTTTATCGACTTTTACAAGTCAAGTGACACCAACAACCAGACAAATTGAATTACCCAGGGAAGATGTAATAGAGTTAGGCCCAGAGAGGGAGAATGAAATTCTTGATAAGTTGGTTGAGTTAACAAAGAAAAAGAGAGAACAAGGTTTAACCGAAGAAGAAGAAATGTGGTACGAGCTATATACATCGTTGCTTCACGGAAGAAAAGCACAATTTGACGATGCTACAAGAAATCAAGATGTTTTACAGTATGTGAGTGTTGTTGCAGCTGCTGCAGCTGCTTTTATAACAACATATACTCAAGTGATTGAGAGTGCACAAGAACAAGATGAGTTAAATCAGCGATTTTCACACGAAGAGTTAATAAATTATGCATTTACTGAGTTTATAAAGAGAGTACGTGGAGGTGAAATTCTAGTATTACCATATTTTCTTATGGACAATAAGAGATTTTTCAAAGAAGTGTTAAAATATCTAGAAACAGAGTATTCATTTCCATTAAAAGAATCCTCGGTTGACGACGCTTTCGTTGTTAGTTTTGAATATCCGATTGAGAGGTAAATGATGACTTTTTTTACAAAATCATTTAAATACAAAAAAGCACAGTTAACAGAAGACGAAGAAGAATTATTTGAAGCTGTTAAACAAGGTAATATAGACAAAGCCAAAGAATTACTTGATAAAGGTATTAATGTAAATGTAAGAGGTGATTATAGTTGGACACCACTTCATTTGGCTGCGCGGAATAAACACGTAGATCTGACTAAATTTTTACTTGAGTATGGAGCTGATATAAATGCACGAAGTATAAGTGGTCGAACACCTCTTTATTACGCTGTGTGGAACAGGTACACAGACATAGTCAAACTTCTACTTAACCATGGAGCTAATGTAGATGTAAGAGACAACGAAGGTTGGACATCACTTCATTTGGCTGTATACTACGGATATATAGACATAGTTAAACTTTTACTTGACCACGGAGCTAATCCTGATATAGAAAATAATGAAGGCAAGACACCGATAGACATAGCAAAAGAAAGAGGTTACAATGATATAGTTCAATTATTAGAAGAATACAGTAAGCCTTGGAAACAGATAGAAAGAGAATTCGGTAAGATAGAGTTATCAAGATACAAAAAAGCACAGCATATGAGCGTTAATAAACAAGTTGTTCTAGCTTTTATGAATAGTTATATTCAGAGTATGGGGGAACATCCTTTTTATCCAAAAGAGACGCAAAAGGGATTGCTGAGTGAGGGTTTTTGGACAGCAATAGAGTATTATAAACAGCAGATAAGACAGCAAAACATTGATATGTGGAAGCAAGAGGTAGAACGTAATACAGGAATAACGCTTTATTCAAGAGAGCAGATGGTAGTATTAACTTCATCACAAGTAGTATCACCCGAGTATTTTGCTCTTTTATATCAAGCTTGGGTTCAAGATGTAAAGGATAATGTTCCTTCTTATGTGGATGTTGATGTATCATTTGATAGTTGGTTGGATAAAACTATTGTAGGACATGCATTAAGAGAGCATTCTACAGCACTAAGGGTTGTAAAAGAACTTGTGCGTCAAATGTTTGAAAGGGGTGAAATAGAATCAACTTCTGATGTCGGTGAAATACCTGTGATGGAAGAGGAAGAAGAGAGTGTGCCAGTAACAGTTTGGTTAAGTAATTTGTATCGTGAAAAGTTTGAAAAGAGTTTTATACAGAAGCTTTTATATAACGAACCAGTTACAGATGAAGAGATTAGGTTTGCGATATTAAATAGAATAGCACCAGCGGTGTTATATAGAACAAAAGTACTTTCACTGCAGTTTATTGATTTGACACTTGAGGTTGATGGTCCGAGTTTATTTTATCTTTATAAGTATCAGAATTTAAATTCCACACAGATTGATAAAGCGATTGAAATAGGTAAATATCTTGATGTGTTAATTAAGTGTCAGCGATTGTCTCCCGAGCAGGAGAAAAGAGCAGAGAAGAAGCTAGTTTTCCTTCACGAGTTAAATAAGCCCGTTTCATCTAGTTACAAAAAAGCACAGTTAACAGAAGACGAAAAGAAGTTATTTAGAGCTGTTAGACAAGGTGATATAGACAAGATTAAAGAATTACTTGATAAAGGTGTTAGTGTAAATGTAGTGACTAATGCTAGCTGGTCACTACTTTATTTAGCTGTATATTATGAATATGTTGACATAGTTAAACTTTTACTTGACCATGGAGCTGATGTAAATGCAGTGAATATGCACAAGGAAACACCGCTTCATGAAGCTGTGTATCATGGACGTGTTGATATAGTTAAACTTCTACTTGACCATGGAGCTGATGTAAATGCACAAAGTGAAAATGGTTATACACCACTTCATTGCGCTGCAAGTGCTGGACACGCAGACACAGACATAGCTAAACTTTTGCTTGACTATGGAGCTAATCCTGATATAAAGAACAAAGAAGGCAAGACACCGATAGACATAGCAAAAGAAAGAGGTTATAGTGGTGTGGTCCGGTTATTAGTAGGATACAGTAAACCTTGGGAACTGATGGAAGAAGACTTCGGTAAAATAGAATTATCCAGATATAAAAAAGCACAGTTAACAGAAGACGAAAAGAAGTTATTTGAAGCTGTTAAACAAGGTAATATAGACAAGATTAAAGAATTACTTGATAAAGGTGTTAATGTAAATGTAGCGACTAGTGTTGGTTGGACACCACTTCATGTAGCTGTGTATTGTGGTTGTACAAACATAGTCAAACTTTTACTTAACCACGGAGCTGATGTAAATGTAAGAGATAATGACGGTTGGACGCCGCTTCTTTTTACTGCATATTACGGACGCGAAGACATAGTCAAACTTCTTTTGAACCACGGAGCTGATCTTGATATAAAGAACAAAGAAGGCAAGACACCGATAGACATAGCAAAAGAAGAAGGTTATGACGACATAGCTCGGTTATTAGAAAAACACAGATTTCCTTGGAAACAGATGGAAAAAGAATTCGGTAAGATAGAGTTGTCAAGATACAAAAAAGCACAGTTAACAAGTAATGATGATATACAAAGTTTTAAGTTTATTCTTGTTAATACACCGGAAAAGAAAAGACTTGGTTTAATGTATGTTAAATCGCTTGATAAGGATAAATGTTTATTGTTTACTGATATTTGTGATACCGATGTATTTCATACATGGAATTGTTATTTTCCAATTGATTTTGTATGTTTAGATGGTAATAAAAGAGTACTATCTGTTAAGGTGTTGAGTCCGGATTTAATGGGTATAAGAGTTGATAAAGGAACAAGATATGTAATTGAAGCAAACACAGGTGTGTTTGCACATTTAAAACCAGGTGATGTACTCGATTTTTCTGATCACATTATTAGTGATGATGAGTTTTTTGTAAGAAAAGCACAGTTGATGGATAATAAGATGTGTAGAACTGTAACAGCAGGTCAGGAAAGGATTATTGACAACAAATTAGGAGAAGAGCTTAAACAAAGAGCTCGAAATGATTTAGTTTTGAAAGAGACATTACAGAGTTTGTATGATATTGATGTCAATAAATTACTTGACGAAGTCAAAGTAACTGTGAGTGTGAAAAGGGAAGCAGTTCGTCCTTATGGACAAACATTACATGATAAGATTTGGTTAGTTGTTCCGATGTGTAAGACAGAGCATCATATTTATTTTAAACAGCTTTTTCTGAAGGACAATGAGCGTATGCTTAAGAGTTTGGAGAGAGATTTAGTTATAAATAAAAGGTTACTTGAACGATCTAAAGACCTAGGGAGCAAGGAAGAATACAGAAAGAAGATTGAGGAGCTCCAAAAAAGTATTGATGTGTATCGAGGTTTTGTTTCTAAGATTAAACAGAGTATCGAAAGTGTACAAAGAGGAGATTTGTTAGCATCTGATGAGGGAATATATAATAGAGTGTATGATACTTTTGTTCATGAACTTGTGCATGCTGTGCATTTTAAACTAGGTTTGATTAAGCCTCGGGACAAATATCAGAGATGGTATAAACGAGAAGAAGAGCTTGAAGTAATCAGAGTTCATGTGTTTTATATGTTGAATCGTGGATGCACTGTTGATCAGGTCATGAGATTTGTAGAAACGAAATACCCTTCTGTACCCCCAGAGCTCAGAAATCAGTTAATCCAGAAATGGGTTGAGGAGTATTCTAAAGAAGTTCGACTGTCAATAAGAGATGTTAAACTCGATAATGGAAGGGACAATCAAGAAGAGGTTTTTGGCTTTGACGACAGGATTTTGAGTAGTAAAAATATAAGACTTTCCAATAGAGTTCTAACTGCAGATTTAGAATCCAGACTTCCAGTATTAAAGCAACAAGTAATAGATTACAGAAGAAGACAAGGAATAGAAGTATCTGAAGCAGAACAAGAAGTAAGGAGACTCAATCAATATGATCCAACAGGAAACAGAGCTGAATATACTCCTTGGATAGTTCGAATATATCTTTTAAACCCGGAAGTTGATTTAGAGAGAGTAAGAATAGCTTTAGAACAGTTATTAGAGATAAGAAAGTATAATCTTTTACCTAAAGGTTTTGATGTATTACAATTCAGGACAGTTGAGGAGCTCGAATCTAATATTATACCAATTTATAAGGAAGTGCTTAAGAAGAAAGAGCATAAGGAAAAAGTAGAAGAAATAACTGAAGAAATAAAGACTGTTAGAGGAGAAGTGGTATATAAAGAGGGTGAATACGAGGTGGTAAGAGTAGACAAACCTGAGGATATAGTAAGATTTTTAAAGGAAAGAAGAATTGATAGCTGGTGTGTAGATGAGTTAAATGAAGCTCGTGATTATGCTCCTGTTTATTTTGTTTTTCAAGGAAGTAAAGTAATCTTGTGCTATTCAGATTATGATGGTGTTTTTTCAGATAGAGAGGACAATGATCTGTTTCTGAGAAGACCAGATGAAATACCATCAGACTGGGCTACTGTTATAATTAATTTTTTAGAGAAAGTCTTGGGAAAAGAAGACCTAGCTTTGGTATATAGGATTAAGGCAAATATGAGTTTGGCTCCAGAACAAATAGACAAAGCAATAGAAAAAGAAATGCATTTGGATATTCTTTATAGTCGTAAGGACATAAAACTTACTCCAGAGCAAATAGACAAAGCAATAGAAAAAGGAGAGACTAAATGAATTATTATAAAGAAGACAGTAATAGGAGGAATGGATAAATGAACAATATCAGATTAAGTAATTATGATCCGTTTTTTGATGAAGATAAAGAATTTAGAAGATATGTAAAAGAAGTTATAAAAAACATTCATAAGGAATATCCTTCTCTTATAGAGCAAGCACAAGAGATTATAGACAATAGTCATTTAAAAGGAATAAAAATAATTGATGCAACCTTATCTGGTTCTTATGAAAGAGGGGATCCTACACCAGATAGCGATATTGATATAAGATTTATATATACAGGATATCCTATCAACCAAGAATGGTGGGATAAAGATGAAGACACTTTGAGAAGTGAAATAGCTATGACTTTAGCAGGAAATATAGTAGGCAATTTTGGTAGTTATGATGCTCATGCCGTAAGAGATACTATTAAAAATAAAAAAGGAGGAATAGAATGAAAAAGTTTTTATATTGTCTAATGCTATTTTTGTTCATATTCACAAAAATATCCTTTACACAAGAATCTCAACAGATAATACTAAATGATACCGGATATGGGAGTGATGTATGGATACTATCAGCAAACACAGATACTGAAACAAGCATTTCTATAACAAAGCAATCTAACAAAACTGATAGATGGGTAATAACAGATTTTTCTGGTGGAGGTACCCAGAATGGGTATGTAAGAGTTTTGATAAATGGAATAGAAAAATGGAGATTATACTTTCCTGCAAACGGTTCTACTGGACAAAAAGTAGTCATACCAAGCAATTTTAATGATACAATTAAAGTAGAAGCAGTAATAAACAGTAGCGGAAAATGCGCCGTTAATGTAAGAGGCACAAAATGGTAAAATAATTATAGTGGACTACCTTAAAAGGAGAAAGAATGAGAATACTATTAATTGGTTCATTAGTTTGTAATATTGCTCTTACTGTATATATTGCTTTTTTATTAAAAGAGTTAGAGAGGAAAGAAACAAAATGAAAAATATAAATAAAATCTTACTACCGTTATCTATTTTACTATTTTGCGGTTGGATTTCCGGTCCACCTGCTTGCAAAATAGTTAATGTAATAGAAAAAGAGAATAATGAAATTATATGGAATTCTATATCAAGTATAATAGGTGTTGTGTACTCCGATAGTTTGATGGATTATTATGAAATATACAAAAGATTTCCTCAACAAAAAGATAATAACTGGTTTTTACTAGATAGAGTAGAAAATAAAGCGGTAGATACTCCTGATATTCTAACTACTGATAAGGATTTTTATATGGGAGAAAGTGTGCAATATCTTTTATACGGAGTAGATTTAAGTGGAAACGAAAATATAGATACATCAATAGAATATAAAGTAAACACCCATTCTAATGGAATAATAAATGAATGCACCCAAATAATAGGTGGAATATAAAGGAGATAAAAAGATGAAAAACACAATTAAAAAAACAATACTTATAAGTTTAATATTAGTATTTACAAGTTATTACTACCTTTTCCCTATTGATAAAACTTATGGTAATATAAGGGTTTCTGAAGTAGTAAAGGTCTATGATGGAGATACAATAACTGTAAATATAAAAAAATATCCACTGATAATTGGTGAAGAAATAGGTGTAAGGATATATGGCGTTGACGCACCGGAAATAAAAGGTAAAACAGAATATGAAAAGAAAAAGGCAGTAGAAGCAAGGGAGTATGTAAGAGCAAGATTAAATGAAGGAAAGAAGATAGAATTAAGAAACATTAGAAGAGACAAATATTTTAGGATACTAGCAGAAGTATGGATATATATTCCTAAACAAGGATGGATAAATTTAAGTCAAGAATTAATAGAAAAAGGATTTGCAAAACCGTATTTTGGAGAAACAAAAGAAGAATGGAAAGAATAACCATTTTAACTATCAAAAACCAAATAAAGATGTAATATTTAATAACTCTTGGGGAATAATTTAAATAAAATAAAAATGAATAAAAAGAAGAAAAATGAAAAGAAAAATAGTATCTATTTGTTGTAACTCCTCTGTAAAAGTAAGTGTTACTAAGGATTTTCTTGGTGATAAAGAATCTTCCTTAGGAACCGCATATTATATTTGTACAAAATGTAATAAACCTTGTGATATAACGGGTGTAAAGAAAAAGTAATTAAACTTTTTTAATAATAGGTGGAATATAATGAACTTCTTTATAAAACTATCTAGGTACATAACTTCTACCTTAGAAGATATATTACCTAGTCTAATACAAATGATAAAAAAACAAAAACCTGAAATAACTGAAGAAACTGCAGAATCTACTATAAAACATTTATGGGATATAATACCTCAAGGCAACAAACACATACTAACTCCCTGGCTAGTAAAAGTTTATTTAAAGAATAATGGATATATAGATGAAAACCGAGTAAGATTATTAATAAATACAATTTACGAAGCAAAGAATACATTCCCTAATAATTTTCCAAAAAACTTTGATATAAACAACTATAGAGACTTAGATGAACTAGAAAGTTTCTTAGATCCCTGGATAATAAAACTATCAAACATAAAAGAAAAACACGAAGAAATAGAGCAATCTCAAGAATTAGGAGAAATATTTTTCCAAAAAGGTGAATACAAGATATTAAGAATAGACAATCCTAAAGACATAGTAGAATTCTTAAGAATAAATAACGTAGATTCTTGGTGTATAAAAGACATGTATTATGCAAAATATTACGGTCCAACCTGGTTTTTATACAAGGGCAATAGCATAATAGTCGCTTACCCTATAGAACACGGAGAACTTTGGGATAGAAACGATCAGCCTATGAGAGGAAACCCTGAAGCTATAAAAGTATTTATTGAATTCCTAAAACAAAAAGGTAAAAGAGATGAAGCAAATGAATTAGTTACTAGGTTACCTATGACTAAAGAAGAAATAGATAAATATATAGATAAAGGAAAATACCTTGATAAATTATACATTAACCAAACCTTAACTCCAGAGCAGATAGACAAAGCAATAGAAAAAGAGAGGTATTTGGATGCTCTTTATAAACATCAATTTTTAACCCCAGAACAAATAGACAAAGCAATAGAAAAAGGGTTGTGTTTGCATGCTCTTTATTATCGTAAGGATATAAAATTTACTCCAGAGCAGATAGACAAAGCAATAGAAAAAGGAGAGAGTTTAGAGATTCTTTATCGTCGTAAGGATATAAAATTTACTCCAGAGCAAATAGACAAAGCAATAGAAAAAGAAATGTATTTGGATATTCTTTATAGTCGTAAGGATATAAAATTAACCCCAGAACAAATAGACAAAGCAATAGAAAAAGGGTGGTATTTGTATGCTCTTTATCGTCGTAAGGATATAAAATTTACTCCAGAGCAAATAGACAAAGCAATAGAAAAAGGAGAGGAATTATATACTCTTTATGAATATCAAGATTTAACTCCCGAGCAAAAGAAGAAATTAGAAAGGATGTTAAAATTATCGGGCAAGGTCATTGAGTCTGTGGAAATTAATAAAGATTATTGGGAAACAGAAGATGGTAGAAGAGTTACAGAATATGCAAGGTTATATTTGAAAGGATATAGTGAGTTGAAGAAAAAATGGTATTATTGTAAGAGAAAGGGTGAGGAAGTTTCTTCTGATGTAAGGAGAGAAGAATATAGAAAAATGCTAAGAGATTTAGCTTTTGAACTTCAATCAAGAACCGGCTGGGATTATTACGAATGTAGAGACGAAATACTTAAAAGAGCCGAACAATTGAAGCAGCAAAGAAAGTCGGTAGTGTATACAGGGGGGAACAATGATAAGATATATTAAAGGTGTTATAAAAAGTGTTTGTAATTCAGACAGAAGGTGCCCTTATTGTAAAAAACTTATATCTGATGATATGTTGGTTTGCCCATATTGTAATAAGGAATTAAAACAGAGAAATAATTTTATTACTATTGATATAAATAAGAAAGTAACACGACATTAGTAACAAGTGAGTGTGGGTAAATGGAAAAGGGAGAAAGAGGTAAAATCGCAGCACAAGTAATAGACGCAACACGTAAGAGCTTAGATCTTCTTGACAAGGTTTCTTATGGTGAGATTGTGTTTTATGTAAAAGATTACAATGTTTGGCGTATGGAGGTTACGGTAAGTAAAATGCTAGAAGGAAATGGTTCTCAACAGAAGATTATAAAGGAGGTAGATAGTCATGATAAAACTGATATGTGATTGTGGTAAAAAATTTGAAGCAGAGAAGTTTGAGAAAGGTGCAACACGGTGTCCACGTTGTGGTTTTGCATCTTTTTTAAAAGAAGATGTGAATGAGTTTAAAAAGAGTACACCTGATCAATTAGAAAAAAAAGAAACACCGGTTGGAGTGTGTGTAAGGTGTGGTGTTTATTGGACAAACTTATTACAGAATACGTTTGATGGTTGTTGTCCGAAGTGCGGTGGTAAGGATTGGCATGTAGAGTTTTTATTTATTTAGAATTAAGTAACAAAAGAATATTTCAACAGTCGAAAGAGCTGTTGAAGCACAGGTAAAGCAGAGAAGAATATTTGATAGAGATGAACCCTT
>Ga0209506_1000269_pt1 | contig 75795 bp, 58 predicted proteins | sample AD_JPNHG2_MetaG_FD_184409 | JGI IMG/M metagenome (GOLD analysis project Ga0209506, IMG submission 184409) | Active sludge microbial communities of municipal wastewater-treating anaerobic digesters from Japan - AD_JPNHG2_MetaG (SPAdes) (version 2) | ecosystem: Engineered > Bioreactor > Anaerobic...
AACTTTTGGACGAGGACACAAAGTAAAGAGAATTTATCCATTTCAGGCGGGGGGACATTTTTGTCCCTTCGCTTGAAAAAAATTAATTCATGCCCTCAAAAAGTTGCATTTATTAGTTGAATCTAAACCATAATACCGTTCCTACGGAACTTAATTCTTTTTTCTTATTCTTTTCTACCATCCCGACTCTTCGGGATTTCGCTCCTTCCCGACAAATCTGTCGGGAGAGCTCTTTTTTTCTTTCTTGCTATATATTACCATCTCGACTATAAGGTTGGGATTTGCCTCGCCGGGGCTTGAATTAGGAAAAATTTTAGTCCCGTAGGGACGATATTATTGATTTTCAACATAAATGCAACCAGTAGCTCTCCCAATGGCATTGCGGCGGCAATAATTTTGTTACAGAAAAAAGGAAGCCAGGCAAAGGAATGTATGAATATTTGCACTGCCATTGCAAATTTTCATAAATGTTGATTTGATTACTTGAGGCGAGTTTTTTTAGAAAAGCATCCATCAACTTACCCATTTTAACGACACTGAAGCCACTACAATTGAGAGCTTTTTGGTCAGGTTAAGAGGTTGTTAATGGGGCTTTTTATGACAATGTAAACAAGAATAGATTCTGCAGTAATCCAAAAGTCCTTTGAAAAAGTGTTTTTAACATCATGCTTTATTCTGTTACCGAATTGCTAGGGGCAATTAAGTAAACCGTCCATTGACATTAGGCTAAAAAGAGAACATTCAAGCAATAAGAGATGGATGTACCAAAAAAATAAGGATGCCATATATGGCGTAAAATGTTTAGAATATGTGAGATTGGAAGTGTTCAATCTCACCTCCTTAGGGCTATCAACCCAACGGACGAAATGGTTTTTTTGAGAATTTATTACCTTTGCAAAAAAACTGCATGGGCTTATTCCATACCATAGGGATGTATGTGCTTTTCATGGGAAAGGTATTCAAACGCCCCGAAAAGGGGTGGATTTTTTATCGCGAGGTGGTTAAGGAGATTGAGAAGTTGGGGCTGAACTCCATAGGTATTGTTGCCATTATCTCGGCTTTTACCGGTGCTGTAATCACCATGCAAACATCCTATAATATCGAGAATCCCTTTTTGCCCAGCTACCTTATTGGTGTCACCGCCCGCGATACCATTCTGCTAGAATTTTCGTCCACCATCGTGGCACTTATTTTAGCCGGTAAGGTGGGTAGCAACATAGCATCGGAAATAGGGACCATGAGAGTTACCGAGCAGATTGATGCCCTGGAGATTATGGGGGTTAACTCGGCCAACCACCTGGTACTGCCTAAAATAGTGGGATCAATGCTGTTCAATCCTTTGCTGTGTATTCTGAGTATTGCCGTGGGAATTTTGGGCGGATGGATGGTAGGCCTTTTTACGGGAATCATTACAACCCAAAATTACCTTGAAGGAGTGCTGTATGCATTTGTCCCATACTATGTTACCTACGCGATAATTAAAACGGTTGCTTTTGCCTTTATCATCACTTCCATATCGGCCTTTTACGGTTATCATGTCAGTGGCGGATCGTTGGAGGTGGGCCAATCGAGCACAAAGGCTGTTGTGTATAGCAGTGTGAATGTGCTGCTTTTCAATGTTATACTCACACAACTTCTGCTGTCATGATTAGGGTTGTCAACGTATCGAAGTCATTTGCCGACAGGACCGTGCTTCACAACGTAAGTGCGGAGTTTGAGCAAGGGAAAACCAACCTGATCATTGGCCGCAGCGGTTCGGGCAAAACCGTGCTGTTGAAATCCATTGTCGGACTTCACGACATAGATGAGGGCGATATTTACTATGGCGATATCCATTTTAACAGCCTTTCGTTTAACGAAAAGAAAAATCTTCGTCAGCAGGTTGGCATGCTGTTCCAGGGATCGGCATTGTTCGACTCGGCCTCGGTGGAGGAGAATGTGATCTATCCCATGGATATGTTTACCAATCTTTCGAAAAAGGAGAAGGTTGACCGCGCCGATTTTTGCCTGAAAAGGGTGGGGATGGAAAACACTAATAATCTATACCCCTCGGAGTTAAGCGGAGGAATGAAAAAGCGCGTTGCCATTGCGCGTGCCATAGCCCTTAACCCAAGTTTCCTTTTCTGCGATGAGCCCAATTCGGGCCTCGACCCCCTCACATCTATAATGATTGATGAGCTGATTAAGGAGATTACCGAGGAGTATGGCATTACCACTATTGTCAATACCCACGACATGAATTCCGTGATGGGGATAGGTGATAAAATCATCTTTATTCACGATGGGAGAAAGTGGTGGGAAGGTACCAAGGAGGAGGTACTCACGTCTGACAATGCAGAGCTCAACGACTTTGTATTTGCTTCGAAACTGGCGAAGCAGATTCGTTACGGGAATGCCAACCAGCCGATTAGGCCTTATATTTCTTTAGGGTAAAGATGAACGAGGTTCCCTCGTTGGGGGTGCTGCGTACGCTGATGGTCTGCTGGTGGGCCTCAATGATATGTTTTACAATGGCCAGCCCAAGCCCTGTTCCCCCCTGCTCACGCGATCGACTTTTGTCGGCACGGTAAAAGCGTTCAAAAATTCTGGGAATATCCTTCCGGGCTATGCCTATGCCGTTGTCCCTCACTTCAATCAGTACGTTCTCGTCGAGGTCAAGAAAAGAAACAACGGTTTTCCCCCCCTCTTTCCCGTAAACTATTGAGTTAACAATCAGGTTTGATAACGCCTGAAAGATCCGCTTTCTGTCGGCATAAACCTGCAGCGCCCTGTCATACTCCTTGTCGAACAGCAACTTAATCCCCCTTTTATTCGCCCTTATTTCCTGAGTTTCGAAAATCTCGTCAACCAGCCGCACAATGTTAAATTTTTCGAAATTCAGATTAAGGGTCTTGGTTTCCAGCTTTGAAATGGACTCCAAATCCTCCACTATGGATATTAGCCTGTTAATACTCTTTTCGGTTTTTTCCAGATATTGCCTGTTGATCTCAGGCTCGTTGAGGGCCCCATCGAGGAGAGTAAGAACATATCCCTGAATGTTGAAAATGGGCGTTTTCAACTCGTGCGAGACATTCCCGAGAAACTCCTTGCGGTAGTTTTCCATCTCCTTCAGCCTGTCAATCTCCTGGCTTTTCTCTTCGGCCCAGTACTGGACATCACGATATATTTCGCTTACAAAATCCCTGCTGTTAAGCTGCTTTTTAAACTGTTTAAAGGGGAGATTGAGGCTGTGAATGGTTTTGTATATGGGGTTGATCTTCTCGAAAATAAACCGGTTTAACAGGTAAAGCGTAACGGAATAGACAGCCACAAAAGCAGAAATAACCCCAACGAAAACTATCCATAGCCTTGTCCCACCCCCACAGGCTGAAATGGAGATAAGAACAATGGCAGTTAGACCCGACGCAATGGCAGCTATTAGGGTTGCCATTTTTTTATGTGACGAGCAGATCATGGGTTGCTGCTATTCAAAGGCTATTTTCCCAGCAGTTTGTCAACCATTCCCCCTTCGATATAGTGTTTCAGCAGTTTGGCTATGTATTTCCCCACCACATCGAACTCCAGGTTAACCACCGTTCCGGGCTTTATCTCATGGAAGTTGGTTATTTCGTGGGTATAGGGAATAATGGCCACCTGAAAAGAGCCTTCTCTCGAATTAACCACGGTAAGGCTCACCCCATTTACCGAAACCGATCCTTTCTCCACGGTGATATTTCCCGTACCAGCATCATATTCAAAGGTGTAATACCAACTGCCTTCGGCCTCTTTTACCTCGGTACATTTTGCCGTTTGATCCACATGCCCCTGCACCAGGTGTCCATCCAGCAGGGTTTCAAGCTTCATGCTACGCTCCAGGTTAACCTTATCGCCCACCTTGAGCAGTCCCAGGTTCGACTTGTCGAGGGTTTCCTTAATTGCGGTAACAGTGTATATGTCGCCTTCCTGTTTTACCACGGTGAGGCATACCCCGTTGTGCGAAACGCTCTGATCGACCTTCAACTCTCGTGCAAAGGAACAGGTAAGCGTAATATGCAAATTTTCTTTATCCTTTGTCAGCGAAACCACCTTGGCGGCCTCTTCAACTATTCCGGAAAACATAACTATTTGGTTTTTTAATTTTTTTCAAAATTACAAAAAATCCGTAACAACCATTTTGCAGTTTAACCCAAAGCAAAGTAATCTGCTGAATTCCACGCTGAGAGAAGGAATGTGGCAAAAAAAATTGAAATAGTTACCCTTTCAGGGCAATGCCGTTCTGACCAATGTGCGGGAGGCTTTCCGAAACGGAATATTCATTGTGAAAGAAGGTGCAAGATTTAAGTATTTTATCCTAACTTTAGCCCCATAAAAATCAATACAGCCATGCTTATTAACCACATTGTATGGGACATTAATCCCGAAATATTTTCGCTGGGACCCTTTTCTATCAGATACTACGGTGTACTTTGGGCGCTCTCGTTTTACCTTGGATATATCATATTTGAGCGCTTTGTTAAAAAGGAGCACCTCCCCGAGGGGTATTTAGACAAGCTTACCATTTACATGCTAATCGGTACCGTTGTGGGAGCCCGTTTGGGGCATTGCCTATTCTACCAGCCTGCATATTACTTGTCGAATCCCATTGAGATTTTAAAAATTTGGGAGGGCGGACTGGCCAGCCATGGTGCTGCCATAGGCATTATTTTGTCGCTTTACCTTTTTAGCCGGAAGACGAAAAAACCCTTGATTTACATTCTCGACAGGATTGTCATTGTGGTCGCTCTGGCAGGGGTTCTTATCCGCTTGGGAAACCTGATGAATTCCGAGATATACGGCGTGGAAACAAAACTACCCTGGGGATTTATATTTAAACGCGATGGACAAGAAGTTCCCAAGCATCCCACCCAACTTTACGAGGCGTTTTCATACCTCTTGGGTTACATTATTCTTCATGTTATCTATTTAAGAACCAATGCCAAGCCAAAGCCCGGATTACTTTTTGGGCTGTTTCTGATCTTTATTTTTGCCACGCGGTTCATCATTGAGTTCATAAAGGAGCCTCAGGTTTCGTTTGAGGTCGGTATGACACTGAATATGGGTCAGCTACTAAGTATCCCTTTCATAATTTTGGGCGTATGGTTTATTTTTCGGGCAGTTTACGGAAAAAAGCCATTGGGAGGCGATGCCTAAATAGGTAATTTACCCACAAACCAAAATATTAAGTTAGAGCGAACCGGCCTGCACTGCATTGGCAATGGATTCAGCAATGGGGATGAAACTCACGCCCAGCTCATTTTGAACCAGCTGAGACGAGTATAACGTTTTGCTGTAGCCGCTGCGTAAATTACTCAGGCTAATGGTCGGTGGTTTTTGCGTGAATAGGCTTGCAAGCCCGATGAATGGCAGCGCAAGGTATCCCATCCATGGTTTTACCGAAATATAGGGTGGCTTTTTACCAAACGCTTGGGCAGCCATGGAAAACAGCTCCTTGAAGCTCAGATTTTCGCTGTTGAGAACATACCGCCGTCCCCATAAACCCTTTCCCATTCCCGTAATCATGCATTTAACCACATCCCTGGCATCCACATAGCCGGTTATCCCTGTGGTATAGAAAGGGAATCCTTTGGAGAGGGTTCCCAGCAGATTGCCGCTGCTCCCTTGCCATTTGCCCGGTCCGATGATAATGGATGGCAAGAAGATTACCGTCTTAAGCCCCATTTCATACCCTCTCCAAACCTCCATCTCGCCCCGGAATTTACTGATGGCATAGCCATTTTTTCCCTTGGTTTTTCCCCATAGCGCTCTCTCGTCCACATATGTATCAGAAGTTCCTCCCAAAGCGGCAACCGAACTTACATGGCAAAACTTTTCAACTCCTGCATGCAGACTGGCGTCAACCAGATTGGCCGTTGCCTCGGCGTTTATCCTGAGCATTGTTTTGTCATCCCTGCGGTTGAACGAAACCATGGCAGCACAATGGTAAACTTCGTTTACTCCTTGTAGCAAATTCGACACCTCATGGAAATCTTCCAAATCGCCGTCAACCCATTCAATTTGCTCAAATAGCCCGGGATTGCCATTGGCATAATATTTAAAGAGGCGTTCAACGAGACGGGTATCGCTGGTTTTGCGTTTTAACGCCTTCACCTTTTTCCCCGATTGAGCCAGTTCGAAAAGTAAATGCGAACCAACCAGGCCGGTCCCTCCGGTAACAAAAATCATTTGTTCATCTGGTTTGATAGGATAGAATCGATAATAAGCCCTTTTTTCCAAATTAATTTTTTACCAAAACCCAGACGATTGTCGGTGAGTTTAATAAAGGTCAAATCGACAATCCAAAGGGTGGTTTTCATGAGCATGGCCACAGGGAATTGCTTGATATAGGCACTGCGCACTTTTTTCAGCAGTTCGCCCTTGGGCTCGCTTATAATTCCCTGAAATTGAATTCCCTGAATCTTCCCAACGATATCCGTTTCCAGCACAATGCTACCTGCCACGTAGATATTGTGCGATGCCTGCTTGATGTGTTTTGTATCGTAATCGGAGGTGAAAACCAGACAATTCTCCTTTTCGAGGTAAATATAAAAGCAATTGGCGCAATAGGGCTCCTCTTCAAAGCTTGTGGCAAGGGTTAAAACATGATGTTTTTTGATAAACTCAACAATCCGGGTATCGGGTAAACTCATCGTGTTCCTTCTTATGTTTCTTAGGGCAAAGTTAGCTAAATCCCAATTACATGCTATGGGAACGAATGGATAAGGGGGCGCATTTCTCCAAAAACCTGCTCTAACGCATGTCCATTGACCGATTTAGCCGTTATTAAAATGGGATTGATGAGATAAAAAGGAATAACCTTTATATTTGTACCATGAAAATGCTTTACAGAGTTTTATTTGTGATTTATGTAACCATTCTGCTGTGGTTATCGCTAAGCACCCCAACGGGTATTGTTAAGTTTGCTCAAGATTTCAGCATTTTTCGACTCGATTACACGTTGCATGTAGTCGGTTTTATCCCCATGCCCATCATAAGCTATCTGGCCAGCGGGCACAGGGAGCACCGTGCATTATGGCATTTTTTTATGGTTTTGACGTTTCTCCTAAGTTTTGCGTTGGAATATGTGCAAATGCTTGTTCCCGGGAGAAGATTTAATCCTTTGGATATGCTTTTCAATGTAATTGGGGTAATGGTTGGCCTTGTTGCCATCTATTTCGCCCATCGCCATATAAAAAAGTTTTCCCGGGAAACAGAAGAAAAAATATCATCAAAATAATGTAAATTGGCAAGTTTGCTGACAATCAGGGAAAAGGTAATTATCATTCACCATAGTTTATAGAAAATACTAAGCATATGGAAAAGAGTTTTATCAAGCTTTATGAGAATAGCATAAAGCAGAACTGGGAATTCCCTGCTTTTACCGACTACAAGGGGCAAACATTTTACTACAAGGATGTGGCCAGACGGATTGAAAAAATCCACATAATATTTGAGAGAACGGGAATTGAGAAAGGCGATAAGATTGCCTTAATTGGGCGAAATTCATCCAATTGGGCGGTGTCCTTTCTGGCCATAGCAACCTATGGGGCCATTGTGGTTCCTATATTACCCGACTTTAAGCCCGACAACGTTCACCACATTGTTAACCATTCTGACTCTGTGGTGCTGTTTACGGGCGATCAGATCTGGGAGAATTTGGATGAATCGCAGATGCGGGGTGTAAAATGCAGTATCTCCCTTACCGATTTTTCCATTCTGCATGAAAATACGCCTTTCTCAGTGGCCGATATCAGGAGTGGGGTTGATACCCTTTTTAAAGAGAAATATCCTCAAGGATTTGGACCTGATGATGTTAAATATTTTCATGATACAGATCCCGATGAGGTTTGTATTATAAACTATACCAGTGGCACCACGGGTTTTTCGAAAGGGGTTATGCTCCCATACCGGAGCATGTGGAGCAATATGCTTTTTGCAAGCCAGGTAATGCCGTTGAATGCAGGCGACAAGCAGGTTTCCATTCTGCCTTTAGCCCATTCTTATGGCGCTGCTTTCGAGTTTCTTTACCAAGCCACCAAAGGATGCCATGTTCATTTTCTTACCCGAAACCCTTCTCCCAAAATCATTATAGAGGCATTTAATGAGATTAAACCGAGGGTGGTGCTTGCCGTTCCTCTGATCATCGAAAAGATTTACAAGAAGAATATTTTGGAGGCGTTAAGAAAACCCTCCATGAAATTGCTTCTTAAGGTGCCAATCATCGATAAACATGTAAAACAGGCCATTAACAATAAATTGTCCGCAATATTTGGTGGTAATTTTATTGAGGTTATCATTGGCGGAGCAGCGCTTAACCCCGAAGTTGAGGCTTTTCTTCGTGATATAGGATTTCGTTATACAGTAGGATACGGGATGACCGAATGTGGTCCAATAATATCGTACGATTCGTGGAAAACTACTCTTTTTGCATCGGCGGGAAAGGCTGTAGTTAATATGGAGATCAAGATTGATTCCCCTGATCCGCAAAACGTTGTTGGGGAAATACTGGTTAGGGGCGAAAATGTGATGTTGGGTTACTACAAAAACGAAGAGGCCACCAGAAACGCCATTGATAATGAGGGTTGGCTACATACAGGGGATTTAGGTATGATTGATGCCAACGGCTATCTTTTTATAAAAGGGCGAAGTAAGAATATGCTGTTAGGCCCCAGTGGCCAAAACATTTATCCTGAGGAAATAGAAGCGCAGATAAACAACATGCCATTCGTTAAGGAATCGCTTGTGGTTGAGAAGGATGACAAGTTAATCGCTCTGGTTGTTCCCGATTTTGATTCCACCGATCAATCGGGTATAACTACGCAGGAGTTTGAGAAATACATGGAGGAGAACAGACAATCTCTGAATAAAAATTTGCCCTCTTACTGCCAGATAACGAAAATAAAGATTTACCCTGAGGAGTTTGAAAAAACACCGAAGCAAAGCATTAAACGATTCTTGTACCAATAGTTTTATGTGCTTCCCCCAGAACATTAGAAGAGGATTGAAGTCTGATTTTATTTTTCAGACAGTTGCCAAAGGCATATCTTTGCATGAAAATTACTTTAATTGAAAAGATGGACAATAAGGATATTTACTGTGTAATCATGGCCGGGGGCATTGGTAGCCGGTTCTGGCCATTAAGTCGTTCCGACAAACCAAAACAATTTTTAGACATTTTAGGGGTTGGGAAATCGCTCATCCAGCAGACGTTTGAGAGGGTTACCATGTTTTGTAATCCCGAAAATGTTTACGTTGTTACAGGAGTGGCATACAAAGATCAAGTGCTGGAGCACTTACCCGGCATTTCTGAGCGTCAGGTTATTTTAGAGCCCATTCGCAGGAATACTGCGCCCTGTATAGCCTATGCCAACCAAAGGATAATGAAGCAGAATCCCAATGCAGTGGTGGTAGTGGCTCCCAGTGATCACCTGATAATGAACGAAAACGAGTTTGCAGAGACCATCAGAGCTGCCCTGAAATTTGCCCTTGAGCAGGAAGCATTGCTTACCATAGGTATAAAGCCCAATCGGCCGGATACGGGGTATGGATATATACAAATAGGCGAGGAGGTGAACAGGGGCATGCCCCGGACCTTTAAAGTAAAGACGTTCACAGAGAAACCCAACGTAGAGATGGCAGAAATATTTATTAAAAGCGGTGAGTTTTTCTGGAATTCGGGCGTATTCATTTGGTCGTTAAAGGCAATAAACAATGCTTTTGAAAAGCATTTGCCCGAAGTTTACAGCCTTTTCAATGAAATTCAACCTCAAATTGGAACAGCCGATGAGCAAAAGTCGGTTACCAACGTCTATTCCGAGTGTCGGAATATTTCCATCGATTATGGTATTATGGAAAAAGCGGAAAATGTATATGTTATCTGTTCGGAATTTGGTTGGTCTGATTTGGGTAGCTGGACATCGCTGTATGTCAATTCCGTTAAAGATAAATCGGGCAATGCCATTTATGGGGACAACGTTCTAACCTATGGCACAACCAATACTTTGATTAATGTATCAGGGGATAAACTATTGGTTATTCAGGGATTAAAAGATTATATTGTAGTTGAGACAGACAACGTGTTGCTTATATGTAGTAAGGAGAATGAACATGAGATAAAAAATTACCACAATGACGTGATTAATGATAAAGGGGATAGGTTTACCTAAAAGGGTAGAATTGCCAAAAAATAAAAAGGCTATTCCGTTTCAAACAGAATAGCCTTTTTTGGTGCTTTAAATGAGTTTAATACTCCCACAGATCGTGTTCAAACGTGAAGATTTCGTTTCTAATGCGCTCAGACTCAAGCATGTTTGGAATTCCTCCGAAGGTATATTCGGGGATTCGACGGTTGTCGTAAACGTTTGATTCCTGTACGATGTAGGAGCTGAATTTCCTCTTGAAGAAAAGGTCGTCAAATGAAATCCTTTGGGCATCGTTGAATGTGTTGAAAACAGCAGTATTTGCAAGTACCGACCGGGCATGAGGGTAGTAAACCCAGAAAAGCTGTACTCTCGACACCTCGCCTCCAATGTCTAAATCCTCATCGCCGGTGTCTAAGGTTCTCACGTAAACCCTGATGGGGCAGATACCAATTAACCTAACGTGCATGGTGGAGTGCTGCTTATCGAAAAACCATTCTTCTTTAATAAGCAGCTGCTTAATCTGCTGCCAGGGGATGCTTCCGGGTACAACGATGGTTGTATCGAGCCCGGTTAAAGGGTTTTTGATAGTACGTTCTACGTCAACGGCATCAAGGTCGACTAATATTTGGTTATACGACTTGAGCGATGTAAACTCGTCGTCTTCAATCCCATAGGCATTAATCTCATTGTATTTAATGGCATCCATTAGCCTTTGAACCAAACTTACCCTATCGTGCATTCTCACAGTAGGATAATACAGTGGATGGTTCATTTTTTCGCCCAGATCGATTATGCGCCATATTCTTTTAGTCCAAAGCATATCGGCTTCGCGTAGGTGTGGATACGGAATGGGCACCCTCTGAGGGATAGTTTCCCTTTCGTAAATACCATCACGAACCAAGGGCTCTCTGCGCTCCTGAGCATTGGTGTTGAATGCCAACGCAATAAGAAATGACCCTAAGAATAATAATGTTATTCTTTTCATAATCATCATATTACCTGATTTTAATCACTAAGTCAACTAATTCTCTTGTACTTCCTCCGGGGCCTACGGCTTTGATATCGGTAAGGATAACGCTGTTGCCTGGTCGAAGTTGATCCATACCTCTTTTCTGTTCCTCGGTAAAGAGTTGGCTATTCGAAGGATAGTTCCTTTGGAATCCACCAACGGTAACCAATACAGTAAAGCTGGTAACAGTATATTTTAAGTCGAAGTCAAAGCCAACGGGCATGGATGCCTCAAGTGCAATGGCCGATACCAATTCTCCTTTGGAAGCTGTACGTCCCTTAATTCCGCTAATTGATGGCAGCGGGTCGGGCACGTCTCTTATGCGGAAGGGGCGAGTACCCATATTCCTTTTTACCCCATCAACTTCAGCCCAGACGGTTATATTGCATGTTGCAGCACCCCTTCCGGGATTTACAATAAATTCGTTTCCTGAACGGCGTATTGCACCCCGGTCAATTTTCGGATCAATTTTATCCATTGAGATACCGGGTATTGAAATTTCCACGGGGTTATCGACGCCAAGATAGAAAACATTCATTTTGGTGGGGGATACCACGATATTGGGTTGTTCAACAGTGAATTGATGTTTAAAGGGTCTTCTGAGTTTACTACCATCCGGAGCAGTAACCTCCAAAAGCCCTCCCCATTTCGTAACTCCCAAGTTGCCCGTTTTTTGCTTAAAAATACCTTTTCCGCCCACAACGGGAATTTCGGTATAATTACCCACCAGCCTATAATCTTCATCGCCCTGATCGGAAATGAAACTCTCGTAGTTGCCAATAAAAATCCTTGGCACCTGTGTGGTATCCGAGGCAGCAAGGAATACTTCAGCGCTGAACTCATCACCTTTAAAGACAATGTTGGAGTTGGGTATTACAACAGCATCCAGTTTGTTTACTTTAAAGTCGCTGGCATCAACCCTCTGTAGCAAGTAGTTGACAACTTCTGCCTCAACATTCAATACGTCCAACTGCATTTTGGTGAGCTGAGGGAAAACCGAAACAATGGGAACGTGGTCGAAACGTGTGGTTTCCCATGTGTGTGGTGAACTGCCTTTGGTTTCTGGCGGGTCATCGGTGTTAAGGATATTATTAATGGATTGCACCAATGCATCTGCTTTTGTCGGATCGACTTGGCTCAGCATGAATTCTCTGTATTCAGCAATCTTCTTTCTTAACTCGTATGCTTTCCCGTTTCCATCGGCTAGGAAAAAACGCCCGGCAACATTAGTATCACCTTTTTTACCAATTTTTTTCGTATCAATTTGGTTGCCTTCTAAAAGAGCTTGGGATGTTTCCTTTTCGGCGGTGATAATGGTCTGTACCTTAAGGTCTTGAATGTAATCAAAAAGTTCAGATGTTTTGAGCTTAATCTCATCGGTCAAAGATTTCCATGGGCCAACCTTTGTGGGATTAACAGCGTATGAGCGGTCCATCTGATTATATAACCTTTCGTTCTTAATGACGAAACTTTTCGATGTTTGGGAGAGACCGGAATCAACAAGGACGAAGGCATCGAGTACGGTAGCCGACACGTTCAATGCAAGCATTGCCGTGAGTACCAGGTACATCATGCCAATCATCTTTTGTCTGGGAGTTTCTTTACCGTGCGCCATAGTAAAAACTTACGTGTAAATTAAAAAAAACTTATCTGGGTACGCTCATTGCCGATAACATGTTGCCGTAGATGCTATTCAGAGCAGCAATATTTTGATTGAGTTTTGCAACTGAATCGACATATTTTTCGGTTTCTTCGATGGAACTTTTCAATTTTTTCATCATTCCTTCCACTCCCGAATAAACTTGCTCAGACTCTTTAAGTTTTACGGATGTGCCTTGTAGGTGTAGCTCATGTGCGGCATTTAACGCAGCCATATTTTTATTGAGTCGGTCGAGTTGATCCTGGTAACCACCGGTTCCGGAGGAAATAATTTCTCCGTTTGCCTTCATGGCTTCTGCCATTTGCATATAGGTGGAGGTTAGGTTTGTTGCAGCTGTGCTAATCTGGTTGGCAACCTCGCTCCCCGATTTAATAATCCTATCGCTAACCGTTTCCCCTGCGCTGCTCAAGTTGTCTTTTAGTTGAGTAACAGACTGTTCAACTCCACCCATGAAATTTTGTCCGCTTTCGGAGATGGTGCCTGCAGTTTTTTGGAAACTATCGGAAAGAATATTAATAGACTCATTCAGAACCTGTCCGGTATTCTGGTAACTGTCAGAAAAAGCATTGACTGATTCGCTTGCCTTGATCATGCTGTTGGTAAACGAGTCGGTGGCAACAGTAACTTCAGTTATGTTAGCCAGTCTTTCAGAGGTTTCGCTAAGTTTTTGAAGACCTTTGCTTACCTTATCGAACAGGGCCGGGCTTAGATCGGCATTTTCCAACATTTTATTAAACTTTTCAATGGAGGCAAGCGATCCGCTGGGAACAGCGGCTCCTCCGCCCGCTGCTGCCGGAACGACCCCTCCCATGCTACTGACAATGCCGGAGATTAATTCCTTGAGATCATCGGGGTCTAAACCGCCGCTTAGTCCCGAACCCTTTCTATACTTTCTAAGTTCTTCCTCGTCGGTCATTCCCGCAAGTTCAGGGTAAACAAGGGTCCAATCCACTTCGTAGTGGACGGGTTCAAATGCAGAGAAGAAAAAGATAATCACCTCGGTTGACATTCCTATGGTGAGCATTGTTCCTGCTCCCGGCCAATACATAAGTTTGAACAGAGCGCCCAGAAGAACAAGAGAAGCCCCCCAACCATAGAGGTACTTCATAGAATTTTTCCATGTCGACCCTTGTACGATTTCTGAAATATTAAATCCCATGGTAGATAGATTTATTGATTAACGAAATGATTGAATTATTAACAAACTACTTTGCCCCGGAGTATGTTCTGACACACCTGAATCCGATATGCGATTTAGTTGTGTCTTGATACTCATAAGTCCTAGTCCCAACCTGTAAGAAATACCCAATGTCTTTCCAGCTACCTCCTCTAACAACTTTCCGTTTTAATGCAGGAGGATCGTTTGGTTTGGCATTGTACTTATAGTCGGGGTTCATATCGTGCATGAAAGTGTATGCACTTTCATCGTATGCATTTGCTGTCCACTCTGCAACGTTTCCGGCCATATCATACAGTCCATAGTCGTTTGGTGAATACGTTCCAACGGGGAGCGTGATAAAACCGCCATCATCGACCAGATTTCCTCGAAGAGGCTTGTAGTTTGCCAAAATGCAGCCTTCGGCATTGCGTATGTACGGGTTACCCCAGGGGTACATACTGTGGTCTAACCCGCCGCGAGCTGCATACTCCCATTCGGCCTCGGTGGGTAGCCTGTAATCGGAGATAAAGGATATGCCACGTCGGGTGAGATACTTGTTAAGGTATTGGGTACGCCAAATGGTAAATGCGTAAGCCTGACGCCACGACACCCCGACCACGGGGTAGTTGTCGTAAGAAGGATGCCAGAAATAGTGCGTAGTATAGGGCTCGTTGAAAGAGTAGCTGAAGTCGCTTATCCAGCAAAGGGTATCGGGATAAACATTGACTTTATCACGTATGATAAAGGACGAACGGCTGGTAACCTTAACCGGAACACCCATGTTATTGATAACTTCAGCATTTTCTTCGTAAGAGCCGATTTCAAAATTCCAGCGATTGCGTTTTTGAGCAGCCTGTTTAAGGTCGATCCAAAAGAATTCATAGTTCAACTTGCGGGTGTCAATTTCCTTACGATAGTAAAAACGCTCATCTTTGGTGTAGTACATCTCATTGAGAATTTCATTCTGCTCCTCATCCCTCATGTCGATGGGGATATCCCAATTCAGTACGGGGGGATCAATTGGATTGCCAAATTCGTCTTCTTCAATTTGAAAGTCATCAATTTGTTGTCCCAACAATCGTCGAGCGATAGAATCCCTAACGTAGAATACGAATTGACGGTACTGGTTATTGGTTATCTCAGTCTGATCCATCCAGAATGCATCAACCGAAACGGTTCTTGTGGGAGAGTTGATTGCCCAGGAAACGTCTTGGTCGTTGCTTCCCATGTTAAAAGAACCCATGGGTACGAATACCATATTCAGAGGTGTTGGATCTTGATAGCCTTTTCTTCCAGGAACTCCGGTTAGTTCGCCGCGCTGTGTGGAGCCACAGCCTGCAAGTGTAACAACGATTACGGCCAGAACAAGAAGTTTTTTCATAGTAATCCAATTATTTAATGCAAATAACGTAAAATATTTTTAAAAATGTTATTCTCAAGCTATAAAAATCTTATACTTTTATACTGTTGTGGTGGTTTCTCCTTTTTCAGCGAAAAGCAGTACCCCAGCATAAACTCATGAGAACCACTGTTATACTTGCTTATTTCGGTAGTGGAGAAATCGTAGGCATAGCCAATTCGCATGCCGCTAAAAAGTTCAAATCCAATCATTCCGGCCACTCCCTCGCTAACACGATATGAAACGCCTCCCCAAAACCTTTTATTGTATATAACATTGGCGGTAACGGAAAGAAGATTGGTTGAAAGATCGCTGCCAATAAAGACCGATGGGTTAAACTGCCATGCAGGATTCGGCATTTGCAGCATATAACCACCGGTAATATAGTAATGCCTTTTATACGTTGACGGATTGACGGCTTTATTAAATTTTGTTTCGTTGAGGTGCGTAACCGAAGCTCCAAAGTACATGTCATCGTTATTGAAAAAGATGCCAAAGCCCATGTCGAAGTTAATGGAACTTTCCTTTGTATTTGGAAGCGAGTTGTCGGTGCTGCCACTTGGGGTAATCCAGTTTCCTGCCTCCAGCGTGTTATTAATGAACCCTCCGGTAATTCCAATGGCCAATTTCCCGGCGCCTGCAGCGTTAAAGCGAACGGCGTAGGATAAATCTATGCCCAAATCCTTGTTAAAACCAAACTGATCGTTGGAAATATTCATACCAATGCCGCTCGATAGGCCAAAGGGTTTAACGGCGGCATTAACGTTAATCATGGTAATCATAGGGGATCCATCGCCAAAACCTACCCATTGCAGCCTGTTTAAAGCAGTGGCACAAATCATGCCGCTGCTGCCCGCATATGCCGGATTTATAGACGATTGTGAATACATATTCTGTGTAAAAAGAGGGTCTTGCTGTGCCACAGCGACCAAGGAGTAAAACAGAAAGATTATGATTATATTATTTTTCATCAAAAAATCTTTTTTCCTTAACACATTGCGTAATGGAGAGCTAAAGTAAATAAAAAAAAACATTCCAAACAAATTTTATTAACAATAATCTGTTAATAAAAGCCAACCAAAACCAACGGTTTATACTTATCCTTTCATTTTATGTTACCGAATGGGATAAAATTTCTTACGAAAGGCGTTGTTGGTTAGATGGAATGCAGTGATTGTGTTGTTAATGGTCAAAAAAATGATTTGAATCATTTTTTTGAATGCCTAATCCAGCGCTCGGGAATCTCGCCTTTGCTGGCCGCCAGGTAATCGTTGTAAGAACAGGCAATTACCTTGGGGTTGATGGTTGAATTTTCCGACTCGGGGTATTCCATCCACCAGGTCTCGTCCAGGGTATTGTTTAAGAATACCATTTCAACATTGGGCAAGGGGCTCTTTACATAAAACTTCTTCAAATATTGAGGGTTGGAAATGTTTAGATTCCTCTGGGAGGAGTTGAACCCTTCGATGAAATACCATGCTGCTTGTGCTGCCAGATGGGCAGTTTGACCCACGAGATCGTTCTGAGTATTGTAATCAAAAAAGCCAATGGCTTTCATTCTATGGCTTTTGCCGGCATAGCGGGCCAGTTGACAAAGCTCCTCGGCATAAAAACCGTTGGGCGAAGGGTTTGTGGCGCCCGGAGAGTCGCCCTGTCTGACACACCCCATGTCAATGCTTACAATGGTTGAATCCCTGATGGTTGGCTCAACCTCTTCCATTGCGCTACGCACGGCGCCCAGCCGGATAAGCTCAGCGCCAGCTTTTTGCAATGTGTTAATGCTGACGGAACTTGTGAGGTAACCCTGAAAACCCAAAAGGCAAAGATTATAGAGTTGGTCAGCAGGTTGTTGAATGAATTTTTCAACGAAGCAGTTCGAGGAGAAATCACCGCTACAGTGGTCCAAATCAATGGTTTGATCAATAATCGTTACATTAACAGGCCTGGACTTTTCTACGATCCCTTGATATAAAGGCCATGTAAGTTCCTGCGTTCCCCCCAGGACTATGCAGGTAGCACTCTGTTCTACGAAGTAGCGTGCCAAATCGGTCAATGCGATGTATGTATTAGCGGGCGAGGCGGTCTGCTTCAGGTTGCCAAGTTCAATGAGGGGATGCTTGATGACTGAGCCGGAAAGGGAATAAAGGTATTTTCTGATATTGTCAGCAGCACTTGCAGCCCCGGGGTTGTTGGAGTTTCTGCTTTCGTTTACTCCAAATATTACCAGAGAGTTTTTAGGTAGCTTTTTGTTTCCATCGAACCCCGTTTGTAATTTTCCCGCAACGGCATCCTTTCTGTCGAGACCGTTGGTCAACGGTGCTACGGAAGTTGGGTCGAAGTAATCGTTGAGGTTCATTTCTTTGGCTTTCTTTTACTGCCCTTTTTCTCCTTGCTGCCCTCGGCCGACGACTGCTCGGCGATAAGTTTCAAACATTCATCATATGATAACGCCGATGGATCGGTCCCTTTGGGGATTTTGTAATTTTCTTTTTTGAACTTGATGTATGGGCCCCATCGTCCGTTCAGGATCTGAAGATCCGGCTGTTCTTCGAAAACCTTAATGGTTTTGTTTTTATCCTTTTGCCTTCCCTCTTCTATGAGTTCAATTGCCCTTTCGAGGGTAATGCTCAATGGGATGTCGTGTTTTTTTAGGGAAACAAATTTTCCTGCATGCCTTACATAGGGGCCAAATCGGCCTATACCTATGACAACGGCCTGACCTTCGTATTCGCCCACATTACGCGGAAGCGTAAAAAGCGCCAGAGCTTCATCGAGGGTTATGGATTCAATTAGCTGACCTTTTAACAAGCTGGCATATCGGGGTTTTTCCTGACCTTCGCCATTGGCATCGCCTATCTGTGCGATGGGGCCAAAGCGTCCGATTCGCACGCTCACCTTTTTCCCTGAATGGGGATCTATGCCCAACACCCTTTCGCCCTTGCTATAGTCCGACTCTTTCAGGGTTTTCTCCACATTGCTGTGGAAAGGCTGGTAAAAGCGGCTAATCATCTCGGTCCATTCGAGATTTCCCTGAGCTATTTCATCAAACTCCTTTTCGACGGTGGCGGTAAAATTATAATTCACAATATTGGGGAAATGCGCAACTAAAAAGTCGTTCACCACCATGCCAATATCGCTGGGAAACAGCTTGGATTTTTCGGCTCCAACTATTTCAACCTTTTCAGTCTGCGAGATGGCGCCACCTTTGAGCTGGAGTATTTGATACTTGCGTTCAACGCCGGTTCGGTCTTCCTTAAGAACGTAACCCCTTGTTTGGATGGTCGAAATGGTTGGAGCATAGGTTGATGGTCTTCCGATGCCCAGTTCTTCGAGTTTTTTAACAAGGCTTGCCTCGGTATATCGGGGCGGCCGTATGGTGAAACGTTGTTGTGCAGTTATTTCCAAAGCCTCTAACGATTCACCAACCCTGAGCGCGGGGAGCAGCTCTTTTGTGGAATCTTCACTCTCATCATCGGTCGATTCGAGGTACACTTTTAGGAATCCATCGAAGAGCAGTACTTCTCCCGAGGCGATAAATTTAAGAGGAGAGTTGGAGATATCTATGGTTACGGTTGTTTTTTCAAGCGAGGCATCGCTCATTTGCGAAGCAATGGTGCGTTTCCAGATGAGATCGTACAGGCGCTGTTCATTGTTATTGCCCGAAATGGTATGCTTTTCCAAAAAAGTAGGCCTAATAGCCTCATGCGCTTCCTGTGCCCCCTTGGTTTTGGTTTTATAGTTGCGATACTGGTGATACTTCTCCCCAAACTCTTTAACAATCACTTTCTTGGCTGTGTTAATAGCCAAATCAGAAAGATTCAATGAGTCGGTTCGCATGTAGGTTATGTGCCCTGCTTCGTACAGCCGCTGCGCAATGGTCATGGTTTGTGATACCGAAAAATTCAGCTTTCGACTTGCCTCCTGTTGCAGGGTGGAAGTGGTGAAGGGCGGGGCTGGCGATTTTTTAGCAGGCTTTTTCGAGATATCTGAGATGGAAAAGAGCGCGGTTTTGCAATGCTCTAAAAAACCCATGGCATCCTTCTCTTTGTCAAGCCTTTTGTTAAGTTCTGCTTTAAACTTGGCTTGCCCTTTGAATAGCCCTATTGCCTTATAGTACGTTTCGTTTTTGTGGTTTATGATTTCACGTTCGCGCTCCACGATCAGCCTGACGGCAACCGATTGAACCCTTCCGGCAGAGAGTGCCGGTTTTACCTTTTTCCAAAGGATTGGCGATACTTCAAACCCCACCAATCGGTCTAAAACCCTGCGCGCCTGCTGGGCATTAACAAGGCTTAGGTTGATAGCCCTGGGGTTTTCGATGGCCCTTTGTATGGATTCCTTGGTTATCTCGTGGAAGGCAATGCGTTTTGTCTTTTGGGGATCGAGCTTGAGAACTTCGCAGAGATGCCATGCAATGGCCTCTCCCTCACGGTCTTCATCGGATGCCAGCCACACAACTTTTGCCTCCTTGGCACTTTTTTTCAGCTCATCAACAATCTTGTTTTTATCGCTGCTGATGACATATTCGGGGGCAAAATTTTTGTCGATATCAATTCCCAACTTCTTTTTCGACAGGTCGCGGATATGGCCAAAACTCGATTTTACGGTGAATGTTTCACCTAAAAATTTCCCAATGGTCTTTGCCTTTGCGGGCGATTCCACAATAACTAAGTTCTCAATGCCGGGCATATTCGATAGTGGGTTGATGGAACAAAAAAAACGGCACAAAGTAAAACATTTGCAAATCGAACTACAAAATTTTTTAGGACAAAAATCAAAAACACCACTTAATTTGACGCTTTGGGAAAATTGTAATTCAGTCACTTAAGTATGCTTATATAATTATGGTAAAAAGGTTACCCTAAGCTGGCGCAACCTATAGGGTTTAAAAAATGTCAAATTCCAATTGAAAAATTATTCCTGCCTTTATTCTTAAGCATCATTGGATTACAGACAAGTAATTATTGCTACCTTTGACCCCAAACAAATTTTTGAAATTATGTCCGATACAAGGGAAAAAGGCCAAAAGTTTAAGCTGTGGTTCTGGGGAATTTTCTCATTTTTTGTGGTGATTACCCTCAGCCTTTTCATAATGATAGGTATGGAATTGTTTGGGCCCCTTCCGACCTTCGAGCAGTTGGAAAATCCTAAGAGCAACATTGCTTCGGAGGTGTATTCCGAGGACCATGTGGTGCTCGGCTCCTATTACGTTCAGTTCCGGACTTTTGTCGATTACGAAGATATTTCGCCCAACATAATAAACGCACTGCTGGCAGCAGAGGATATTCGTTTTTACCGACATTCCGCCATTGACGCCCGTGGGTTAGCCAGGGTTTTGGTGAAAACCATTATTCTTAGGCATGCCGGAAGCGGAGGAGGGAGTACCATCACCCAGCAGCTGGCCAAAAATCTTTTTCCTCGCGATACTGTTTTTTACCGTTCGCCCATTGCCAAAACCTCGAATCTGGTGGTGTCGAAATTTAAAGAGTGGATTACAGCGGTTAAGTTAGAGCGCAACTATACTAAAAATGAGTTGCTTGCCATGTATCTGAATACCGTTGCCTTTGGAAGTAACGCATACGGCATCCGATCGGCAGCAAAAACATTTTTCAACACCACGCCTGACTCCCTGAACATTGAGCAATCCGCCTTACTGGTTGGCGTTGTCAATGCTCCCACGCGGTATAGTCCGGTAAAGAATCCCGAAAGGGCGTTATCGCGAAGGAACTTTGTGATTTCGCAAATGGCCAAGTACAACTTTATCACTGAGAACGAGAAAGATTCAATCTCGGCACTTCCCATTGAGTTGAACTATATGATTCAGGACCACAACGTGGGGCTTGCCACCTATTTTCGTGAATATCTGAGGGTAACCCTATCGGCAAACAAACCTGACAGGCGCAGGTACTATTCACACTCCCAGTATGTTGACGATTCCATTCAGTGGGCTACAAACCCGCTGTATGGCTGGTGCAACAAAAATGTAAAACCCGATGGCAGTCCTTACAACCTGTATCGCGACGGGCTAAAAATATATACCACTATTAATAGTAAAATGCAGCAGTATGCCGAGGATGCCATGGCAACCCATCTGGGGAAGTATCTACAGGTAGAGTTCGATGCTGAACAGAAAAGCCTTGGGTATCAGTTATTCCACGAAGACCTCACCCCCGAACAGGTTGATGCCATTATGCTTCAGGGGATGCGTCAAACCGAGCGATATCGTGTGCTTAGGCTGAAAGGGGCTTCGATGGATAGCATATACAGGAACTTCAAAACCAAAATCCCCATGACCATATTCACATGGAAGGGTGAGCGCGACACCATCATGTCGCCCATGGACTCCATCAGGCATTACAAAAGGCATTTCCATGCCGGTTTTATGGCAATGGATCCTCACACCGGACATGTAAAGGCATGGGTTGGCGGTACCAATTTCAGACACTTTAAGTATGACCATGTGAAGCAGGGGAAGCGTCAGGTGGGATCGACCATTAAACCGTTCCTATACACACTGGCCATGCAGGAGGGATACTCGCCCTGCCACACTATTCCCAACGTTCCGCAGACCTTTGTGGTGGCCGATACGGTATGGATTCCCAAAAACTCGGGGAGTTCAAAGTACGACGGGAAGATGGTTACCCTAAAATGGGGCCTTGCCAATTCGGTGAATAACGTATCGGCATGGCTGATGAAACAGTTCAATCCCCGTGCCCTGGTTGAAATCTGCAAAAGAATGGGTATTACCAGCCATATCGATCCGGTGGTATCGGCCTTTTTGGGTACGGCAGAGCTATCGGTTTACGAAATGGTTGGAGCCTATGCAACCTTTGCCAACAAGGGTGTCCATATCGATCCGCTATTGGTAACCCGAATAGAGGACAACGCAGGTAATATTCTGGCAACATTCTATCCCCAGCGCAATGAAGCCATCAGTGAGCAAACAGCTTACCTGATGATTAACCTTATGGAGGGAGTTGTCAATCAGGGAACGGCAGGCAGGCTGAGGTGGCGCTATAATCTGAGAGGGCCCATAGCCGGAAAAACGGGAACCACACAAAATCACTCCGATGGCTGGTTTATGGGAATTGTTCCCAACCTTGTGGGTGGTGTGTGGGTTGGCGCCGAGGATAGGGCTGTACGTTTTCAAACCCTTGGCATGGGGTCGGGAGGAAATATGGCTTTGCCAATTTTTGCCCTTTTCCTCGAAAAGGTGCATGCCGATCCAACCCTGAATGTCAGTCCCAACGACCAGTGGAGCAAGCCCTTGAGGCTGGGTTCGGTGAATCTCAACTGCGATGAGGTGATAACCCGTGAAGAGTACATGAATATCCTTGAAGAGGATTTCTTCTAAATGGTTTTTCCGGGGATTGCCTCGATGAGCCTTTTGGTGTATTCCGATCGGGGGTTGTTGTAAAGCTCATCCGAACTGCCATATTCAATAAGTCTGCCGTTTTGCATAACCAGCATCCTGTTGCTCATATATTTTACCACCGACAGGTCGTGCGAAATGAATAGGTAGGTCAATCCTAACTCCTCTTTCAGGCTGTTCATCAGGTTTAGTATCTGTGCCTGTACCGACACATCCAGTGCCGAAACCATTTCATCGCATACGATAACTTTGGGCGAAAGCGTTAGGGCTCTGGCTATGACCACCCGTTGCCTTTGCCCTCCGGAAAATTCATGCGGATAACGGAAATAGCTGTCGGCAGGGAGTGACACTTGATCCAAAAGGGATAATGCCATCTTTTTGGCCTGCATTGCATTGGAGGCAAAACCGTGTACCAGCAAAGGTTCCGTAATGGTCTCACCAATGGTATGCCTTGGGTTAAGCGATGAAAAGGGATCCTGAAAGACGATTTGAACCTCTCTCCTGAATTCTGCTAACTCCTTTGCCGACATTGTACCAAGCTCTTTTCCCTTGTAGGTTATCGATCCCTTGCTATGGTTGACAAGGTTAACGATGGCCCTGCCCAGCGTCGTTTTTCCGCATCCCGATTCTCCCACCAGCCCTAGGGTTTCTCCCGGGTAGAGGTTGAAGCTCATGGAGGCTACTGCCTGATTTTTCTCCCTGATTTTTCCCCACAGGTTGCGTTTTGTAACGTATTCAACATCAACATTCTTGATGCTAAACAGCGGCTCTTGCGAGTAGATGGATTGGTTTTTTTTGACCCACTCCCCATGATCTATGGCCTCAAACTTTTCCGTCGTAGTGCCATTGCCCGAAATGAAATCTTCAACCGTTTGCAACCTTACCGGTCGGGCGTTCAGCGGTGGACGGCAGGCAATAAGGCCTTGAGAATAGGGATGCCCGGGGTGGGTGAGCAGCTCTTTGGCGGAGCCCTGTTCCACCAGCATTCCGTTCTTTATCACCAGAAGCCTTTGGCTGATCTGCGATATGACTCCCAAATCGTGACTGATGAAAATAAGCCCCATGCCCCTTTGTTGCGTGATTTGTTTCAACAGCCCAAGAATTTCCTGCTGTATGGTAACGTCCAAAGCGGTTGTAGGCTCATCGGCAATGAGGATGGAGGGATTGCCAGCCAGGGCCATGGCTATCATTACCCGCTGTTTTTGTCCGCCGCTGAGTTGGTGGGGGTACTTATTTATTACGGTATTGGGGTCAGGCAGCTGCATCTCGGCAAACAGCGAAAGGCACTTTTCGTAAGCGGCATTGGCCTTCACCTTTTGGTGCAAGGTAATGGCTTCCATCACCTGTTTTCCACACCTCATCGATGGGTTGAGCGAGGTCATGGGCTCCTGAAAGATCATGGCCATGTGCTTTCCCCGCACCATACGGTGTTCCTTTGGCGTTATGTCGAACAGGTTGACACTTTTTGAACCTTCGATGGAAAGGGCAGAGGTTCCCGCAACGATGCTTGCCGTGGGGGGCAAGAGCCCCATTAGGCTGAGGGCAGCGATGGATTTGCCCGAGCCCGATTCGCCCACAATTCCAAGCGACTCGCCTTTGGAAAGGTCGAACGACAGGTCGTTGAGTACGGTGTGCGAACCAAATGCAACTGTTAATCCATCAACCCGAAGCATATAACTTGTTTTTAAAAAGTTCAAAGTTCGAAAAGAGCAGGGCTATAAAGCTGTTGAATCGTCCCGGGCAAAAATTCGTCCGGTGATATACCGAACCGGGAAGCGGGCAGCAAGATAGCCGATGCCAATCACAAGGAGTAGTACGAGAGAAATGTCGAGTAGTTGTATATCAACGGGGTACGCATCGGTGATAAAACCGCCCATTCCCTGAAGAGTAACCAGCTTAAACTGAACCTGCAACCAGCAGATGAATAGCCCTACGAGTGCGCCCAGAATGGAGCTGGCAACGGCAATCAACATTCCTTCGGCCATAAAAATCTTCTGAATCATCCGGTTGTCAGCCCCAAGGCTGCGAAGAATATCCACATCCTTACGCTTGTCGATGATAAGCATGGATAGCGATCCGATGATGTTGAACGAGGCGATTACCAGTATTAGCGAGAGAATGAGTACGATGGCAAATTTCTCCGACTTCATGGTTTTGTAAATCGACTCGTTTTGCTGGTATCGGTTTAGCACCCTGAAGCCACTCCCCACTATTTCCTGAATTTCCTGCTGGGCCCTTGAGGGGTTGAGCCTATCGGAAAGTTTGATTTCTATGGATGTAATCATATCGTCACCCAGCTTCATAAGCCCTCTGACAAACTCGATGGGAGCCAGTATATACTGCGTGTCGAACTCCTGCTCCACCTTGAAAACCCCGGAGGGCATTATGGCCTTCGAATTGAAAGCACCCGCGCTGGTCAGCACAGGCTGTCGCCCCCTGCGGGGCATAAAAACTTCCAGCGGGTCGAAGTGGGCAAGATTGGCATTGAGGTACACGGCAACCCCGTTGCCCATAATGGCCAGCGGTTGACTGCCCCTCCAAAGCTGAAAGCTGCCATCGATGATCATGGAGTCGATGCCCGACTGTTCGGGGTAGTTGCGGCTCACTCCTTTTATGGTGCCTATATGCTGACGGCCACGGTATTTGAAAAGGGCATTTTCCTGCAGAATCTCCGAATATACTGCCACCGAGGGGTGTTTTTTCAGCTCATGGAATTGGGGAAGGGTGTCGGAAAATGTTTTGCCTTCAACCGGCACTATCTTGATATCGGACTCATAAACGGAAATCATGTTGCGGATGAGCATGTCGAACCCGTTGAAAACGGATAGTACCACCACCAGTGCCATAACCCCTGTTGCCATACCCACCACCGATATGATGGAAATGATATTGATCACGTTGTGCGATTTTTTTGCAAAGAGGTACCGGCGCGCTATGTAAAACGGGAAATTCATCTGCGGTTTTCTTTTTTACAAAGATATATTACTTCGTGGGTTGGCAAGGCATAGCGTTGGGCTAAATGCTTTGGGATGGTGCTCACGTAATCATCCTCGGTAACGGCAAATCCGCTATCCCTGAGCTTTTGCGAATAATCCCTGCCGTACAGCCTGAGGTGATCGCGTTGTCCGTAGTGCTTTTCTCTCAGGGCAGGGGTATTGACGGCATCGTCTTCCAGCGTTTTTTCCAGCGAGGTGTCAATGGGAACCTGAAATATTCCAAAGCCGCCAATCTTCATAACCCTGAACAGTTGCTGCATTGCACGCCTATCGTCGGGGACATGCTCGAGCACATGGTTGCAGATGATGACGTCGAATGAGCAGTCGGGGAAGGGGATGTCCTGCACGTCCATCTTCACCTTTGCCCAGGGCGAGTTGAGATCGGCTGTGGTGTAGTCGAGGTTTGGCATCCTGCCAAATCGCTTCAGGAAGCAGTATTCGGGGGCAATGTGAAGTACCCCGAGCCGGGAGGTGAAGAAATCGGTCCTCTCCTTCAGGTAAAGCCATATCAGCCTATGCCTTTCCAGCGACATGGAGTGTGGTGCCAGCGCATTGGGACGTGGGTGGATTCGCCCGTAGGGCAAGAGTTTGCGGTAGGTACGCCCGGTGATGGGGTCTTCAAACCTATTGCCCCTGTAGAAGACTGCCATGAGCCGGAGAAAGGCCCCGGATATTTTCTGTAGGTGATGCCTGGGGATAAACCTGCTTGCAAGGGATATGGCGTATTGCACCATGTTTTCTACTCCTTTAGGAGGCGGTCGATATTCTCGATGTAGTCCAACGAGTCGTCGATGAAGAATGCCAACTCGGGCACAATGCGCATCTGGTTGCGGATTCGCTGTGCCAGCTCGTGCCTGATGGTTTTTGTGCTCTGCTTGATCAGCTCAAACACCTCTTCCTTTTTTTCCGTGGGGAAAATGCTGAGGTAAACCCTGGCCACGCTTAAGTCGGGGCTAACCCTAACGGTGGTAACCGTTATCATGCGCCCTTGAAATAGGCTTTTCGATTGACGCTGAAAAATTTCACCCAAATCTTTCTGTATCTGTCGGGCAACCTTGGTAAGCCTAGTTCCTTCCATCTCTTAGCACTCCTAATTTAAAACGCAAAGATAGCTTTTTTAGTTCGATACATTTAATGTTGTTCTAAAAGAGAAGTTGTTATAACAGTCAGGGCGTGATTGAAGAACACGCCCTGACCGTCAAACAGTATATCTTAGCCCTCTACCTCAGTACCACAGGTTGCACCAGCCTCTCTCCGCCGAGGGTAACTACCACTAAATATGTACCCTTGGACAGATGGCTGAGGGATAGTGCCTTGCTTGTGTTACCATTGCCCGTGAGCAGGGTTGTGCCCGACGGGTCAATCACTTCGTAGGCAAACCGGCACTCCCCTCCGCAACCCCTAACCTCGATGGTGAACTGCCCATCGGTGGGGTTGGGGTGTATAGAAATACCTGCGTTGCTTAGCAATTCATGGGTTTCAGATTTCTCAGATTCCGAACCCCCATCGTGACCCATGATGAGGAAACTACGCTGAGCCAGCACCAGCTCACCGTCGGCCAGTTGAACAGTATAGGTACCGGGGTTCCAGCCCTCTACCTCCACCAGTATTTGGAAACGGGAACGGGTGAGCAGCTCGTTGTACATCACATCGCCCTTGCTGTTGACAACGCTAATCCGTGGAGTCCTACAGGGTTTACTGCCCATGTCGTACACGGCCACCACGTAATCCGTTACGGGGTAGGGCTCCAACTCTAGTAAAATGCTCCATTCACCGGAATGAGACCCGCTATGGGCATCGCCCAAGGCCAACTCCTGAGCAAGGAAGGGTATCCGGTCGGCAATCACAAGCACATTACCGGCCAGCAGGGCCGCCAGGCCAACCCCCTGTGTAGCCATTTCCTCAATGGTGGCACGGGCATCGCTATCCATGAGTTCCAAGGGTATGCCTGCCTGCTCCAACCCCGCCAAAATATTCACCAGCCGGGTTACGCCCTCGGTCTCCTGTAGCTCCCCGGGGGTAAGGCCGGGCTCACCCGCCATGCTCTGCAGGGCAGCCAGTGCCTCCTCATGGTTGCCTTGCTCCACATGCGTGAATGCCGAGAGGTAGCGGTAGATTCGGTCGGGGTGGTAATCGGGCAACATCCGGATGCTGTCGTAAGGTTTGCCCAGGGTGTCGGCGGTGAAACGTGCCAGCAGCCGGCCGGCCAGGATATCGCGGTTGACACGGTGGAAGGCTATCTCAGATTTGGCCCCGTCTATGGGTGAGTAGCCCGAACCCGCATCGTGGATGGCCTCCATCAGGTAGTCCGGCAGGGTGTTCTCCCGCTCGTTCAGCGCCTGCAGCACGGCAGCCGATTTGGCAGCCTGGGGGTTGCTCATAAGCACCTGCGCCAGCATTAGGTTGGGCAGGGGCACTGCATCGTCCGAGGCGGTCACCATCACCGTGTCGGAGAGCAGTGGCGAGCTACGCAGCAAGACGTTACGCAAGATTAAGGGGTTTTCCTCGCCCTCCACGGTTTCCACCAGCGCACTGGTCTCGCCCAAATCCTGCAGGGCCAACAGCATATCACACGCCAGATTCAACGAGTCATTATACCGGGCGATGTCCTCCATTCCACGCAAAGGGATAATAATCCCGCAGTCGGCCAATCTCTCTGCCTCTAACACCACCACCTTATCGTTACAAGCAGGAGGGAAGAAATCGTTTCGGTACGCATAGTAGGTAAGGGGCATGGTGCTGCTAAAGATATTGTAATCAGGGGCTTTCATAAACCGGTTGGAAGCCGAAATGCGTTTTGTACCCTGCTCGTTGGCTACCCCGTTGCCCGTTACGTAAATATCGGCCAGCAGGTTGTCGGAAAACCAGTTGCACTGCAGCTGTACTGAACTAGTGAAACCGGGGACATGGCTAGGTTCACCGCTCGCTGCCATGACTCCCACCTGAAGATAATCCAATAAGTTCTCCCCGATGATCCCCGATAAGCCCACGCGGTCGTTGAGAAAAATGCCGTACCCCATTCCATTTCCCATGATGGCGTTGCCCGTAAAAGAGATGCTGTTCAGGGCTTCTGCCGAGATACCCGTGGGTACCCTGTCCTGATAAGCCTCGTAGGGCAAGTGGATATTGCAATGCTCCACTACGGGCGTTGGGTAGCCACTCACGTGGATGCCATTGAAGCAGTCGGTTATGATTGCGCCCCGTACAGTGAGCGAGGGAACATCCCTCGTACTCACGGCGTTTACCGCCGTGAAGAGATTAGTGAAGGTGTTGGCAACAAATTTGGTGTCGATGCACACATCTGCATCCTGTGCCATCACGCCGTATCCGCGGTCGGTGAGGGAGTAGCTCTCGGGGCTGGTGTTGTGGAACGTATTGTCGCGTATGGCGACAGGTGTTATCCTGTTCAGTTCAATGAACCATTTTGGGATGATACCCTGTTGGGCCATGTATCCTGTGGTGGTAAAGGTGGAGTTGCTTACCCGCGACTGGTTGGGCGAGTGGTAGGGGTCGAACCGGATGCCCACTATGTTATCCACAAAGGTAGCTCCTACTACCTTAAGGATACCGCCCCCATCGGCAACGTTCATATTGGAAACACGAACACCAACCTCGGCATGCGAAATAGTGGTGCCCGGCCCAATGCTTAGGAAACCCTGGTACTCCTCCGTGTGTGGAGCCCTAGGTAACCCCTCCACCCGTATTCCTCTCCACAGACCGGTGAATCCGCAACCGGTGAAATTGGTCAGCGTACCCCCGTTGACATTGAGCTGTGCCCTGGGTTTCACCACAATACCGGAATCCTTGGGAAAGGACAACGAGGTGCCATTTAGGGTAACCTTGGCTCCGGGTTCCAGCACCAGGTTACGGTACATTTTGTACGCTGCGCCATTCCACTCGTGAACTCCGTCATTAATGCGGTAAGCGGGAGGTACATCTGCCGATGGGTTGACAAAACCCTGAGGTATAATGGCCGCATTGTTCAGGTTAAAGGCCGCCTGCCCATCGTGAACGTTGAGGATGGCCTGGTGTGATATCTGCAAAACACCTGCCGTTTCGACGATTACCTTGCCTCCGGGCAGAACCTCCAGCTCGGCGCAATCATCAATCTGTAAAAAGGAATTAGGGCGTATGTAAAGCTTAGCCCCACCGGCAATGGTTAGCTTGCTGTTGGGTTTTAGGTGAAGTGTGCTGCCTCCCCTTACGTACATATTGCTATTGGTTCTTAAGACAAATGTAGCACCCTCCTCAAAGGTTAGCACTGTGGGATTGATGAAATCACCTGCCGTTGTTTGGGTGTGTCGATTGGGTGTACCGCTCTTGTCAAGTGTAATGCTTTTAGTCTCCTTAAGTTCTAGGGGAACACCCATAGGAAGAATAATGTCACCACACCAACGCACATCGCGGTCAACCAAATAATCATCGTACTTTACTTTTATCTTTGCCTTGCGGTTTACTCCGGTACCCGTGTAGTTGACCACCTGTACTGACAGCCCATGAAGGTAGATGGGATTGAGTTTTTCAGTGGGCTTGTTGTATTTTTGTTGGGCAATCAGCCCGGGGTTAGTAGAAATGGATATCTTTTTACCCTGCTCAAAGGCAATATTATAGCCGGTGGGACCCCAGGTTACTTCACCATCCAGCTCTAAGACCGAGAACATCTCCTTTTTGTGTTTGTTCGGGCTGTCAGGGTTATCATCTACAGAGATTACCCCATTGGGCGGAAAGTGGATTGAATCGCCAAAAAAATCGTCCCGCAACGCCATTAAGGAGTTGTGCGCGCTAAAGGGGTTGGGCTCTTTAGTGGTATAATTGTATATTCTATTACCCCACCATTCTGGGGCTTGTTCACCGGCCCTATAGGTTGTCCATGAATAGTCGAAATTCCCATTGGGATTTATGGCTCTAAGCGCATTGGCACCCTTGACAAAGATGCTTACCGATGTTTGGTTATCAGATATGGCTTCAACAAATGCAACCACACCCTTTGAGGATGGCGGAATGGGGTTCTGTGCACCGTCCCGTGCCAATCCAAGCCGCTTATCGAAGGGGGTATGGCCCGTTCGATTCTCAAGCCATACGTACTGTCCATCGGGGGTAGGTAACTTTAGGCGCATGGCATCGCCGGTAGTGATAAAGTCCCGAAGCCAGTATTCACCATTGTGCTGTACGCCATTTAGATCGTGCTTGATATCTATCCAGTCGAGCCACCACCTATCCCATGCGTTATACGAATAGTAAATGCGGGGCTGAGAAGCAACTCCTCCCCAGCCGTTGCCGGTATAAAAGTATTGACCCACTACGCCATTGGCCCCAAACACGTGCGGCCCATTATAAAAGGTATGCCCATCCTCATGGATAAATAGGGATTTATAGGAGTCTATCCCCTTTAGCCCTTTCTGTACGGTGAACCCCCCACTGAAGGCAATGGTATTGCCATTGGAAAAGGTAAATGTCCTGCCTGTTACTCCCGCATACGCATCGCGTCCTATGGAGTTCATCCAACCATGTTGTCCACTGGGTGGTGAGTTAAAACGGAACAGGATAAGCAGATAGTCAATCTTGCCATCAGGGATGGGGTTTACCGAGTTGTCGAACTGGTAGTCTGAAGTGGTGCGCTGGTCGAACTGTGCAAAGTAGTTGTACCAGTTGGCATCGGAATATCGCGCCTGGATAGTGTCGTAGGCCCGGTTAACAAACTTATAGAAATAGTTATTATCATTTTCATCGCCCGGCAGTATGGGCACATTGATACGGTGTGGGAAGAACTGGTAGGTTACCCTAAAGGGCTCCCCCTCGCCCGTGCGCGACTGCTGGTAGTAGAAGTTGGAAACGCTCAGGTCGCTGGCCGTGGGCGAGAACATATTTGGGTTGGAGTAGTACACCTGATCGAAGTTCTTTGGGAAACCCTGGAAATCGTTGCCATTGGGTGAATGCACTGGCCAAATATCAGAATTGCCTGGGAAAACGGAATCCGCATGAACCACACCATCAAACCCTATGGTTAGCACCAGTATCTTTAGATTGCCTCGCGGAGTATGGGAACCGCCAAAGTAGGAGTAAAGCCCTGATTTGGGAATGGTATCGCTGTAGGGATGCGCATCCTCCTCCCAGGGTATCTGTGCCAGGGTGGGGGGGCTAAGGATTATAAGAAAGAAAGAAAGAAAGAAAGAAAGAAAGAAAGAAAGATTGTTCGACCAGCGGATAATGCGGCCGGGTTGTGGGTTAGCGTGCAGCTCTGCTTTTCGTAACCCTTTGGTAGGTTATGTTTTTTTGCTTTCATTTTTACTGTAATTAGTTCTTAATTAGTTTGGTTGTGAATACCCTATCGGGTGTGGTTAACGATACGATTAACAAGCCAGTAGGCCACCGGGCTGCGGAAAGGGTTATTTCCCCGTTGGCCATAACGGCCTGGCTATGCACAATATGACCCGAGGGCGTAGCTACCGAAAGCGTACCCTTTGTTGCCCCTGCGGGAATGGTTACCTCAACGGTATCGTTGGTGGGGTTGGGATAAATCCTTAGGGGCTGCGTATCCGTTGGATTGACCTTGGGCACACCCACCGGGTTCCAGCTCTCTATCTTTGCAATAAAAATATCGTCTCCCGTAAGCGGGCCTCCAAGCGGACCGTTCTCACCGGTGCCAAATACAACGGGTCGGCCATCGGCCCCCTCCAGCACCTTGACCAGCATCATGCTGCCTGCAGAGCGGCTCATGGCCGTATCGCCCAGCAGCTGACCCTGTGAGTTTATCTTTACCAACCCAATGGAGTAGTTATCATTCCAATCGAAGTAGAAGTTGTACGGCATGCAGATGCTTCTATCGGAAAATTCGTGGGGAGAATAATTCCACCCTCCGGCATCATTATACCACCAGATGTCATCGCCATTAAAGCAATCCGGGTTTACGTTAAGCACCTCACCATCATCAGTAGTGGTGGCCATTTGGAACACCCTAGGGGAAGTGGTTACGGTTCTAAAAAAAACATTCCTCCCATTCCTAAGGCTTTGTATTGCGTAAGGGTTATGCGTTGACGGATTGTAAACCCCGTGAGGATCGGGAAAGGAATCTAACACCTCGCCCTGAAAGTTGATAGCGTAATAATAAAACACGTTATCGAAACGCCCACCCCTATGGATATAGCCAAAGGGCTTGGGTACATACTCTGGAAAGGAGAGATTGTGTATTTCTGTGTAAGCCAGTGTGTCCAGATTAAACCCCATTTTATATATCTCTGTTTTATGCGAATTACTTGGGTATAATCTATACGAAACATAGAAAGATTCATCAAAAGAACTCATTTTTAGTTCTAGCCCCCCAAATTGATAATCTTCAAAACGCCAACTAATGGTCGAGATAGTATCACCATGGGAGTCGGTATTGAAAAGGATAAATCGGGGGAGGCTACTTCCAGAACCCATATAGGCAGAAATAATAAAGCCACCATCGGGCTTTTCAATTATGTATGGAGATCCATATCCTTTGTAATTCTCAATGGCATACGATTTCTCCCATTGCAGATCGCCCTCCTCATTGAGGCGGTATAGCACCAGGTTGGTGTGGGTAACGGTGTAACCATCGTAAAAGAAACTACTTCCCACCACCAGGTAGCCTCCGCTGCTCACGGCAATGGCGTCATGGCCAACGTCTTCAGAGTCGGCCGTGCCCAGGGCCACCTGCCAGGCAAAGCCGTTGCCGTAGCTAACGGAGTGGTCTCGGGCCGTATTGCCCGGTGGGGGCGAGCCACTCCACCATACGGCATGCTGCGCTACCAGCCAGCTACCGGGTAGCAGCATAAACCCCAAGAAAAGAGTAAGAATCTTGTTTTTCATAGGCATTAATTTTTAAGTGAGTAGTAAGAAATCATAGCCCAATCTTAACCTGTCAAGGGCAAGTTATGAAATAATTTTGAGAGATGTCTGAATTTCGTCTACTAAATCACATTAAATGTTGCACAAAAATGCTTTAAGAGGTGCGGGTTACGAGGTTCCTTGTTCCCTTCGACCCCAAAGGAGGCGTATGCGAGGCGCTTTGCAACCCGGGGTTAAAAAGATTAGTTCTTGTAGTTTTCATGGTTAAGCAGTTTAAAGGTTTTTAATTAGTTTGGTGGTATACACCCCACCGGGGGTATGCAGGCTTACCAGCAGCTGCCCCCGAGGCCAGCCGGCGGTATTTAAGGAAAACGAATGGGAATTACCCACCCTGTGGCTTAAAACCACGGTGCCCGTAAGCGTGGTTACAGTAAGCTTACCCGCAATACCCTGCGGTAGTTCCACCGTAACGGTATGCCCTATGGGGTTGGGGTAAATCCTTAGGGGCTGCGTATCCGTTGGATTGACCTTGGGCACACCCACCGGGTTCCAGCTCTCTATCTTTGCAATAAAAATATCGTCTCCCGTAAGCGGGCCTCCAAGCGGACCGTTCTCACCGGTGCCAAATACAACGGGTCGGCCATCGGCCCCCTCCAGCACCTTGACCAGCATCATGCTGCCTGCAGAGCGGCTCATGGCCGTATCGCCCAGCAGCTGACCCTGTGAGTTTATCTTTACCAACCCAATGGAGTAGTTATCATTCCAATCGAAGTAGAAGTTGTACGGCATGCAGATGCTTCTATCGGAAAATTCGTGGGGAGAATAATTCCACCCTCCGGCATCATTATACCACCAGATGTCATCGCCATTAAAGCAATCCGGGTTTACGTTAAGCACCTCACCATCATCAGTAGTGGTGGCCATTTGGAACACCCTAGGGGAAGTGGTTACGGTTCTAAAAAAAACATTCCTCCCATTCCTAAGGCTTTGTATTGCGTAAGGGTTATGCGTTGACGGATTGTAAACCCCGTGAGGATCGGGAAAGGAATCTATCACCTCGCCCTGAAAGTTTATAGCGTAATAATAATATACGTTATCGAAACGACCACCTCTATAAATAAAGCCAAAGGGCTTGGGTACAAAGTTATAATTGGGTAGTACGAATATCGAAATTGTGTCTAGGTCGTAATCGAGTTTTACAATATCAGTAAGATAAGTTCCGCTGTAGTTGCGCTGGTAGGAGATAAAGTATGACTCATCGAATGGGCTCTTAATCAGCTTAAAATCATCAGTGGCCATATCGGCAAAGGTCCATTTCCGTGTAGAGAGCGTATCACCATTGGCATCAAAATCCAGTAGTATGCATCGACGGGGTACGCCTACACCACCGTAGCTTAACTTACCCGCTACCAGAAAACCACCATTTGGCTTCTCAACTACCTTAAACTCATTCATAACCTTGTAGTTATCCAAGGTATACCCCTTCTCCCACATCAGGTCGCCCTCCTCATTGAGGCGGTATAGCACCAGGTTGGTGTGCGTAACGGTGTAACCATCGTAAAAGAAACTACTTCCCACCACCAGGTAGCCTCCGCTGCTAACGGCAATGGCATCGTGGCCAACGTCTTCAGAGTCGGCCGTGCCTAGGGCCACCTGCCAGGCAAAGCCGTTGCCGTAGCTAACGGAGTGGTCTCGGGCCGTATTGCCCGGTGGGGGCGAGCCACTCCACCATACGGCATGCTGCGCCACCAGCCAGCTACCGGAGGCAAGCATAAAGATTAGTAAAAAAATTGATCTGTGTTTCATAGGCATTTAGTTTTAGTTAGTAATTAGGTTAACGGGTATGTCACATTAAAGACAAAGCCAAGTTATAAAATAACACAATGCAATTCAAATAATTTTGTGAAATAAAATACACTTATGCGTTAAATAACGAAATGCCGTTATAAGATAAACATCCCCGGGTGAACATATATGCAGGCTGAGCAGTAAGAGTACTGCTTTGGGTTTGTAGAAAATTTTTTCTTTATCTCTGTCTATGTGTCCCCAACTCTTTATTTGTCGGGGTCGGTGTAAATTAGTGAATTTGCTGATTTGTTGATTTGCGTCTCTGCGTCTTAGCGGTTAAAAAGATATCACCACAAAGAGCACGGAGGGGCACAGAGTCTATTAGTTCGATTGTGTGTTGTTCAATCTTGTTTGTTCAAGGTATTGAAGCATTCAAAGCGGTGGGCTCAAACAGCCCTTCGGTGCAAACAAATAGTATTGCGTTATCCCTGTCCTGTACTTCCTGTTGCCTAAAGATTTTATATCTTTGCCTCGCAAATAAATGAGAAGGAACACTATGGATATTGTTGTTAGTGGCATACGTTCTACTGGGAAACTGCATTTGGGCAATTACTTCGGTGCTTTGCAGAACTTTGTGAAGATGCAGCACGAAAACCATTGCTATTTCTTTATAGCCGATTTTCACTCCCTGACCACACATCCCACTCCCCAGGATTTGCATGGCTCGGTTAAGCAGGTGTTGGCCGAATACCTGGCTTGCGGTCTCGATCCCGAAGTGGCAACACTATATGTGCAGAGCGATATTCCGGAAATCCCACAGCTATACCTGCTGCTCAATATGAATGCCTATATGGGTGAGCTGGAGAGGTGTACATCGTTCAAGGACAAGGTTCGCACCCAGCCAAACAACGTGAATGCCGGGCTTCTTACCTACCCTACCCTTATGGCCGCCGACATCATTATTCATAAGGCACACAAGGTGCCGGTAGGGAAGGATCAGGAGCAGCATCTGGAGATGACACGCACCTTTGCCAACAGGTTCAACAGACTTTACAATGTTGATTACTTCCCTGAGCCCGTACCCTACAACTTTGGGAAACAGCTGGTAAAAATCCCCGGGCTTGATGGTAGCGGGAAGATGGGAAAATCGGAAGGCAATGCCATTTACCTTGCCGACGATGCTGAGACCATACGCAAAAAAGTTATGAGGGCGGTAACCGATTCGGGTCCTACGGCGCCCAACCAGAAGAAACCCGAGGCCATTCAAAATCTTTACACCCTGATGGGCGTGGTTTCGCAACCCGATACCCTAAAGTACTACGAGGAGCAGTATAATAATTGCACCATCCGCTACGGCGATATGAAGAAACAGCTGGCCGAGGATATTATTGCCTTTACATCGCCCATACGTGAGCGTATTGAAGCTATCCTTTCGGACAACGAATACCTCAGGCGTGTAGCCAAAATGGGAGCAGAGAAGGCACGCCAGAGCGCCTCCAAAACCCTTGATGAGGTAAGGCACATCATAGGATTCAGGGAGTTTTAAAGCCTACTCTTCCTCAATGGCCGTATTGATAAAGGCCACCAGCAGATACAAGGTTTTGAACACATCTGACACCCTTTCAATAAGCTTGGAAGAGGTCATTGCCATATCGTCTATGGGATGAATGGGCGAAATGTGCTTTAGCATCAGGTATTTTGCCACGGGTGATTGGGATGAGAACCCCTGGGGCACCCGCTTAAGCGACTCCCTTTCCAGCGTTGGGAATACTTTTCGGAAAGCGTTGCTTTCAACTATTGCCAGAAATTTCTCGGGGTAGGTATCAATGTCCATCCTGATTCTTCGCATGGTGGCCGTGTCGGCCATGTATATCCCTCCCGATGCCATTGATGCGTTGGGTTCAACATGGAAGTAGTAGCCGCCAAAGCGGCTTTTCCTGCCGCCTCGGGCAATGAATGCCCCAAAGTTTGTCTTGTAGGGGGTTTTATCGTGCGTGAATCGGATATCCCTATGAATCCTGAACAGACAATCCTTTGCCTCTAACAATCCCAGCGTAGGGTCAAACTCCTTGATAGCCGGAATCAGCAACTCCACAAAGGCAACAAAGTTGCTCCTTGCCTCATCGTACCATTTCCGGTTTTGGTTGAACCATTCGCGATTGTTGTTCTCTTTCAACTGGGTTAAAAATGATAGCGTATGGGCTAACATGGGTAGGGGGATTAATCGTTGTCAATAACAAAGTAACCGATCTTGTCGGGGTGGTCGGCAATAAGGGCATCCTTTTTCAGTCGCCTCATGGTGAAGAGCATAATGGCATCGCCTGCGGCAGCCAGCGTGAAGAGAAAGCCCAAGCAAGCAAGGAAACCGTTGCCAATGGTAAGGGCAATTACCCAAGGGATGATTCCTGTGACAATAAGCGGAAGGGCTGTGCCAAGGGCATACTCTTTAAGCCTGAGTGGTTCTTTGCAATGGCAGTATGGTGCCAGATATTTCCAGTTGATGCCAAACCGGATGGATTTGAATCCATTTTTGGCGAAGCAGGCCCAGGCCACACCGTGTAGTCCTTCGTGAACAACAATTCCGATGATAAAAATGGGAAACAGGTACTCGGATAGAATTGATAAGCCGGATTGAATTGGGCGATAACCCCACAAGGCAATGAAAGGAACAAGGCCTAACAGGGAAACAGGAACAATGCCCAGCATTGACAGCATGGTCATTTTAAGGGGGCCCATGGTATATTCTTTCCGCTTTTCTTCGGGCAGTTCCATTGGTGCCAAGGGGCGATTATTCCACCGTTACGGATTTGGCAAGATTCCTAGGTTGATCAACATTGCAACCTCTCATAACGGCAATATAGTATGCCAGCAGTTGAAGCGGGATAATGGCAAGAAGCGATTCCACGATTTCGCTGGATTTGGGAATTTCAATTGCATAGTCGGAGATGTCGCGTATCAGCTTATCGCCTTCGGTTACAATGGATATTACCACTCCGTCGCGGGCTTTAATCTCCTGAACGTTGCTGACCACCTTTTCGTAACTGTTATCTTGTGGCGCAATGACAACCACGGGCATTATTTGGTCGATCAGCGCTATGGGGCCGTGTTTCATTTCGGCTGCCGGATAACCCTCGGCATGGATGTACGAAATTTCTTTGAGCTTAAGCGCGCCTTCGAGGGCCAGAGGGAAAAAGTAACCCCTGCCAAGGTAAAGGAAGTTGGTGGAATCCTTGAACACTTCTGCAACCTTTTCAACCTTGGGGCTCGACTCTAAAATTTTCTCAATCTTCTTGGGCACAGCCAACATTTCAGCGATCAGCTGCTCGTAATGATCCTGACTAATGATATCGCGTTTTCGGCCAAGGAGCAAGGCAATAAGCGTAAGAACAGTTACCTGAGCGGTGAAGGCCTTGGTTGAGGCAACCCCAATTTCCGGACCGGCATGGGTATATACTCCTGCATCGGTTTCGCGCGGGATGCTCGACCCCACCACGTTGCATATGCCCAGCACCAGCGCTCCGGCACTTCGGGCAAACTTAATGGCAGCAAGGGTATCGGCAGTTTCACCGCTTTGGCTGATGGCTATCACAATATCATCCTTGTAGATGATGGGATTTCTGTACCTGAACTCCGACGCGTATTCCACTTCAACGGGAATCCGTGCAAACTCTTCAATGAGGTATTCGCCCACCAGCGCGGCATGCCACGATGTTCCACAGCCAATGAGGATTAACCTTTTGGCCTTCACCAGCCTTGGGAGCACAAGGTAAAGCCCGCCAAGGTGGATTTGTTTATGGTCGGCCGATATCCTCCCCCTGAAGGTATCCTCGATGCTGCGGGGTTGTTCGAAAATTTCCTTCAGCATGAAATGTTCAAAGCCATTCTTCTCAATCTCCTCAATATCAAGGTCAATTTTTTGAATATTCGGTATCAAAGCCTCATTTGCTATGGTTTTGAGCGTCAACTCGTTTTTACGAATGATGGCAATATCGTTATCGTTTAGGAAGATAACGCTGTTGGTGTGCTCGATGATGGGCGTTGCATCCGAAGCAACAAAGTACTCATTGTCGCCAACGCCTATTACCAATGGGCTTCCTTTACGTGCTGCAATAAGCATGTTGGGCTCATCACGGCAAATAACCACAATGCCGTAGGCACCAACCACTTTGGTAAGTGCCAACCTTAGTGCTATTTCGGCTGAAATATTTCCCTTCAGGTAAATGTATTCGATCAGGTTAACCAGAATCTCGGTATCGGTATCGGATTTAAAAGTGTAGCCCCTCCGCTCTAACCGGCTTTTCAAAAGACCATAGTTTTCGATAATGCCATTGTGGATAATGATGAAATGCCCGTTCATGGACATGTGCGGGTGAGCGTTGCCATCGCTGGGGGTGCCATGGGTAGCCCACCGGGTGTGACCCATTCCGATAGTACCTTTTATTGGTACGTTGTTAATGGAGCTCTCCAGATCGGCTACTTTCCCCCTGCGTTTTTTAATAAAAGGTTCTCCGTTAACAATACAAATCCCTGTAGAATCGTACCCTCTGTATTCGAGCCGTTTAAGCCCGTTGAGCACAATGGGATAGGCCTCGCGGGATCCGTTGTATGCCACTATTCCACACATTTCCGTTAAAGTTTAGTATAGGTTAGAATTAACTTCATCCTACGCTCATGGCTTCCGCTCCTAAGCACTACGCTATTAGCCCGGGTGTGAGTATAATAAGGCTCAATGTACAGCACTTTATCGGGGTTCCCGCCGGTTAGGATTTCTTGAATATAGAATGTTATATTGAAAGAGTAGTAATTCTTGCTTTTGATGTATTTACCCCCGAATACTTCGCTATTGGTGTTGAAATCGGTTAGGGCGTAATACTTATTGCCAACCATTCGGTACATAAAAAGTCTTTCGACAATCGAATCGGATGGGAGGCTTGGATTATCCTCACGTTCAATGCGCAGTTCAGCTTTATGTATGGCCACGGGCATCGAGTCGAGCCAATTCCTGATATCCTCCAGCATAATAATACCCCTCGAGCCGTTGAGCCCTTTCAGGTAGAAATTCGATTCCTGCGGGTTTATGGTATCGTTAAAAATATTGCTGACCATCGAAAAGTCGTGCTGATAGTGGTTGTAGCGTACGCAAGCGTTGTTCATCAGATAGGTGAACGACATTGACGCGGTGTCCTGATCCTTGTTCCTGTAGTAAACAACCAGTTTCGATTGTTCGGCATAATAGTCGAAGTAGTACATTCCCTTGGCGGGAGAGGAAAATTCCTCCTCGGTTTTTACATAGATGCCGTACAGATGTTTCGTAAAGTATTTGTTATCGGACATAGTCACCGAATCGACATTGATTAGCGTACTGTCGACCCAGCTCTTACTGATGGCAATTTTCAGGATACTCTCGTCTCCGTTATATGGGTTCACACTTCTGCTTCCGATGGGTACGGGATGGTAAAAGTTGTCCACGAGAGCTAGCGCATTGTAAGTTGAGTCGTGGGCTAAGGAGTCGGATAGCTCGTAAATGCCAATTTTTATGGGTTGGTTACCCAGCTGCTCCTTAAGCTTTAGGTACAGGAAAACAGAGTCGATCTGCACGCTGTCACCGTAGCTGTGTTTAAGTTTACCGAGATTGAGCTGCGTAAGAAACGATGCCCGGGTTCTGCCGAACACCATATCGAAGGTTTCGCCAAGGGCGGCCTCCTTGAAAGCCATGGTGCTGACTGTATCGTAGGGCAAGGTATATGCCGATAGCCTAAAGTTGGTGTCTATCCTGACGTTGTATAAATCGCCTGCTGTAACAAGGTCGCCCCCGAGGAAATCGGGGGGAGAAATACACTGCCACAGAAGGGGAGAAACGAACAGGCTTAAAACAATGAACTTGAGAAGGCGAATGGGTTTCACATGCTTGGTGAAAAGGCTAAAACTATTTATCATTGTTGTTGTCATTAATAATCTGATCGTAGAACTGATCGATTGGTGCCACAAAATCTTTGCCGTCGTCGAATGGAAGAACGGTCATTCCCGATGTTTTAATATATTCGAGAACCGATTTGTTGATCTTTTTTTCTCCAATAATTACCCCATCGGAATAGTGCGTGGCAAATTTAATTAAGTTCAGATAGTTGGGCTCTTTAATGGGCTCAATATCCTTTTTGCTGATATTCTCCAGTTTAAGCTTGTTTTTCAAACTGCTATTGAGGGGTAAGTCAAATTCATCGTTGTAAACCGAGAACACAACCTTCGCTTTGCTAAAAATGGGGTCGTCCTTGTATGTTTTTTTGGCCAGAATGGGTATAAACGAGGTGAACCATCCGTGGCAATGGATAATGTCGGGTGCCCACCTGAGCTTTTTAACCGTTTCCATCACTCCGCGTGCAAAGAAAACGGCCCTCTCGTCGTTATCTTCAAAGTATTTACCGCTTTCATCGGTAAGTATATGCTTCCTGTGGAAATAGTCCTCGTTATCAATAAAATACACTTGCATTCTGGCGCTTTGAATGGAAGCCACTTTGATAATAAGCGGGTGATCGGTATCCTCTATCACCAGGTTCATGCCCGACAGCCTGATCACCTCGTGAAGTTGGTTTCGCCTTTCGTTGATTATACCCCACCGGGGCATAAACGTACGGATCTCTTTCCCTCGTTCCTGTATGGCCTGAGGTAAAACTCTTCCAACTTTCGATATATTCGATTCAGGGAGATAGGGCATTATCTCCTGCGAAACGAATAGTACTTTTTTCCTTTTCATCTTCCCTTGAGTTATCCATCCTATGCATATTTTCCGGATTTTCCGGTAAGAGGAGTGTCAGGATGAAATAAATTACAAAAGTATAAAAAAAAAATGACAATTATTTTTACTGCCCACCAACCATTTTTCAAATAGACACATTTTAAAAGAGATGCGGGGTTTGCTGCGCCACATTTTTTTTAATTTCACATAACCTTTTTTGTTAGGTACTAATCGGAAAAACCGATAATGTTGTAATTAGCTGTTAGGGAAGCATTGGGCAAGAGATATATTGTCACTTGTTCATTTTTTATAAAAATAAATTGAACCTTTGTATCTCTTTTTTAATAGAAAAATAGTCCGTTCCTTTGTGCATATTTTAAAAAAAGCATTGCGCCTAAAGTGTTGATATAGGGAATCAGGCATGAAAGTTTTTCACACCATATCTCCCCTTGTTCAGTACCTCGACGAGTATAGAGGGAAGTCGAAAACTATTGGGTTTGTTCCCACCATGGGAGCCCTGCATGCAGGGCATATCTCATTGATAGAGGAGTCAGTTAGGCATGACGACCTGACCGTGGTTAGCATTTTCGTTAACCCCAATCAGTTCAACAACCCCGATGACCTGAAAAGGTACCCACGAAACCCTGACAGCGATATTGTCATGTGTAAGCAGGCAGGTGCTTCTGTGGTGTTTATGCCCTCGGTGGAAGTTATTTATCCCGAACCCGACAAGAGGCAGTTCGATTTTGGGATATTAGACAAGGTGATGGAGGGAAAGTTTCGACCCGGTCATTTCAACGGGGTAGCGCAGGTTGTTAGCAGGCTGTTCGATATTGTCAAACCAAACAGGGCCTATTTTGGCCAAAAGGATTTTCAGCAGCTGGCAATCATTAAGCGGATGGTTTGGGATTATTCAATGGATGTGGAAATTATTCCTTGCCCAACGGTGCGCGAAAGCGATGGGCTGGCAATGAGCTCGAGGAACACACTGCTGACACCACAGCAGCGTGCAAGTGCCCCATTAATATCAAAAATTCTTTTTGAAGCACGAAACAAAGCGCACTCTCACAGCGTTGATGAATTGTTGGCCTGGGTGGTTGACAGCATAAATCAGGATCCCTTGCTAAGGGTTGAGTATTTTAGCATAGTAAATGCCGTAACCCTTGAGGAGATTACCCAATGGAGCGATGCCGAAAATGTTGTGGGATGCATTGCCGTGAATGTGGGAGCCGTTAGGCTGATAGACAATGTGCTTTTTTAACCTCTTCAAATAATTTGGAAATGTTAGTCGAAGTTGTTAAATCGAAAATTCATCAGGTGAAAGTAACCGAGGCAAACTTGTACTACGTTGGCAGCATTGCCATTGACGAAGACCTGATGGATGCCGCCAATATTATTGCCAACGAAAAGGTGCAGGTGGTTAACATCAATAATGGCGAGAGGGTAGAAACCTATGTAATTAAGGGGAAAAGGGGATCGGGCGAGATTTGCCTCAATGGTCCTGCCGCCCGAAAGTGCGTGGTGGGCGATGTGGTCATTATTATGGCCTATGCCCTGATGGATTTCGAGGAGGCAAAAACTTTTAAACCCGCCATAGTATTCCCCGATACCGAAACCAACCGGTTGGTATAATTGCCTAATAGAAGTTCAGGTGAAACCCTCGTTGAAGAAAAACATACAGCTTGTTCTGTTCCTATTTTTAGCAGCTCTGCTGCTTTTTTTTGCATTTAGGGGTGTCAACTTCAAATCCATTGCCGAAGGATTCAGGGAGGCAAACTACCTCTGGGTTTTTGTTGCGCTGCTGGCAGGCATTGCCTCGCATATCGTTAGGGCTCTGCGTTGGCGCTTACTCATGGAGCCCATCGGGCACAAGCCGCCCCTGCTCAATACGCTGGGGGCTCTGATGGTGGGATACCTGACCAACATTGCATTTCCGCGTATGGGAGAGTTAGCCCGATGCGGCAGCTTGAAGAAAACCGACAGGGTTCCTTTCGAGCCCCTGTTCGGAACGGTTATCGTTGAGAGGGCTGTGGATCTGATTGCACTACTTGTTCTGCTGGCCGTTGTTTTCCTCATTCGCATTGAATTCTTCGGAAGCTTCCTATGGAACGAGGCAATCCTTCCCATTGGCCAACGCATCAACAGCATTTTTGTAAACTCCCCTCTGATACCCGTCATGGTCATTGTGGCTATCCTAATGCTAATCATACTCATCAGGCGCAATGTGTTTGGCCATAAGTTGAATAACAGGATTACATCCATTTTCTGGGCAGTAATCGATGGGCTGAAATCGATATACACCATGAAAAAAAGAAGGGCATTCCTGGGCTATACCTTTTTAATGTGGTTCCTATACTGGCTGATGACCTGGTTAATGGTTTTTTCCACAGCACCCACAAGCCAATTGGGGCCAATAGACGGGTTTTTCCTGTTGGTAGTAGGCTCTATGGGAATGGCTGCTCCCGTTCAGGGAGGATTTGGGGCGTTTCACATAATCACCGCCATGGGTTTGGGTATTTATGGCATTGAACGCGCCCAGGGACTTGTATATGCCATCATATCGCACGAATCGCAAACACTGCTTGTTATTGTAATGGCCTTGGCATATTTAGTTTTCCTGTTTTTTAAACGGTCACCCCGCAAAACGGAAGCAGTTTAAGGAATAGCAAACAAATCTGTTTAGGCTGTCCGATATTTTGCCTTTTTTATCCCAACATATTCCGATTTCAATAACTTTGTAGATTGACAAAACTTGATTACTATGGATAAAAGAGAAATTCTTTACGGAAAAATTTTAAGCAAATCCGAGCTGAAAAGGAAATTGGCCTTTTGGCGTTACAAGGATCAGCGTATAGTCATGGTTTATGGCACGTTCGAAACCCTTAAGCCAGGCATCGTTGACATGATAATGCAGGCTGCAAACCAGGGCGATGTGTTGCTGGTTGCCTTGCGGTCGGACAGGCTGGTACAAAAGCAGAAAGGCGAAGGCTGCCCGCAGTTTAACCAGTTTAACCGTGCATATGTCCTGGCATCGTTACTCCAAGTTTCGGGTATTGTTGTGGTCGAAGAGGATGAGCTGGGTGGTTTGATAGAGCAGGTTCATCCCGGTTTCACAGCATTCTGCAAGCATGCCACCGATGAAGAGAAAAAATTGTTTCGCAGCGTGGTGGACTGGGGTGGCGAGTTTGCAGAGTTCGATTCCGATAAGATTCTAACAGAGCCTGTTAGCATCGAAGGAGAAAAGGCGGACTAAGTGCACAATATATGGCTAAGGTAAAGTCCAGCTACGTTTGCCAGAATTGCGGAGCCGAATCGGTTAAATGGATTGGCCGATGCCCCTCGTGTGGCGAGTGGAATACCTACGTGGAGGAAAGGGTGAGCCAGGGCAAATCGCCCAAGGGGCTTGTGGATATTTCGCGCAGCGCGGTTCCAATGCCCTTGAAGGATATTGAAACCAGCAACGAAAGGCGTCTTGACACAGGGATTAATGAGTTGAACCGGATTCTTGGAGGGGGTTTGGTCCCCGGATCGCTGGTGTTGTTAGGGGGCGAGCCCGGCATAGGCAAATCAACCCTGGCATTGCAGCTGGCCCTCAAGCTGGAACAGCTGAAAGTTCTGTACATATCAGGAGAAGAAAGCGCAAGGCAGGTTAAGATTAGGGCCGACAGGCTCAGCAGTGGCAGTCAGGAATGTCTTATTCTGAACGAAACCCTTTTTGAGAATATTTTCACCCAGCTGCAAAATGTGGAGCCCGATCTGGTGGTTATCGATTCCATTCAAACCCTGTACACCGATACCATAGAGTCGTCGCCGGGTTCCGTTTCGCAGGTCAGGGAGTGCGCAGTAGCACTATTGCGCTATGCAAAAACCACGGGGGTGCCGGTTATCCTCATCGGCCACATCACCAAGGATGGGAGCATTGCAGGTCCCAAGGTGCTGGAACACATTGTGGATGTGGTTTTACAGTTCGAAGGCGACAGCAACCACCTCTACCGTATTCTCAGGTCCATAAAGAATCGTTTTGGCTCAACATCGGAGTTGGGCATTTTCGAAATGCAATCATCGGGGCTGGTTGAGGTGCCCAACCCATCGGAGATTCTGCTCTCGCATCGCGACGGGGGGTTGAGCGGCGTGGCCATTGCCGCCGCCATGGACGGAACACGGCCATTCCTCATCGAAACGCAGGCGTTGGTCAGCACGGCGGCCTACGGCACGCCCCAAAGGTCGTCAACCGGTTACGACTCGCGAAGGCTGAACATGCTATTGGCCGTTTTGGAAAAACGGGCTGGGTTCCGTTTGGCCACCAAGGATGTTTTTCTAAACCTGGCTGGAGGGCTTAAGGTAAGCGACCCGGCTCTGGATTTGGCCATTGTTGCTTCGGTGCTGTCGTCAAATTTCGATTTGCCCATTGCCGGTTCGTGTTGCTTTGCCGCCGAAGTAGGCCTTTCGGGCGAAATCCGACAGGTGAGCCGGATTGATCAGCGCATAGCAGAGGCGGCAAAATTGGGATTTGAAAAAATTTTTGTTTCAAAATACAGTATTAAGGATGACATAAAGCCCGTCAGGGGAATTCAGCTAATGAAAGTGGGAAGAATAGATGAAATGGTGAAATTACTGTTTGGAAAAAACAATGGTTGAATTTGATCGGGGCCGGATGTGCATCATTTTTTGCAGTAGATATTTTTACATTAAAATAATGCTATCTTGCACAAATTTTAATACATCCGTTTTATGAAAAAAATTCTCGGAACACTTTGTTTGGTTCTTTTGGGAACCGCCCTCATCGCACAGGATGCCAATAAGGTTGTGGGCGTTTGGCTCACCCAGTATGGCGACAGTAAGGTTACCATATCCAAGGATTCCAAAGGGAAATTCAATGGAGAGATATCGTGGTTGAAGGATCCCCTGAAGGATGGCAAACCAAAAGTTGACGACAAGAACCCCGATAAGAAATTGCAGTCACGTCCCTTAAAAGGGCTTAGGATTCTTGATGGTTTTGTTTACAACGAGAAGAATAAGGAGTGGATTGACGGTACTATTTACGATCCCAAGGAGGGTAAAACCTACAAATGCCTTATGTGGTTCGGGAGCGACCCCAACAAACTCTCGGTTAAGGGCTACATCGGATTTTCGTTCATTGGACGGGAAGTGGTGTGGACACGGGATAAGTAGTGAACTTTGTAAAACAAGTTTTCTCAGGCTTTATCAGGCTTTTCTACCCCAAGGCCTGTGCTGTTTGCGGCAGCGATTTGGTTAGGGGAGAGGAGGCAATCTGCGTATCATGTCTATACAAAATTCCCCTTTCGCGCCATTGGCACGATAAGGAGAACCCTGTTGCCCAGATTTTTTGGGGAAGGGTCAACATTGAGAACGCCTGTGCATACTTTCTGTTTGCTAAGGGAAGCAAGTATCGGCCCCTGTTGCATAAACTGAAGTATAAAGGACAACGGGAAATAGGCGTGGAACTTGGGCTCCATTTTGGACAGGAACTCATTAAATCCGATTTCTTTAACGATATTGATTTTATCGTTCCCGTTCCGCTACATCCTAAGAAGTTGCGTATTAGGGGATACAATCAATCCGAGGTCATTGCCGAAGGAATGAGCCAAGGAATGGGTGTGCCCATTTCAACCACCCATTTAGTGCGAACAGAGTTTACCGAAACCCAAACCCGAAAGACAAGGGTGGAACGAATAAAAAACGTGGCCAATGCATTTACCGTATCCAATGCGGAGGAGATAAAGGGTAAGCATCTGCTCCTGGTTGACGATGTGATAACCACGGGGGCAACACTGGAAGCATGCGCCATGAAGTTGCTTGAGGTGGAGGGGTGTAGGGTAAGCGTTGCCGCATTGGCACTTGCCTCCAATTAGTGTGAGCCCCATCTGTACCCATCGGCGTCAAACCCCAGCATGCCTACAATCCTGTCCACCACCGTATCAACCAGTTCGTCAATACCCCCGGGCTTGCTGTAGAACGATGGGCTGGCCGGGTAAATGGTCCCGCCGGCAAGGGTAATCCTGCGCATATTCTCAATATGAATAAGGCCGTAGGGCGCTTCGCGCACCACAAGTATCAGCGGTTTTCGCTCTTTAAGCATCACATCGGCGCTGCGCGTGATAAGGTCGTTGCCTACACCCGAGGCAATTCGGCCCATGGTGCCTACCGAGCAGGGAATAACAACCATGGCATGGTAACCGGCACTTCCCGATGCCATGGGGGCAAAAAGGTTGGCGTTGTCGTATTGCTTTAGGATATCATACCCGGGCAAACCCTCGCCAAGTTCATAATCCCATACCTGTTGCCCCGTCTCCGAGAGAATGAGAGCAATCTCCCCAATCTGCCCTTTGTACTCGCACAGCTTATGAATTAACCGTCGGGCATAAACTGATCCGCTGGCTCCGGTTACGGCAATTATTATCTTTATTATATGTTTCATGGCATCCACTAACGGTGCAAATATATGATAACTTAGAGAAATAAGGGTTTCTGCATGAATGATATTTCAATCTGCTCAAGCAATGAAATAATTATGAAAATGAAAAAGACTGAACAAATATTTTTTTGAACATCGAGTTGATTTTTTTCAATTTTTTTAAATCTAAAAACCAATAAAATACAAAGGGATATGCAAATATTTGCATATTGATTTTTTCTAACATGATTTTTATCATAAAAAATAAAAAGCAAAAATTTTTACCATTGTTCTTCTTTTTTGAGGATTAACCAATAGAAAAGGTACTTTTTTTATAAACTTTTATATTGACAATCAGATTATTATTGATTTCAATGTTCTATCTATAATACACAAAACTACTGTTTAACTCAGACATTTTAACCTATGGATGCACTACAAGAAAAGATTAAGGAAGTTGTCGCTCATCATGGTAGGGAACGGCACAACCTGCTGCCTGTACTTCAGGAAGTAGTTGAGCAAGAGCGCTACCTTAGCGATTACGCAATGACCCTTATAGCTGAAGAGATGGGCATTTCGGCTGCCGATGTTTATGGTACTGCCACTTTTTACAGCTTTATGGATACGGTTCCGAGAGGAAAATACCTGATACGGGTGTGTAAAACCATCACCTGCTATATGAAGGGTAAGAATCAAATTCTCATGGCATTGGAAGAGGCTTTAAAAATTAAATTGGGCGAGACAACACCCGATAAGAAGTTTACCCTTATGGAGACCAACTGCCTTGGATGGTGCCACAAGGCTCCTGCAATGCTGATAAATGATGATGTTCATACTGAACTTACCGTTGAGAAAGTTCACAGTATCATTAAAGAGTACAAAGAGAGGCCATAACTATTAATTCGAACAGCAATGGGAAAAAACATATTAAAACGCATAGACCTTATTTTTAAGGAAGAGCCCGACAGCAAAAATGTGCTTAAAAAAACACTGAGCAAATCGAATGATGAGCTGATAAACGAGTTGATAGCATCGGGGCTCAAAGGGCGCGGTGGAGCAGGATTCCCCACCGGGCTTAAATGGAAGCTAACTGCAGAGTCGAAATCGACCGAGAAATACGTTATATGTAACGCCGACGAAGGAGAACCGGGAACATTCAAAGATCGTGAAATATTAACTCAGGTTCCCTACAAAGTACTCACAGGAATGGCCGTTTGCGGAAGAATTATCGGGGCGCGCAAGGGTTTCATCTATTTAAGAGGCGAATATAAGTACCTGTTGAAAGAGCTGAATGCCGAGATTAAAAAGTTTCATGCCATATGCGATGAGCTGGGGCTAAAATTCAGAGTCGAAGTATTCATGGGCTTTGGAGCCTATATATGCGGAGAGGAGAGCGCCCTGTTCGAATCGATGGAGGGCAAACGTGGCGAACCCCGGAACAAGCCTCCCTATCCAAGCGATTTTGGCTACCTTGGGAAACCAACCGTTATTAACAACGTGGAAACGTTGGCCCATACGTTTACCATATTCCAGCATGGCGCCGACAAATTCAGAGAGCTGGGTGTGAAGGACAGCCATGGGTCAAAACTTTTCTCCATTTCGGGAGATACGCCTACTCCCGGTATTTATGAGTTGGAGTTGGGCATGACCGTTGAGGATTTTGTAAACGACTTTGGCGATGGCGACACAAAGGCAGTACAGGTTGGCGGAGCTTCGGGCTTTTGTGTACCCCGTAAGAAATTTCGCGAAACCCGGATTGGTTACCAGGGTAAGTTAACCGGTATATCACTACCCACAGGTGGGTCAATGATGCTTTTCAACAGCTCACGATCCATGTATAACCTACTGAGCAATTACCTCGAATTTTTCACTGAGGAATCATGTGGGCAGTGTACCCCATGTAGGGTTGGTACTCAACAGCTGATAGAAGGCATTAGGGCTGTTAAGCGGGGCGAGAAGCCCGCTTCATACCTCGACAAGCTGCTTGCTTTGACTGAAACCATGAAGGCAACGGCCAAATGCGGACTGGGACAATCGGTGGCAAATTCGTTCCAATCCATTGTCGAAAATTTTAGAGAAGAAATGATTTACTAAAAAATTCTGAAACGATGACAAGTAAGGTAAATATCACAATAAATGGTACTCCACTGGCGGTGGATAAAGGTACCACAATTCTTGATGCGGCTAAGCTTTTAGGCATTAAGATTCCCGTGCTCTGCTACCATAAAGATTTGTGCATAGCCGGTAACTGCAGGGTTTGCGTTGTTGAGGTGGTGGGAGTAAGCAAACTGTTTGCTGCTTGTGCCACGCCGGTTTGGGAAGGCATGGAGGTGTTGACCAATAGCCTGTTGGTGAGGAATTCACGGAAACACATAATAGAGCTGCTGCTGTCTGAGCATAATGCAGATTGTACCAAGTGCTATAGAAATGGAAATTGCGAACTACAGGATCTCTCCGCTGAGTATAAAATTACTAATCAGCATTTCATCGATTTGGCACATACCAGAGAGTACACCATTGATGATTTTTCGCCTGCCATTCATAAGGACGACAGCAGGTGTATCCGTTGCCAGAGATGCGTGCGCACATGCGACGAACTGCAAAGCGTTGGTGCCCTTGCAGTGATTAACAAGGGCGATAAGATGAAAATCTCTACCTTTTTCGACAAATCGCTTAATGAGGTGGTATGTACAAGCTGCGGACAGTGTGTTATTCATTGCCCAACAGGCGCCCTTATTGAACATAACTACATAGAAGAAGTATGGGATGCCATAGCCGACCCTGAAAAGTATGTGGTAGTGCAGACGGCCCCCGCTGTTAGGGTTGGACTTGGAGAAGCTCTCAACCTGTCGGCAGGGGAAAGGGTAACCGGAAAAATGGTAGCCGCTCTGAGGAGATTGGGATTCAACTCCGTATTAGACACCGATTTCTCGGCTGACCTAACCATACTTGAGGAGGGAACCGAGCTGCTACACAGGTTGAAGGCCAACCTAGTAGATAAAGACAATAAAGAACCTCTTCCCATGACGACAAGTTGTTCGCCCGGCTGGGTGAAGTTTTTCGAACATATCTACCCCGAAATGTTAAGCCACATGTCAACCTGTAAATCGCCACAGCAGATGTTTGGCGCATTAGCCAAAACATACTATGCGAAAAAGATAGATGTTGATCCGGCTAAAATGGTGTGCGTTTCAATAATGCCTTGTACGGCCAAAAAATTTGAAGCCGATAGACCCGAAATGCGCGACAGCGGCTATAAGGATGTGGACTATGTGCTCACCACCCGCGAATTGGCCATAATGATAAAACAAGCAGGGATTGAATTTGCCGATTTACCAAACGAGGGATTTGATACCATTATGGGGAAATCTACAGGAGCAGGCGTTATCTTTGGGGCTACCGGTGGGGTTATGGAAGCAGCACTGAGAACGGTATACGAAATAGTTACCGGCCGTGAGGTGCCTTTCAAAGACTTGAACATTACCCCTGTTCGGGGCCTTGAAGGTGTGAAAGAGGCCAACGTGAAGATTGAAAAAGCATTACCCGAATATAAATTCCTTGAGGGGGTTGAAGTGAAATGTGCTGTGGCACATGGATTGGCCAACGCACGAACCCTAATGGATAGTGTAAAGCAAGGTAAAGCAGATTACCATTTCATTGAGATCATGGCATGCCCGGGCGGCTGTTTGGGTGGAGGAGGTCAACCCATTCCCACAACCCCCGAAATCCGACAAAAGAGGGTTGAGGCCATCTACGAAGAGGATATGTCAATGTCGTTGCGTAAATCGCACGAAAATCCTGAAGTCATTGGGCTTTACAAAGAGTTTTTAGGCCAACCCTATGGGCACATGTCGCATAAGTTGCTGCATACCGACTATGTAGAAAGGCAAAGGTATTAATAGCCTTTTTTGAGTAATTAACCGTAAAGGAAAAGGGCTGCCTGCTTTTGGGCAGCCCTTTGATTTTGTAAATTAACCGGATGTTCTATATCTGATATTGATAACTTTTCACGTTTTGTAGTTTTTTTAAATGCATTGTAAATGTTTTAAATTTTTTTTTGTTGCCGCTTTTTTAAAATTTTTAGTCAGCAAAAAGCTTTGTTTTTCTGATTTAAAGGCCATTTGTGCTGTAAAACATGCTATTCTTTTTTCAAAAACCTTATAAAATACAATGTATTTACCTGAGGTACAGTTCGTCATAGACAAACTAAAAAAATACAACTTTATTTGAGGTTGACCTTTTATCATTATACCTTTACCCCCGTTATGCAAATATTTTCATATTAACCTTAACCTATTAAAACTATGAAAACAAAATTTTTAGGCATTGCTGCCATTTCATTTTTATTGGCCTTTTGTTTTACGGGATGTAAAAAGGATGATCCTGAACCCAAGAATATTGTCAAACTAGGAGCTCAGGCAAATACCTCTGTTGGCGGATTCCTTTCTGTTTCCGAGAAAAAGGTTTATACCATGCAGGAGGCATTCCAAAATCAGGAAAAAATTGATATTTTTTGTTTCTATGAAGAGGGAGTGAACAACATTGCCATTGCAGGGCCTGGAACTGGAATAGACGGTATTTTCACCGGCGATGCCGCTCCCCAAAATTGGGATGTTAAAAATCTAACACGTTTTACAAAGCCCACCGTTGACCTTACAGTGGCTGATTTCGACGCTCTCAAGGATGGCGATGCAATAATTGAAACCTACTTCAACGCTGAGCAAACAAGTGGATATAAAAAAGCCAAGGATTTGAAAATTAACGATATCTATACATTCAAAACCGAAGGAAATATTTTTGGCATCATTAAAGTTACCGCTGTTCAGCAGGGCGAAACCGGATTCGTTGAATTTGAGTACAAGCTTAAGTAGCCTTGAGGTTTAAAACATATCAAACCACCCATCCTGAAGCATTGATGCTTTGTGTGGGTGGTTTTTGCTTAAAAATTATTTTAATATGGTTAGAGTAACTGTATTTGCGCTGTTCGTTATCCTTTTAGCCGGATGTAAGGAGGATCCCCCCCCGAGTGGGTTGCCGCTTATCAATTTTAAGTCGGGTGCTTATACTAAGGATGGGGATGAAGTTCCTGTGGGGGGCAAGCTTCTTTTTGGCATTGCCGCTTCGGGTGGCGGAGCGCCCATAACCAACCTGAGGGTTCAACGAATTGCTGATGATAAGGTAATTACCGAAATAGACAGGGGGCTTTTCATTACCGAGGGAGGGCTTAATGAGGACTTGAGTGCCGTGAAATCGTCGGCTGAGGTAGAACTGTGGCGCTTTTTTGTGATGAACGCCAACCGCGATTCTGCGGTAATCTCGCTAACGGTTTTCCTGGGCGAAGGGTCGGCCTATGGGCCCATAAAGCACTTCACTTCGCTGAAGATGGGCATGCAGAACAACAGCGAGTTACCCCATTTCCTCGATACCAATACGGGCGAACTGTACACCAACCAGTCCGTGGCAGGGCACGAGGCGCTCATTGATGTGCTGGGGTTTGTGTACCTCACCGGAGGAAAAATGTCGCCAACTTTAAGTTGTCCACAGTACACCTCTGTACCGGGCCATTACCCCATCGTTGGCGATTGGACCGTTCGTAACTCCACGCTTTATGATTATAGCGCTGTGGACAACGATTTGGTCAATCCGTCGGATTTTGACAATGCAACCAACGACAGCCTTCTGGTGGCATCATACAATCCGCAGAGTGCCAGTGGTAACTGTAAGTACTGCTATACGGGCAAGATAGTTCCTTTTAGAACCGAGGCCGGTAAATACGGATTGATACGAGTTATCCATGCCGATGAGGTTCCCGAGGGGTACATGGAGCTGGAAATAAAAGTTCAAGAGTAGTTAAAAAGAGTTTAGCAAAAATCCCTGTTGACTAAATTCCAATTTGTTGCAGGGGAAAAAATATCAGTTTATGATACGCAGGTTGATTAAAACAGCATTTTTAACGGCAACCATAGGTGCATTTTGCATTGCCGCTTTGGCGCAGGGTAAGGTTGAGGTGGTGGTAATAGAAAAATTATCGGGGAATCCCATTGTGGGAGCGCATGTTACCCTCGGAAAATCCGTAATGGTAACCAACGATAGGGGCGAACTTATATTGGAAAACCTAACAAATGGCAGTTACAAATTGACAGTTTCTGCCGTGGGATTTGTTAGCCAGGTGGTGAGCATTACCGTTTCCGATACGAAAACCCAAAGGGTTGAAATTCCCCTTGAGGAGGATAAGATTTATTTGGATGAAGTGATAATAGCCGCAACCCGTACCGAGAGCCGCATTGGTGATATTCCCGGAAGGGTGGAGGTGATAACCCCTGAGAAAATTACATTTACCTCATACCAAAGCGTTGACGAGCTGCTATCAACTTTGACAGGAGTGCACACAGGCCGCTCATACGGACTTTTTTCGTACCGTGCAACTGTGTCAATGCGTGGTGTGAGCGGCAAGGAGCAGGCGCGCGTACTTGTGTTGCTCAACGGCGTTCCCGTGAATAAGGCTGATGGCGGGTCGGTGAACTGGAACCTCATATCCACCGGCGAGATAGAACGCATAGAGGTGATCAAGGGGCCCGGTTCGGCGCTCTATGGCGGCAACGCCATGGGGGGGATTATCAACGTGGTAACCCGCAAGCCCACCGAGAAAATCGAGGGGAGCGTAACGGCATCGTACGGAACCTACAATACCAAGGGTGTAAATGCCAAACTTTCGGGCAAGTTGAACAATGGGTTTTACTGGGCAGCCAACGGGCTGTTCCGCAACAGCGACGGGTATATAACCCAATCCTTTGCCGATCAGCTGGCCAACCCATACATTGTCAATTCTACCTTCGAGGAGAAAGTGCTCCACCTGAAAACGGGCTACGATGGGGGTGAAAAGCTGTCGGCCGAAGTGGATTTTACACTTTTTGACGATGTTCGAACCACCGGAGAGAAAGTATTCCAGCCGCTGGGAAATACCCGGGAGTACGATACCTACCAGTTTCGGACGATTTTTAAAGGCAAGGCCGGAGCCATAAACTGGAGTGCATCGGCATTTTTCCAAAGGGAGTATTACCAACGCCTCAGCGAATGGTTGAAGGACGATTACACCTGGTACGATGTGCTGTCGCTTCGCAGCGATTACGGGTTGCTCACCAATGCTTCATACACCCTTGGGAACCATGTGCTTACCACAGGTATTGATGCCCGTCTGGGCGAGGTTGATGCATCGGATGTGTACTATACATCAACCGATAAGGTGGATAACCGTGGCAAAACAGATTTCATTGGCGTATATCTTCAGGATGAGATAGGCTTTTTTGATGATGCATTCAAGCTAACTGCAGGATTGAGGTACGATTACTCCCGTTTTTATGATGGTGAGTTTGTCATTCATACCCCATCGGGTGAAACCGATTTTATGTATGACTACCAGTTCTCCGGGCAAAGTCCCGTTAGCTGGGGTGCGCTTAGCCCTCGCCTGTCGGTTCAGTACAAGCCCAACAATGTGTACAGGGTATATGCCAGCTACAGCCGCGGGTTCCGCCCATCGGTTTTAGACGATTTGTGCCGCTCAGGCAGGGTGAGAGGGGGCTTTAAGGTGGCCAATCCAAACTTAACACCTGAATATTTAGACAACTTTGAGGTGGGGGGTGATTATAAACCAAAGCCATGGATTAGGGTGGCATCATCGCTGTTCTACTCCAAGGGTACCGATTTCCTTTACTACGTTACCACGGGCGAAACCATCGACATGGGCTTTGGCCCTCGGCCCATCATGATACGAAAAAATATTTCGGGGGTAAACATTATGGGCAACGAAACCGAAATTACGGTAAGCCCCACGCGTTACCTCAATCTGTTTGGGGGCTATGCCTATGCATATTCAAAAATTTCAAGCTATACACCCATTGACCCCAACGACTTCGACCTCACCGGTAAGTTCCTTACCGATGTGCCCATGCACTCATTCAATGCTGGTGGATTTGTTCGTACGCGATTTGTCAATGGCTCTGTCACGGCAAAGTACGTTGGCAAAATGTACATAAACGACCAAAACGAGTACGACGATTGGGTGCTGAGCAATCAACTGCCTGCGGCATTTACCGTTGACCTCAAATTATCGAAAGAGTTCTTAAAACATTTCGATGTTTCGCTGAACATACAGAATATTTTTGATAAAAAGATACACGAGAGCAACCTGTCGGTGGGCCCGGGACGTTTCATAATGGTTGAACTGAAGGCGAAAATTTAGGAGGAACAGCTTATTTTCGATTAAATAATATAAATAACACTTTATTTTGCTTTAGGGCAATAAAATAAAACCTAATTAGAGAACACGTAACAAACATGAGTATGAAAAGACAATTCTCACACACACTGCTGCTACTGGTTTTTGTTGCAGCTTTTGCAGCGCAATCGTGCAAAACCAAACCCGATGCCAATACCGGGGCCACAAGCGAATACGACTCCAATGGTATGAGCTACTACCATCGCACCGAGGAGACAAAGTTGAAACCCGGTCAACTCTACGTAGAGGGCGAGGTGAAAAATCCCGGAAAGGTGGATTATGCCAAGTACGGTAAACGCGAAGTGCTTTTCAAACAGTCCAAACCCAACCAATCGGGCGAGGTGGAGTTTGTGGGTGCTTACCGCTATCGGGGGTATTCCCTGTTCGATCTTCTAAATCCCTTTATCATTGAGAAAAAGAATGCCGAGGAATTTATTCCCAACACCGATTTGTATATCATCGTTGAGAATGATAAAGGCGACAGGGTGGCGTTCTCGTGGGCCGAAATCTTCCTTGGCCACCAGATGCATCAGGTAATCATTGCCACCGAGCAGGCCAGCATTGAGCCTTATAAAAAGGAGGTAAGCTACCCCAAGGGTAGTGTTTGGAAGGTTGTGGCATCAACCGACTTATACTCCTACCGCGAGTTGGAAAATCCAACCAAAATCACAATCAAATCGTTTGACAAGAAGCATTACCCCATCGACAGGAAGCCGGAAGATCCGTATAGTCCAACAGTAAACCTTGTATTTGACAACGAGTTGAAGGCTACCATTGGTGCCAATGTTGATCAGTACCCCCACTTAAAGTATGCTTCCATATTCTATGGAATGGGCATGGGCGACCATGGTAGTCCATATTTTGAAGGGCCTATGTTGCGTCCCATGGTTGAGAAGTTCTTTGAACCCGATATCCAGGGGTGGATGAGGAGCGGGCTTGCCTTTGTGGTGGGCAAGGATGGTTTTCGCAACGTATTTAGCGTAAGCGAACTGTTCAATCGGGTTGATCAGGTTGAACCCATTCTTTCAATTCCTCCTGACAGAGTGAAATCGGGGCATTTCAGGCTATACCACCCGGCGGCATTCTTTGCCGATTTCTCCGTGAGGAATTTGGCTGAGATTAACTTTTTCCACGATTAACCAATTCAGGAAAACGGCTACTTTGCTTTTTCAATGGCTCATCCCGGGTTGATGGGTTACATTGAAAGTTAAAAAAGAAGTTTCTGTTTCATACCCCAAAGATTTTTTTATACCTTTATAAGGTGTAAAAAAATGGGGTATGAAAAACAGAAGTGCTTGGGTTATTGTAGTTTTGTTGCCACTACTCTTTCCCATTCCTTTGATTGGGCAATCGCCCATGCCCTCAATCAGGGAGATGAAGTGGGGCCGCGATTATAATCTCCACGTAAAGCTCTCCAATGACAGCAACTACGTAATGGATGTGAGGGGGCTTTACCATACCGGCGATCAGGTGTTTGATCCTGACAACGAGAACGCCACCTACTACCCGGTGAGTTTGGACGAGGAGTTTATCAATTACATTAAGCACCGGAAACTGGAGCAGGAGAATCAATTCTCGGTCGATTCTTTGTCCAAACAACAGCCCAAAACTTTATGGTCAGCCCTTAACAGGACTTTGGGAGGAGGATACATCCATTTTGTAAACTGCCTGGTTTACTCCATCGAATCAAACCACCTTTACCTGGCTGATCCCATAATGAAGCGGCCGATAACCACCTGGAAGCCCAAGCCGCAAACCAAAACGTACAAGCGAACCAAAGATTGGGAATACTACATCCCTTACGACCAGAAATTGGCCATTAAAGAGTACAAAAAGCGAAAAAAAGAGGGTGATCTGCGAGATTTACAGGGAGTACCCGGAAAGTTCATAGACCTTTTCTTAAACACCTCACAAAAGGAGTATGATCAACTGAGGCAGGAAAATAAAAGGATGATCTTAGCCCAAATAGATTTGGTAAGGCTTTTGCTTGGAGCGAAATACCTGGGTGCCGACCAGATTAACTTTATTCAGAATCGTGTTACTACAGCCGTATTGCTGTATAGCCTAAGCAATCTGCCCTCAATTATTATTTTCGACGACTATAACGCGGCGGTGGCCATGACATTGGATAGTTCGGGGTATAAAATTGATTACGTGGTATTCAATGATTTCGACAGGATTTCCACCGAAGAGCAGGACAGAAGAATTGGGATGATCGAAGCAATGATTGAAGCCATTAACGAGGCCAACGATAGGGTATTTAAAAAGAAACTTTCTTCCTACTACGGGCAGTAAAACCATTCTGCAGGGGAATTGAAGCCCCAACCTAACAAAAATCGTACCTACCCAATTGAAACAATAGGCACGCGCACCAATTGTTCGAAAATTTATTAATTTTGTAACCTGCAACGAATGATTGGCAGGCAAGAATATTTTTTTAAAAAACGTTAATAATGACCATAGGTAAACGGGAAAAAATAGTCGATTTGTTCAAGGGCGACAAGATTGGTAAAGAGGTGTCGGTTAAGGGTTGGGTAAGAACCCGTAGGGGTAATAAAAATATTGCATTCATAGCCCTGAATGATGGTTCGACCATTCATAATATCCAGCTTGTCGCCGATGTTGAGGTTTTTGGCGAAGAGTTTTTAAAAGATGTGAGTACGGGAGCAAGCATTGGAGCCAAGGGGAATTTGGTGGAATCGTCAGGAGCAGAGCAGCCCGTTGAAATTCAGGTAAGGCACATTGAGATTTACGGCAAGGCTGATCCCTCTGTATATCCCCTTCAGAAGAAAGGGCATAGCCTTGAGTTCTTGAGGGAAATAGCCCATCTGCGTCCGCGCACCAATACTTTTGGCGCTGTGCTTCGCATTCGCCACGCCATGGCATATGCCATTCACAAATATTTTAACGACAAGGGTTTTTACTATATCCATACCCCCATCATCACCGGGTCCGATGCCGAAGGGGCAGGAGCTCTTTTCAAGGTTACAACGCTTGACATAAACAATCCACCCCGTTTGCAGAACGGAAAGGTTGATTTTTCACAGGATTTTTTTGGGAAGGAGGCTAAACTTACAGTATCGGGTCAGCTGGAGGGAGAACTGGCAGCCCTGGCACTTTCCGAGATTTACACCTTTGGGCCTACTTTCAGGGCAGAGAACTCGAACACACCCCGTCACTTAGCCGAATTCTGGATGATTGAACCTGAAATGGCATTCTACGAGATAAGCGACAACATGGATCTGGCCGAAGATTTCCTCAAATACCTTACCCGCTACGCCCTCGAACATTGCAAAGAGGATCTGGAGTTTTTAAACAAAATGTGGGATAAGGAATTGATAGAGAGGTTAAAATTCGTTACCGAAAACAGCTTTGTGCGCCTATCCTACACCGAGGCCATTGCTATCCTCGAAAAGGCCGATATGAAATGGGAATTCCCTGTTTCCTGGGGTGTTGACCTTCAGAGCGAGCACGAGCGATACCTGGTTGAAAAGCATTTCAAAAAGCCTGTTATCCTCACCGATTATCCCAAGGAGATAAAGGCATTCTACATGAAGCTGAACGATGACAATAAAACCGTTCGTGCCATGGACGTCCTGTTCCCCAAAATTGGCGAAATCATTGGTGGATCGCAACGCGAGGAGAATCTTGAAACCCTCGCAAGGCGTATGGTTGAAATGGGAATACCCCAGGAGGAAATGTGGTGGTATGTGGAAACCCGTAAGTTTGGGACTGCACCGCATAGCGGTTTTGGTCTGGGGTTTGAACGTCTGTTGCTCTTTGTAACGGGCATGAGCAATATCAGGGATGTGATTCCGTTCCCCAGAACACCCAAAAACTGTGAATTTTAAAATAATTCCGGAATATGCTCAAGCAGAAATTACAGCAAAAGCTATTACAGAAGCTATCTCCACAGCAAATCCAGGTTATTAAGCTGCTGGAGATACCCACAATGCAGCTTGAGCAACGCATAAAAAAGGAGCTTGAGGAGAATCCTACCCTCGAAGAGGGCGTGAACATGGAGGAGGATACAACAGTTCAGGATCAGGAGTTGGATCAGGAAAATGCGAACCATGAAGAGGATGAATTCACCCTTGAGGACTACCTGAACGATGAGGAGATACCCAGCTACAGGCTTTCGGCCAATAACTATTCGAGAGACGACAAGAGGGTTGAAATTCCTTTCTCAACGGGCATTTCCTTCCACGACAATTTAAAAAATCAGCTGGGTTTACGCGACTTAGATGAAAGGCAGAGGAATCTTGGCCTTTACCTTATTGGGAATATTGATGAGGACGGCTATTTGCGTCGTAAGCTTTCAGCAATAATCGACGATTTGGCCTTTTCCGTCGGGGTTGAGGCAACGGAAGAGGAACTGGAGCATTTGCTCTCCATCATCCACGATTTCGAGCCTTCAGGGGTTGGGGCAAGGGATTTGCAGGAGTGCCTGTTAATCCAAATCGAGAATAAAAATCAATCCGTTCCTGCCATTGCTTTGGCACGCACTATTATCAAGTACCATTTCCTCGAGTTCACCCGAAAGCACTACGATAAAATTCAGGCAAAGCTTAATCTGACGGACGAGGAGTTGAAAGAGGCCATCGACGAGATATTGAAGCTCAACCCCAAGCCCGGAGGCAGTTTTGCCGACCCGCACAACCGCATGTCGCAGCATATTACCCCCGATTTCATTCTCGATATCGAGGATGGCGAGATGGTTGTGAGTCTTAATGCCAAGAATGTTCCGGATTTGAGGATCAGCCGCGAGTATTCGAACATGCTCGAATCGTATGCAGCCAATAAAAGCACCGCTTCGAAACAGGAGAAGGAGGCTGTGGCCTTTGTGAAGCAGAAAATTGATTCTGCCAAATGGTTTATCGATGCCATTAAGCAAAGGCAGAATACACTTACCGTAACCATGCAGGCAATCATCGAGTATCAGCGAGAGTATTTTAAAACAGGCGATGAGGTTAATTTAAAGCCAATGATACTCAAGGATATTGCCGAGAAAACCGGATTGGATATCTCAACCATTTCCAGGGTGGCCAATAGCAAGTATATTCAAACCAATTTCGGCATATTCCCACTGAAACATTTTTTTAGCGAGGGAATGCAAACCGATTCGGGCGAGGAGGTATCGACCAAGGAGATTAAGAAAATTTTAAAGGATTGTATCGATGCCGAAGAGAAAAGGAAGCCCCTTACCGATGAGAAATTAATGGATATCCTTCAGGAAAAGGGATATCCCATTGCCCGTCGGACAGTTGCAAAATACCGGGAACAATTGGGAATCCCTGTGGCAAGGCTTAGAAAGGAGCTGTAAAATGCAGAAAACGCTTCAAAATGCAGCGTTGATAATTTCAACCCTTTTGCATCCCCTGTTTATGCCCATCTTAGGAGTGCTGTTTATGTACAACTCCGGTACCTATGCATCGCTACTCCCATACCAGGCCAAAAGGATTATCCTGCTGGTTATTGCCGTCAATACCTGCATACTGCCTTTGCTTACCATTCCACTGTTTGTCAAGTTAGGCCTTATCAAGTCGCTGCATATGCACCATCATAGGGAGCGCATTATTCCCATGGGATTTACGCTGATTCCCTACCTTTTCTCTGTTTATTTCCTGGGCCGACTGCCCATACCGGGCGTGATTACAACATTTATGCTGGGTGCCGTTGCGTTGATACTGATATCCATGGTGATATCCATTTGGTGGAAGATAAGCATACACATGCTGGGCATTGGGGGAATGATGGGTTTTATTCTTTCATTCACCATCAGGCTTCATGCCGATGCATTGGCATTCGTTATTATGGTGGTTTTGGCTTCGGGTCTTTTAGCCTGGTCGAGGTTGCAGCTGGGGGCACACAATCCACCACAGGTATATGGCGGCTTTGCTATAGGGGCATTTATCATGTTTTTACCCTTTTTCCTGCTTTAGGCAGGATTTTTAACAGCGAATTGAGAATGGCATTAATTCCTTTTGCAGAGCAATTTTTCAATTTATATCGAATAGAAGATCAATATTTAGGATTGAACTTTCAATAAGCGGTTAGCCATGCGGCGTTTTTCAGCCAACTATATCTACACAGTATCGGGTAAACCCATCCGCAATGGCATTGTGGGTATTGATGATGAGGGCACCGTAGTTGAACTTATCGATCCGCAGGATGACATAGTGGAGCTGGCAGGAACCGAATTTCACAACGGAATCATAGTGCCCGGGTTTGTGAATGCACATTGCCATACCGAATTATCCTACATGAAAGGCAGGCTCACGCCCAACACGGGTTTGGCCGGATTCGTCGATCAGATACGAAAAATAAGGGAAGAGGATGAGATTGTTGAGAGCCTGTCTGTTCGAAATGCTTTAGATGAACTGCACAGGGAGGGTATAGTAGCGGTAGCCGATATTTGTAATTCTTATCTGAGTTTCGGGCCGAAACTTGTCAGCCCCATCCGTTTTGTGAATTTTGTAGAACTTTTCGGGCTGCTGCCCGAGAAGGCGGAGAATATTATTGAATATGCCCGGGAGGTTAAAGCATTGGCTGAATTGAAACTTCAGGATACCATAGCAATTACCCCCCACGCCCCCTATTCTCTTTCACAAAATCTGTGGGAAATAGTTGCCCGTGAGATTGAATTGAATTCCATTGCCTCCATCCATTTTGCCGAAAGCAGGCAGGAGTTCGAATTTTCCACAAGCCGGTCGGGGCCCCTGGCTCAGTATTATAGCCGATATGGATTGCCAGTTGATGCCGGCCCCAAGGGACATCCTGTGGAAATCGTGAAAAGGTATTTACCAAAAAAATCAACCATCCTTTTTATTCACAATACATTCCTAACATCACAACAGGCAGAGGAGCTTGCCAATCATTTTACCGTTGCTGTCTTCGTCCTTTGCCCCGCTTCAAACCTCTTCATCGAAAATTCATTGCCCGATATTCAGATGCTTAGGAAAATGGGCGTGACAATGGCCATTGGTACCGATAGCCTGGCTTCTGCCCCTTCGCTTTCCATGCTACATCAGATGAAAATAATCGGCCAAAGATTCCCTGACATTCCATTTGACGAAATATTGAGATGGGCAACCCTTAACGGAGCCGAAGCCCTTGGCTTTAGTGAGGATTTTGGAAGCATTGAACCGGGCAAGAAACCGGGATTAAATCTTATTACCCCCTTTGATTTCAACCACTCTAAACTGCTCCCTGCCAGTAAAATTAAGCGTTTGGCTTAATACGGTTCATGCCCTACAGAGATATTACTCTGTTTTTTTGCATCTCGAATTTTATTATTAGTAACCGATGAAGAGCCTTGCGAAGATTTGGCATGGTAATTCCTGATGGCAAAGTGCGCGGAATTGTATGAACTCATAGTTAACGCGCTTATACAACAGTAATTTTTGCACGCACCACGGAAATATTTTTTTAAAAATAAGTGATTTTCTTGATTATATATATGAAGGAAAAAGTGTAATTTTATTACCTGCTTTCTCATGAATGATGGATTTCCCTCTGTATCACCACCTTTCATTGTTGAAGGCAACATTTACAGCACAATATTTTCAGTAAGTTAACACCAAAACAACCAAACCGCTAATCAGTATGAAAAAAACAGTGAGTTTTCTCGTTGGTATGATTCTTTGGCTGGGCACGCTAGCGCAAGTACCCCAGGGATTCAACTACCAGGCAGTGGTACGCAACGATCAGGGTGCACCCCTAGCCGAACAACAAGTAGGCATCCGCCTAACCCTTCAGGACGAGGCTGGAAAAGCAATCTATTACTCTGAAACCCACTCGGCAAACACTTCGCCACAGGGCGTGGTGAGCTTCGTGGTGGGTGGGGGTAACGTACAAAGTGGCGTCTTTGCAGATATCCCGTGGGGGGAAGGCAACATCTACATGAAGATAGAGGTTGACCCCGCAGGGGATGGCAACTACACTACCCTGGGGGTATCGCAGTTGCAATCGGTACCCTATGCGCTATACGCAACAAGCGGAACTCCTGGTCCGCAAGGTGAGCAGGGACCGGCAGGACCCCAAGGAGAGCCCGGTCCGACCGGCCCACAGGGTGAGCAGGGTCCCGAAGGGCCACTGGTATTCGGTACCGAGGGGCAAACGCTACGCCATGGCGAAACAACATGGGAAGCAAGCAGCAATATTTACAATACGGGCACCAACGTGGGCATTGGCACCACCGACCCCACAGAAAAACTCCACGTGGAGGGCAATATCCGCGCCCACGGATTGATGTTAGACAAGCAGGGGACACCCGACGAGGATCCACTTTTTGTAGTGCGCAATAGCGAAGGAAACATTGTGTTTGCGGTGTACGAGCAGGGGGTGCGGATTTATGTGGATGGCGACCCTGCCGATGAGGGTAAGGGCAATCGCAGCGGATTTGCCATTGGCGGTCTCACGGGCTTCAAGGACACGGGCGAGGAGTACTTCAGGGTATCGCGCGGATACACCCAGGTGCTGTTCGACGATCAGGGCAAGGGCAACCGCAGTGGCTTCGCCATTGGCGGACTTACAGGCTTTAAGGCCGATGAAGATGAAAGAGATTTTTTCAGCGTATCGCGTGAACGAACTCAGGTGCTATTCGATGATCAGGGCAAGGGCAACCGCAGTGGCTTTGCCATAGGTGGACTTACGGGTTTTAAGGCTGAAGAGGATGAAAAAGACTTATTCAGCGTATCGCGTGAGCGTACCCAGGTGCTATTCGACGATGAGGCCAAAGGCAACCGTAGTGGCTTCGCCATAGGTGGTCTCACAGGCTTTAAGGACGGAGAGGAGTCGGGTAGAAGTTTCTTCGATGTTACTACTGATGCTGCGGGAGTAATTGATCCCGCCGAAAATCGCGTGCTGTGGTATCCCCTGAAAAATGCCTTTATGGCGGGTAGTGTGCTGGTAGAGTCACCTGAGGATGTGGGAGAAAACTCTTTTGCAGTGGGCTATGAGAGCAAGGGAAAAGGGGAGTGCTCGCAGGCCATGGGTTATAAAGCCCAAGCGTTAGGAGACTATTCAACAGCCATTGGAAATAGGGCTATAGCGCGGAACACCAATTCTTTCGCATTTGGCGAGGATGCAGAGGCAAAAAATGAGGAGAGCTATGCCATAGGCCGAGGAGCCCTGGCTAAAGGGTATAGAAGTTTTGCCTTTGGCAGCGCAGGGCTCGACTCGGCAGGTAATGTTACATTGCCCCCTCAAGCTTTGGGCAGTTACTCCTTTGCCCTGGGCATGGGAGCAAAAGCAGATACTGTAGGAGCTTTTGCCATAGGGCTCGATACCTATGCCGGAGGGAGATACTCCACTGCACTGGGCTATAAATCACAAGCAACTGATTTCTATTCCACTGCCATAGGCTATAAAACAAAGGCTTTCGGCTTTATTTCTACGGCCATGGGATTTAATACCGAGGCTTCAGGTATTTATTCTACTGCTATGGGCGCTCATACATTATGTGACGGTTTTGGCTCCATTGCCATGGGTATGTATAGTCATGCCTCCAATTTTTGTTCTACCGCCATGGGTTATGAAACTCTCGCTTCTGAAGATCATTCAACTGCCATGGGCTGTTTTACAGTAGCTGATGCATATTATTCCACTGTTATGGGACTACATACCATAGCAAAATCTCAGGTGATGACAGCCATTGGCCGATATAATTGGGCTGGTGAAGAACACCCATATGAATGGAAACCCAATGACCCTATCTTTGTTATTGGAATAGGTACAGATGACGAAGATAGAAGGAATGCAATGACTGTTCTTAAAAACGGAAGGGTGGGATTGCAGTCGGTAACGGTTCCCACCTATGCTTTACAACTACCCAATGTTGGTTATTATTGGGAGGGTAAAGCGCAAGCCAACGGATGGGATACCTATTCCGATACCCGTGTAAAATCCAACCAGCAGCCCATCCGTTATGGTCTGTCAGAGGTTATGCGCATGGTTCCCAAAACCTACTTCCATCATAACTCCACCACAGAGAATGGCAGAATAATCATTGCCCCCGAGGGCATGCAGGATATTGGGCTGGTGGCGCAGGAGATGTACGAAATAGTGCCCGAGGTGGTTAGCAAACCTGAGAATGAGCAGGCCGAGCTGTGGGGACTAGCCTACGATAAGCTGGTGCCGGTGCTGGTAAAGGCTATACAGGAGCAGCAAACTATGATTGAAGAGCAAAAAGCCTTGGCCGAAGGTCAAAAATCCGTCATCGAAAAGCAGAACAATACCATCAATCAACTGCTTATCAGAATTGAAAAATTGGAAAAGCAGATGGAAAAAGAATAGAAAGGGGGGGTTATATTCCCTTCTTCGAAGTTCATTTGGGCTGCCTAAATTGTGGGGCAGCCTTTTTTATTTTCCTTGGTTCGGCTAAAAAATTCGGTCACATACCCACCTTTGAAATTATTGTTTGTGATTATCCTGATCTATACCCGTTTGTAAATCTGAAGTCAGATTTTATCTCGTAGCTTTTGTTGATATTTATTCAACTTTTTAAAATTCAACTCCATCATTTGGTAAATTTACTAATGTATTAAATTGTTAATCAATCATGTACTGATCCGCTTTTGAAAAGCAAAAAAACATATAATCACATTATGAACTTTTAAAATAAATCTTATCTTTGTTTGTATATGAGATAATTGGATTCAAAATTAAACTATCCCCAAACCATGAAAAAAGCAGCAATTATCATTACAGGTGTAATCCTTTCCCTTGGTGTTTTTGCCCAAGTGCCTCAGGGATTCAACTATCAGGCAGTGGTACGCAACGATCAGGGCGCACCCATAGCCGAACAACAGGTAGGCATTCGCCTCACCCTCCAGGACGAGGTAGGAAACGCAATCTATTACTCCGAAACTCACAGCGCTACCACCTCTCCGCAGGGCGTGGTGAACTTTGTGGTGGGCGGGGGTAACGTACAAAGCGGTGCCTTTGCCGATATTCCTTGGACGGATGGTAACATCCATATGAAAATTGAGGTTGACCCCGCCGGGGGCAATAGTTACACAGTGCTGGGGGTATCACAGATGCAATCGGTACCCTATGCCCTACACGCACAAACGGCAAGTCGTTTTGAAGCCATTCCCGGCAATGAGGACCAAGCCCTTTTTGAGGTTCGCAACAGCGATGGGAAAGTAGTCTTTGCGGTTTATGAACAGGGGGTACGTATCTACGTAGATGGCGACCCCGCAGATGAGGAGAAGGGCAACCGCAGTGGCTTTGCCATTGGCGGTCTTACAGGCCTTAAAGACACGGGCGAGGAGTACTTCAGGGTATCGCGCGGATACACCCAGGTAATGTTCGACGATGAGGGCAAGGGCAATCGCAGCGGCTTTGCCATTGGAGGGCTTACAGGTTTAAAGGACGGAGAGGATTCGGGTAGAAGTTTCTTCGATGTTACTACCGATGTTACGGGAATAATCAATCCCTCTCAAAACCGCGTGATGTGGTACCCCATTAAAAATTCCTTCCTCACGGGTAAGGTTTTAATTGAACATCCTGATAGCGTGGGGGAGAACTCATTTGCCTCCGGTTACGAATCAAAAGCAAGGGGGTTGTACTCACAGGCAATTGGGTATATGTCCATAGCGCGGGGGGATTACTCATCCGCTTTTGGCCGAAACGCTTTAGCCCATGCAAACAATTCCTTTGCCTTTGGCTGGGGGGCAAAAGCCACCAAGGGCGATTCGTACGCCTTTGGCGGAGGGGCCGAAGCAGTTGGTTTGGGAAGTTATGCCATCGGTTCGGTTGGTAGGGATACGGTTACCTTTGAGCCCAACACGAGACAAACCATAGCTTCGGGAAACTATTCGTTCGCCCTGGGATTAGGTGCGCAGGCAACCGGAAGTTCGGCATTTGCCATTGGTCAGAATGCAACCGCATCCAATGTTGTGTCGTTTGCCCTGGGAAGTAATTCTGTTGCATCGGGACGCCAATCCACCGCCCTTGGGGCGCTTTCCATTGCATCCGGAAATTTTTCCATGGCCCTCAATTCAGGTATTTCTGAAGGGTACTACTCAACCTCAATGGGCTATTTAACCAAAGCTGCCGGGGCCAACGCTTTATCTATTGGAAGTGGCTATGTTTACACAGTTAGCGGAATGTCATTTAATATTTACAATAGTGCTAGTGGTAGTTACTCCGTTACAATTGGGAATGGTAATAGTGCTACTCGTTATTACTCCACAGCCATAGGTTATAGGAATACTTCCTCGGGAGAGCAGGCCATTGCTCTGGGGTCTGGTGTAATAGCAAATTCTTATAGGAGTGTAGTGATAGGGTCATATAATTATTACGACGCAAATAATTCGTATTTCACCTGGGTTAATACTGAGCCTTTGTTTGTTGTGGGGAATGGAACCTCTCCTGAGAGTAGAAGTAATGCATTAACCGTACTAAAAAGCGGAATGATAGGTATTGGAACAGAAGACCCCACCACAAAACTTGATATAAATGGTACGGCACGAATTAGATACGTAGGCTCAGGGACCTATTCCACACCATTAAACAGAACGGCCGACGGAACATTGACAACGGCCACCTCGGATGTAAGGCTGAAGACGGATATTGCTACGCTCGACAATGCGCTGAACAAGGTATTACAGTTGCGGGGCGTTAGCTTTAAATGGAAGGACAATCCGGCCATGGGCAGCCGCATTGGTTTTATAGCTCAGGAAATGGAGCCGGTACTCCCCGAACTCGTTTTCACAAACGAAGCAGATGGCTATAAAGGGGTTAACTATGCAGAGGTGACAGCCGTGCTGGTTGAGGCCGTTAAGGAGCAGCAAAAGATGATAGAGGAGTTAAAAGCTGAGATTGAGCAGCTGAAGAAAAATAATACAAAGTAATGGCTTGACTTAGACGTATTGAAATGGCCGGCGCAAAGCCGGCTTTTTTTATTAAAAAAGATCGGCATACTAATCGTAACCAATAGAATAAGTTGCGGCTGGCGATTGGTTTTCGCATTGCATTTATGCAAACATTTTCTAACACTCGTTTGTTTAAGTGCATATTTAGTTTGGGTTTGACCTTTCGATGCCTCATAGGCCAACGGCCATAATACCCAAGCTACTTCATACTCCAAGCGTTCAATACAGCAAGGCTAAATCATTTATCGGCATGAAAAAAACAACACTCATTCTTATTGGTGTACTCCTTTCGCTGGGTGTCTATGCACAGGCGCCCCAGGGGTTTAACTACCAGGCAGTGGTGCGCAACGATCAGGGCGCACCCTTATCGGGACAGCAGGTAAGCATTCGCATCTCGCTTCAGGATGAAGCGGGTGTGATAACACACTATTCCGAGACCCACTCGGTAACCACATCACCGCAGGGCTTAGCGAGTTTTGTGGTGGGCAGCGGTACCGTTCAAAACGGCACTTTTGCCGATATTCCGTGGGCCGAGGGTAATATCTACATGAAAATTGAGGTTGACCCAACCGGAGGCAATGGCTACACAACATTGGGGGTGTCGCAGCTGCAATCGGTGCCCTATGCACTGCATGCGCAAACAGCCAACCGCTTCGAGGCGATTCCCGGCGCTGGAGACGAAGCCCTCTTTGAGGTGCGCAACAGCGAAGGCAAAGTGGTATTTGCCGTTTACGAACAGGGAGTGCGTATTTTCGTGGATGGCGATCCTGCCGATGAAGACAAGGGCAACCGCAGTGGCTTTGCCATTGGCGGTCTTACGGGGCTAAAAGACACGGGCGAGGAGTACTTCAGGGTATCGCGCGGATACACCCAGGTGATGTTCGATGACGAGGGGAAGAGCAACCGCAGCGGTTTCGCCATAGGGGGCCTCACGGGATTAAAAGCCGATGAGGAGGGTAAGGATTACCTCAGCGTATCGCGTGAGCGAACCCGGGTACTGTTCGATGATGCTGGAAAGAGCAACCGTAGCGGTTTTGCCATTGGAGGACTTACAGGCTTAAAAGGCAAAGAGGGGAATGATGGCTACATGAGCATTACCCCCGAAAACTACCTTATCGGACTAGAGGCGGGCAGCTCGCTTACCACAGGGTTATATAACTCCTTCATGGGTTATCAGGCAGGTAAGGGCACCACAGAGGGGGGACAAAATACTTTTATTGGGTATCAGACAGGCTATAGCAATACCAGTGGTGTTAGGAACGTATTTGTGGGTACCGAGAGCGGCTATAGCAATACCACAGGGGTCAACAATACCTTTATGGGTACCGAAGCCGGCAGGAGTAACACCACAGGGAGTTCAAATATCTTTTTGGGCAACAAGAGCGGGTATGAAAACGAGGAGGGGATACAAAACGTTTTTCTGGGTAATCAGGCAGGGTATAGCAATAAGGCCAGTAACAACGTATTTTTGGGCACCGAGAGTGGCTACAGTAACACTACTGGAACCAATAATACTTTTATGGGTAACCAGGCCGGTAGGTCCAACACAACAGGAGGCTCGAACATATTCCTGGGCTATAGGGCAGGCTATGCCAACTCCACTTCGAGTAATAATGTTTTTATTGGGAACGAAAGCGGGAGTTCAAATACAGTTGGAACCAATAACTCTTTCATTGGAAACAATACAGGAAAAGCAAATACCTCCGGAACCAGCAATGTGTTTATTGGAAACTATAGCGGACAGGCTAATACTACCGGAAATTCTAACGTTATGATTGGCGATAGGGCAGGTTATGGAAACATAACTGGCTATAATAATATTATTTTAGGTCAAGTGGCAGGTTATTCGGGAACCAATCTCCAATATAACATAATGATAGGGGACAGTACCGGATTCTACCAAACTAGCCAATTCGGTACAAAAAATGTTTTCATTGGCTATGCTGCGGGGAAGAATAATCAAAGCTATAACAATATATTTATAGGCTCCCAGGCAGGGTATTCCAATACCAGTGGACAGAACATTATTGCCATAGGGGAGAAGGCAGGATATATGAATACAGGTTCTCAGAATATTTTTATAGGTACTTCGGCAGGAGAGAACAATACCACTGGTTTTGGTAATTTAATAATCGGCCGTTATGCCGGTAAATATAATACTACAGCAAGTCAACAGGTAATTCTTGGATATGGGGCTGGAACTAAACTTACCACCGGAGGAGAAAACGTGATAATAGGTAGTAATGCAGGTGCAGTGAATACGGTAGGGATAGGAAATGTTTACATAGGAGCTAGTGCAGGTTGGAGTAATACCGGTTCCTATAATATTATTTTAGGATATAAAGTAGGTTATGCTGCATTTGAGAACGTGTCAAACAGATTGATTATCGATAGAGGCTATAATGCCACTCCTCTTGTTTGGGGAGAGTTTGACACCCGAAGGTTTGCCATTAATGCGATAGATCCTACACAAACACTTGATGTAAACGGAACAGCTCGAATTAGAACCGTAAATTCAGGCGCTTATTCTGCACCTTTAAACAGAATGGCAGATGGAACATTGACGACGGCCACTTCGGATGTAAGGCTGAAGACGGATATTGCTACGCTCGACAATGCGCTGAACAAGGTATTACAATTGCGTGGAGTTAGCTTTAAATGGAAGGACAATCCGGACATGGGCAACCGCATTGGTTTTATTGCACAGGAGATGGAACCGGTACTCCCCGAACTCGTTTTCATAAACGAAGCAGATGGCTATAAGGGGGTTAACTATGCAGAGGTGACAGCCGTGCTGGTTGAGGCCGTAAAGGAGCAGCAAAAGATGATAGAGGAGTTGAAGGCAGAGATTGAGCAGCTGAAGAAAAATAATACAAAGTAATGGCTTGACATATACGTATTGAAATGGCCGGCGCAAAGCCGGCTTTTTTTATTAAAAAAGATCGGCATACTAACCGTAACCAATAGAATAAGTTGCGGCTGGCGATTGGTTTTCGCATTGCATCTATGCAAACATTTTCTAACACTCGTTTGTTTAAGTGCATATTTAGCTTGGGTTTGACCTTTCGACGCCTCAAAAGCCAACGGCCATAATTCCCAAGCTACTTCATACTCCAAGCGTTCAATATAGCAAGGCTAAATCATTTATCGCCATGAAAAAAACAACAATCACTATTATTGGTGTACTCCTTACGCTGGGTGTCTATGCACAGGCGCCCCAAGGGTTTAACTACCAGGCAGTGGTGCGCAACGATCAGGGCGCACCCTTATCGGGACAGCAGGTAAGCATCCGTATCTCGCTTCAGGATGAAGCGGGTGTGATAACACACTATTCCGAGACCCATTCGGTAACCACCTCACCGCAGGGCGTAGTAAGTTTTGTGGTGGGCAGTGGTACGGTTCAAAACGGCACTTTTGCCAATATTCCATGGGCCGAGGGTAATATCTACATGAAAATTGAGGTTGACCCCACCGGAGGCAATGGCTACACAACATTGGGAGTTTCGCAACTGCAATCGGTGCCCTATGCACTTCATGCGCAAACAGCCAACCGCTTCGAGGCGATTCCCGGCGCTGGAGACGAAGCCCTCTTTGAAGTGCGCAACAGCGAAGGCAAAGTGGTGTTTGCCGTTTACGAACAGGGAGTGCGTATTTACGTGGATGGCGACCCTGGCGATGAAGACAAGGGCAACCGTAGCGGCTTTGCCATTGGCGGGCTCACGGGTTTCAAGGATACGGGTGAGGAATACTTCAGGGTATCGCGCGGATATACCCAGGTGCTGTTCGACGACGAGGGAAAGAGTAATCGCAGCGGTTTCGCCATAGGCGGACTTACGGGCCTAAAGGGCGGAGAGGATGAAAAGGATTACCTAAATGTATCACGCAATCAAACACGTGTAATTTTCGATGATACGGCCAAGGGCAACCGCAGCGGGTTCTTCATTGGTGGCCTCACAGGCTTGAAAGACGGAGAAGAATCGGGAGCAAGCTTCTTCGACGTAACCACCGATGCTACAGGGGTGATTGACCCCGCCGAGAACCGCGTGCTGTGGTACCCGCTAAAGAACGCATTCCTGGCGGGCAGGGTGCTGGTAGAGTCTTCCGACAATGTGGGCGAAAACTCATTTGCTGTTGGGTATGAGAGCAAGGGCAAGGGCAAGTACTCCCAGGCCATGGGCTTTCAGGCTCAGGCCTTAGGGAACTACTCCACCGCCATTGGGAATAAGGCAAAGGCACATCAGATAAACTCCTTTGCCTTTGGCGAGGATGCTGAGGCTGTGGGCGAGGAGAGCTACGCCATAGGGCGTGGGGCATCGGCTACGGGCTATAGGAGTTTTGCCATAGGTAGTGCAGGGATTGACACATTGGGCAATGCCTCCGAACCCCCTCAAGCCATTGGAAATTACTCTTTTGCCTTAGGGCAGGGGGCAAAAGCAGTTGGGGAAGGTGCTTTTTCCATGGGGCTTACTGCTAATGCAATAGGAAACTATTCTATTGCAATAGGACGGAATTCAAAAGCATCTGATCGTTATGGCATTGCCATAGGATGGCATTCGGTTGCTGCCAATGCTGCTACTGCTATAGGTTACAATGCTTTGGCAACAGGAAGTTCTGCAATATCTATAGGTTCAGTAACAAATGCTAGCGGTGCAGTTTCCACTGCCCTGGGTAATAGTACAAAAGCTTCCGGCGATTTCTCTACTGCCATGGGTTATTTTACAAAAGCTTTAGGAGAATATTCTACTGCCATGGGTTATTTTACAAACGCATCAGGAAAATTTTCTACTGCCATGGGTATGAGTACAGAAGCTTCAAAGATTGCATCAGTTTCCATGGGTTATTTAACAATTGCTTCAGGTGAATACTCTACTGCTATGGGTTATGGCACTGAGGCTTCCGGATATAGTTCCGCTGCCATAGGTGAAAATACAGTGGCTTCCGGTGCTCGTTCTACAGCCATGGGGTATGACACCCAATCAACTTCTTATTATTCTACTGCAATGGGTTATTCTACAGTGGCTTCCGGTAACAGCTCTACTGCAATGGGTGGTGGTTCTAAAGCTTCTGCTTCTTATTCTTCTGCTTTAGGTTTCTATACCATTGCCAATACCCTTGCTATGACAGCCATTGGTCAATATAATTGGTTTGGTGCTGATAATCCCGGGGGATGGCTTGCCACAGACCCGATTTTTGTAATCGGCATTGGGAATAATAGTTCTGATAGAAAAAATGCCATGACCGTTCTTAAAAACGGTCGGATAGGTTTACAGTCGGTAACGGCACCTACCTATGCTTTGGAACTTCCCAATAGCGCAGAGGAGGGAAAGGGGAGTGCGCGGGCTACCGCTTGGGTAACCCACTCCGATACCCGTATAAAATCCAATCAGCAACCTATCCACTATGGCCTGGCCCAGGTGCTGCTTATGGCACCCAAAACCTACTTCCAGCACAATTCTACCACCAAGAATGGAAATATTGTTATTGCCCCAGAGGGCAAACAGGATATCGGGCTGGTGGCGCAGGAGGTGTACGAGATTATTCCAGAAGTGGTAAGTAAGCCTGAGAATGAGCAGGCCGCGCTATGGGGCATTGCTTACGATAAGTTGGTGCCCGTACTTATTAAGGCTATACAGGAGCAGCAGGAAATGATAGAGGGGCTAAAAGGGGAAATTGAGCAGATGAAAAAAACAATGGATAAGTAATTTAAAGAAATTTGAGTAGGTTATTAGCCGGCCCTGGGCCGGCTTTGTTGTTTTACCAAGGTTTAGGGTTTATCTAAAAATTAATTTAAAAATAGGGGATTTTACGGATTGCGCAGGTGGTAAAAATTAAGTTTATTTGCCAACTTTTACCATTTGGTTATGTTTGCACATTTTTTACACTCAGTATCAATTGCCAAAGTAACCAGATTGTACAAGACTACAGAGAGTTAACACCAAACAAATTAAACCATTTTTCGATATGAAGAGGACAGTAAGTTTTCTCGTTGGCGCAATCCTTTGGTTGGGTACCTTTGCTCAGGCACCCCAGGGATTCAACTATCAGGCCGTTGTACGCAATGCACAGGGCGTACCTTTGGCTCAGCAGCAGGTAAGCATTCGCCTGGCTATTCAGGATGAGTTAGGTAAGGCCATATACT
>Ga0209506_1000272_pt1 | contig 74781 bp, 51 predicted proteins | sample AD_JPNHG2_MetaG_FD_184409 | JGI IMG/M metagenome (GOLD analysis project Ga0209506, IMG submission 184409) | Active sludge microbial communities of municipal wastewater-treating anaerobic digesters from Japan - AD_JPNHG2_MetaG (SPAdes) (version 2) | ecosystem: Engineered > Bioreactor > Anaerobic...
CGAACTGCTGCCCCGAAACTGGAAACCCTCTCGTCCATAATCACCATCCCTTGACGCAGTGGACAGAGCCCCAGAAACACAATCCGACACCCCACCCATCGATCCATGTACTCCGCCGGACGGTTACCAAGAATACAGCCAAATCCTGGCGACTCCCTGTCCGGGCATAGAAAAGGGGCTGTGAGCGGCATGCTCACAGCCCCACCAAATCCTGTGTGTCCGGCTCTATGTCTTTGGCATGGCCGGAAACGGCGGCAGCTGGCTACCGCGCGACAGCAGGCCTACCGAAACCAATGTCGTCGATGTAGACGGTTCCCGTGCCACCAGCGGTCGGGCTGGTCCGGTTGCCGACGCCGATCGTCATCTTCTCGATGGACGCCGGATTGACGCCGCTGAACTCACTCAACGCGACTTGCCACAGTTGCCACGTCTCTACCAGAACGGCATCCGGGTCGGCATTACTGACAGTTGCGGTGTGTCCGGCACGATCTTCCAGCGTGATGTAGAGCGTCTGCGGCGAATTCGTCGCCTTGCCTCGGAAGTACAGCCTGAGGCTGTCGCCACCGCCGGCCGTCCAATCCTGAGTGTCGTCGAAGGTCCGCTCGGCCTCCGAGTAGAACGGCGCAGAGCCATTGTCATACGATAGCGGCATCGACTGCCGCCCGCCGTGAACAATGGCCCGCTCGGCGAACGGGGCCGTCAGGTAGCCGACGGTGGAGCCGGTGTTGTTGATCCAACCGTCGATCCAGGTGTCGAAGATCGTCGTCTTGGCATCCATATCATCGTTGTAGCTTTCAAAATCATCGACCACCGCAAACTCAGCCGTGGTGAAGCTCCACAGGGCGCTGGCCCACACGGGGACCTCGTCGGCCTCGTTGACCTCCTCGACCCTCCAGTAGTACGTGGAGCCGAACTCCAAGTTACTGGGAGCGAACGCGGCAGCACTTACCGTCCCGACCAGGGTCGGGGCATCCGCCGCGGTCCCCAGGTAAACCTTGTGCGAGACGGCCTCGCGACCGCTGCGCCAGCTCAGAACCGTGTCGATCGGCACGCCGGTTGCGCCGTCGGCCGGCTGCGGCTGACGGGCCTGGGCCGGAATGAACATGAAGCGGACTTCACTCAGGCCGTACTGGCCCATTGTGCCCCATCCGCTGTTGACGGTCAGGCGCACGTACCTGGCCGCCACGCCGCCGAAATTGACGGTCGTATTGGCCGCATAGGTGCCTTTGGCGGTCGCCTTGGCAAATTCGACGTCGCCCAGAGCGATCCAGTCGGTCCCGTTCTGCGAGTAGGCGACGGTTACGTCCTTGAGCCCGAACCCGAGAATCAACTCGAACTCCGCGTTGTAGTTCCACACGAGCATCTCGTGGAGCTTGTAGACACCGTCGAACTCGTACTGGATATACAGGTCCTCGCCTGCCGGAGCGGTGGCCAGCCACATGCAGTCGGTCCGGGTGGAATGCTGGTCGTCGTCGTTCAGTCCCGACCCATTGACGGTGTTCTCCGGTCCGGCGCTCGCATCCGAGGCGCCGTTGCTCGTAGCTACTACGTTTTCGAGCGTGTAGGCGAAAGACTCCGTCGTGAAGTGCCAGACATTGCCTACATCCCAGCCTACACCATTGGCCTCATCGACTCTCCAGTAGTATGTCGTGCTGAAATCGAGGTGTCCCGTGGCATCGAAGCTGTTGGGATCCTGCGTCGAGACAACCGCTGCTCCGCTGTCGACCGCAGCAACGTCGTCGCTGAGCGAAACTCTGTGCTTGGGCGACGATACGCCGACGTACTGCCCGGGCGTCCAGCTCAGAGCCTTCTTGACGCTGACTTCCACCTCGCCGTTCTCGGGATCGGGATTGGAGGCGCGTACGCCGCTCCATACGCCCGTCACGAGGATATTGTCGATAGCCCACCACCAGTCGTTGCCGGCATCGAACAAGCCGAAGGTAATCACCATGCTCGTGGCACCGGCGGGATTGGGGATATCGAGGACAATAGTCTCGTTGGTGGATGTGTCGGGATGGAAGTTCGGGCTGCTGGAATCGGACTCCCACCGAAGAATCTCGATCTTCTGTCCGCCGTCAAAGGAAACCGTGATATTGGCGGTCTGGTGGTAGTTGTCGTCATACTCCGGACGCCAGCTCGAGTCGAACTGGAGCTTGACCGTGCCTGCCCTGGCGGAGGACAGATCGATGGGAGCCGTGCTGAGCCAGACATTGTAGGTGCCCGTAGCAGGTACACCAGGATGTCCCGCGTCGTCCCACTCATCCGGATCGGCGATGGCGACGGTGCCCTGTCCCAACGTGAATTCCGTACGCCGCTGGTCGCCGGCAGTCTGAGCCCACCAATTCTTGTCGGCAAAGCCCCATCCGGCCCATTCCGTCACACCATCATTGGCCGGATCGCCAAAACCGGGGACTTCGCTGGCATCGTTGATCCAACCGGCCGGCGGGATGTTCGTCCAGACGGCCTCTCCGGCCAGTCCCTCATCAACATTCGGCCCCAGCGGTAACCCCTCGAAATCCTCCGCCAACAACACAAAGGTCTGTTGGGCTTGCGTGACACCGCCGACAGCCAGGACAAGGGCCAGCAGCAACAACTTGATTCTTTTCATTTCTCCATTCCTTAAAAGCATTCTGTGGTTCGTGCTGTTTCGGGTGCACGTCAGCCGAGCAACTGCGGTTCCTATAACACCCGAAAGTTAGAGCCATATGTATCGCCCATTCGTTCTCTGTTAACCCGCCTGTGGTACGCGCGGAATCCTCTCCCGGCGGATGTTTCTTCCTCTTGCAAGGGGAAGAGACAGGTCCATTGCCCACGCTCGGACACAACGCGTTCGCAATCTCCTCCGTTCACCTCCTTCCTGAAAGAACAAGCCGACAGGACTCGACACGGCAAAATCCCTCTTGGGATGCGCGTCGGTTTGCAATAACGTTTCCGGCCATGCCTGCTCCTCCGCAGACCCAAGACTTTGCCTTTCCAGAGCCCAACACAAATACGCGTGGAAGCCCTTCTCTGTTACTCCTGTCACATCCCCGGGCGTTGGTGCGACACCAATCCGCACAGACGCCCGTGTCGCGACCGGGACGGTGCCGACGTCCACCAGGACCGCCCCGTGCGACGCTTCCGAATCCGCAGGACACCGCACTTTTTGCGGACAGCCCTACGGGGCGACCGGTCGACCGAAGCCGATGTTGTCGATGTATACAGTGCCTTTGCCACCCGCCGCCGGACTGGTCCGGTTGCCGACGCCGATCGTCATCGTATCAACGCGACTCAGAGTGACACCTCCGAACCCGCTCAGCGGAATCCGCCACTGCTGCCACTCCGTCGCCAGGACGGCGTTCCCATCCGTGTGGACAACCGTTGCCTTGCGTCCGGCACTGTCTTCCAGCGTGACATACAGCGGTTGGGGCGAGTTCGTCGCAACGCCCCGGAAATACAGGCTCAGGCTGTCGGCACCTCCTACCGTCCAGTCCTGCGGCTGGTCGAAGGTCCGGTCCGCCTCGGAGTAGAACGGCGAACTGGTGTTGTCATACGCCAGAGGCATAGACTGCCGTCCGCCATAGACGATCGTCTTTTCGGCAAACGGCGCATCGAGGTAACCGACCGTCGAGCCGGTGTTGTTGATCCAACCGTCGAGCCACGTGTCAAAAATCGTCGTCTTGGCATCGATATCGTCGTTATAGCTTTCGAAATCGTCAATTAGCACATACTCCTGCGTCGTGAAACTCCAGATGGGGCCGGCCCAATTCGACTGGTCTCCAATCTCGTCGACTTTCCAGTAGTACACGGTGCCGAACTCGAGCGCTGGGGGCGCGAAGGTGGCCTGGGCAACGGTGCCGGCCAGAGACATCGCGTCCGGATCCGTGCCGAGGTAGACCTCGTGCGAGGTCGCCTCGCGTCCGGCGCGCCAACTGAGAGCACTGGCACGATCCACGTCGGTCGCACCGTCAGCCGGTTGCGGCTGCCGTGCCGACACCGGAATGTGGTAGAAGCGGACTTCACTGAGCCCATACTGGGGGATGGAGCCCCAGTTGCTGTGGACGGTCAGCCGAACGTACTTGGCGGCCACACCCTGGAAATCGACCGTCGTGTTGTGGGCATAGTGCGCCTTCGCGGTCGAGCGAGCAAACTGCACATCGCCCAGAGAGGTCCATTCGGCGCCGTCCTGGGAATACTCAATGGTCACATCCTTGAATCCGAACCCCAGCACCAGGTCGAACTCGACGTTGTAGTTCCAGACCCACATTTCGTGGAGCTTGAGGACTCGGTCGAACTCGTACTGGATATAAACAGGATCGGTCCCGGTAGGCAGGCCCAGCCACATATCGGCGATCCGGGTCGAGTGCGTGTCGTCGGCCGCGAGCCCGGAACCATTGACGGTGTTCTCGGGACCGGAGGCAGCATCCGAACTGGCATTGCTGGTGGCGATGATGTTCTCGACCGGATAGGCGAACGGCTCGGTCGTGAAGCTCCAGACCTCTCCCTTGAAGATGGTATAATCGGGTGCTGCATTGACCTCGTCGATCCGCCAGTAGTAAGTGGTCTCGAAATCGAGCAGGTCGGGTGAATCGAACGTCGTGTCGGTCTGCCCCTGGCTGACGAGCACACCCCTCGGATCAGTGCGGCTGGCGTCATTGACATCCTCGAAGACCGTTCCCAGGTAAACATCATGCGTCGCGGCGAATTCGCCGGCAGACCAGCCAAGCACCACATCACGGGGCACATCGAGGGCCTCGTTTTCCGGAACGGGGTCTGCGGCTACTTCGGGTCCGGCCCCCAGCATCGCTTCAATCAGTTCATCCGGTGTCAGGCCATGGTTGTAGATTCGCACATCATCGATCGCGCCGATCCAGTCGCAGCCCCAGCCATCGGAGCCGATGAGAACCGGGCAGTTGCTGCTGGTAATGGCCCCCATGGGAGTCTGCTCGGCCTGTTCTCCGTCGAGATAGCTGGTCAACGTGGTGCCGTCGTACGAACAGGCGATGTGGCACCACTCGTCGCGGACCAAGTTCCTCCCGACATACGCCCAGGCCCTCGGCGACGTGTTGAACGTGAACGCCATGTAGGGCTTGGTGCTGCCCCAGCCATATCGCACCTGCCAGCTCCAACTGGGACTCATTGTGCTCATCGCCTTGGCCATCGGGGCCGTCTCCGTGCCCTTTCCTTCCGGATCATCGGCGCCGGGTCGTATCCAGAGGGCGATGGAGATCGGACCGGTGATGTCCAGACTGGCGCCGGCGCCACAGTTGATATAATCCCCGCCACCGCCGGCCGCGCCGAGGCCGTGGAACTCCAGGGCCTTTCCGGTCACACCGGCAATCCATGTGGGATTGCCCACGATGGTCCCGTCATTGCCCTTGCCGGATGAATCCAAAATGGTGGCGCCGCTGCCCTCGTCCAACTTCCAGTGCCCCACCAACTCCCCCATCGCCGTTCCTGCCACAACCAGCACACAGAGAACGGCCCAGCAGACAGGTTTCCTGCACATGAGTATCCTCCTTCAGACAGTAAGTGAATTAGTACATCGGCATTCCGGCTGCGCCGGCGCACCGCGTCTTTCGAGAATACATACCACAGCCCCGTCTGCTCGCACCTCCCGCGAGAATCAGACGCCTGAAACGGGGTTCTATCGGCCCTGCCGGTCGAATGAGCCCCACATCCACCGCATTCAAGACCTCTGAAGTGATGACCTTGTTCGAGTTGCCTCCGTTCCGCGCCGTCCCGTGTTCCCACTCCGTGGTCCGTCCCGGCCTGGCACGTATCGGCCAGTCCATTCCCGGACCTGTTCACTGTAACACATCGGCCCCCGCAAAGCAACACTATTTCTTGGTGTGCTTTGTCCGTATGGACCGCCGATTCCAGCCACCCGACAGGTGAAGACTCCGTGTTCTTGGCCACGCCAGGGCGGCCTTCCCCCACGCCACGGAATCCCGCATCCCCGCAGGCGCCCAAGCCCCTCTGCACATAGCCGGACCCCAAATGGACAGCTTTGCGGGCGGCTACGGAGGTGTGGTTTTAAAAGGCCAGCCATACTTCTCGAACCGACCAAACTCCGCATTGGTGTAGTCGGCCTGACCATGGTCGGTTTGGAGACCCGAGCGAACCTGCTCCACGTGGCAGTCCACAAAGACAGCGTTGGCGGTGCCCCCGTTCCAGTCGCTGCGTTTGGCGCCATGAAAGGTGCCGAACCAGTCACGGCCGTCCGGACAGAGGGCATTGTCGTTGAGCACATTGGGACAGCCCGGCCGGGTCCACATGTTCTCTTCGGAGAAGAAGAACACCTCGTTCTTGGGCCGGGTGATCTCGCTCTGCTTCAAGACGCCGCCGCCGGCGGCACCCGACTTCGAACCCAGATACGCATTCATGCTGTAGCTGTAGTAAGGGTCAATGGGATTGGCCGGATCGTGGCTGGGATGCCTGTGCGCCTCCGTCTTGGCCACGACGTTAAACGTCGGACACAGATGCACCTTGTCGCTCTTGAGATAAGGCCAGAACGGACCGTCGGCCTTGTATCTGCGATCATGCCACCGGCAGTATCGCTGGTATCCGCTCACGGGGGCCTCCGTCTTTACCAGGGAAGTCCACGCACTGGGATAGCGTCCGTCCCAATCGTCCAGATAGAGCATCTGAGCCAGGCCATACTGCCGCAGGTTGCCGCGGCAGGTCATTTCCTGCGCCTGCTCCTTGACCCGCTGTAAGGCTGGCATCATGATGGCCATGAGGATCGCGATGATGGCGATGACCACCAACAGTTCGATGAGCGTGAATGCGTGCCGTTTCGGGTACATCGCTTGCCTCCTTCTGCCCCCGCCGGGGTCTGTCAGCCGGCAACTCTGTCCGAGATACGCACAAACACCACCACTGTACTGAATGAATTGTATCTCTTTAGCGGCGCCGTACGCAAACGAAATTTACCCCACAGGCGGATCGAAGACCATTTGCCGGAGCTTGCAGACGTCCGTCTGCGGTACCCGGGCGGCCATCGGCAGGCCAGCCTGCCACCCATCGCAGCTCTTGTGCACACCCTGGAGCCTGGGAAGAAACACACCTCGAAGACAACACCTTCTTCCACAGCGCCCTGCAGTCATTGCCGTCCCGGGACGACATCGAAGCGACTTCCGTAACGCCACGCCAAGGGAAGGCCCCTCGGCAGAGGGTCGCCGGCCATGGGTCTATTCCTGCACCTGCTGCTCCCAACGGTTCATGAACAAAACCAGATCGTTGGCGTCCACGACACCGTCGGTGTTGAAGTCGGCAGACGCGGGCGTCTGGCTCATGCTGGCGAAGGCGGTTCCGCCAAAGGCGCCTGCGTTCACTCGACCGCCGTTAGGCTGGCGCTCGCCTGAGAAATCGGCGTCAGGGTCCCCCGCATCCACGCAGGGACTCGTCACGTCGTCGAGCACCCAGATATCGTGCTCGGGCCAGTACCGGCCACACGTGCTGCGCAGGTGATAGTCGCCCGTGTCGGGATCGGCAAACATCGGATTCTCGCTGAAATTGCCCTGCCCCTCGGCGGCGCGCTCGATGCAACTGTACGTCGCCTGGCACCCATACAGGTCACTCCAGGTGTTGTCCCAGAAGATGCTGCTGCGGATGTCCGGACTGCTGTCTCCAAACGCCTCGATGCCACACTCGTTCCCGACGACCGTGACGTTAACGATCGTCGGCGAGCTGTCGGCGACCAGAATGCCGACCCGGCTGCCCCGGATCACGAAATTCTTCAACACGCTGTCCGCCCCCTCACCCCGATGGAACGACACCGCGTATCCACCCGGCACCTCCAGAACCGCCGCATCGCCCACACTGCAAACCGTAATCGCCTTGCCCAGGAAACGGACCTCCTCACGATAGACGCCAGGATACACGTTCACCACGTCGCCCTGCTTGGCCAGGGCGACTGCTGTCTGAATCGTCGCCAAGGCTGTCGAAGAGCGCAGGCCGTCGTTCCGATCGCTTCCATGAGTCCCATCGACATACAAGGCATCCGATGTCACAGCCTCTCCATAGAGCTGGCGGATTTCCTCCAGTGCCAAGGCACGGTCGAAGAGCATCAGCTCGTCGAGCACACCTTCGAAATGATAGCGAGGCAATCCCAGGTTCGTCGTATACCGCCCTACATTGACTCGGTCGTCATCGTAGCCGCCGACGAAGTCGATGGGAGACGATGAACAGGGGCGTCATGCATCCATCTGACCGTCGATGTAGATTCTTTGTATGGCGCCTTTTCGCACAGCCACGATGTGATGCCATGTATCCTTCCCCAGGACGGATTCGGAATAGAGATCCTCGTCCGTGCTTCGCATGGTGGTCATCTGAAATGCGATTTTCCCGGTGTCTCCCCGCCTCTGTATGTTGAACCCAAGTTCGTTCTGCGGGTCCTCGCTGGCGCCATAGTTGAAGTCCACGAGAACTTCACTTTGCGCCACGGAGAAACCCCTGTCCCGCTCGAAGCACACCCAGAATGACACCGTGAAGTCACCTGTCGGCAGCCACACAGGGTTGTTGTCGGGTAAGGCCACATAGTCATCCTCGCCATCGAACCTCAGGCCGCTCCCTTTCCGCCCAGCCGTCCACTGCGGCCCGTGCAGATCGCCGGGCCGGCTGCCGATCACGTCGTCAGCCAGAACCCCCTCGCCTTCATCGAACGTCCAGAGGTGGACATCGCCATTGGCAGACGGAATCATCGCGAGGGCATACCATGACATGCACATGGACAGGCAAATCGCGGCTCTCATACCGACACCTCCACACAACAGGACCTCTTCCGACCCGCTGGAGCCCTTTCTCTCGGCTCGCTCTTGTACATAGGCACCATTCAAAAAAAAAAAAAATGGCATGCCGACGTCAACAGCGCCGAGCCGGAATCCTCAACCTTACGGCAAGCTCAGGCGGGAGGAGTTGTCTGCCTCGACGGAAGGGTCCACACGAGTTGGTAGACTACCCCGAGCACCGCCAGGAAGACCAGAGAGGAGAACAGAATCATGGACATCAGCAACGCCTCCGACCGGCTTACCCCATATCCGGTCAGCAGTCCCACTAGCGCCACTTCCCGAACGCCGAGATTGGCGATGGAAATCGGAATCTTGCCGAGCACGAAGACAATGGCGCATAGCCAGATCAGGACGCTGGTCGGGACAACAACGGATGCTGCCCAAGCGGCGAAGAGGTACCATAACCACCCAGCCGGAAGAGCGGCCACCACGTTGATCAAGCCGACGGCCAGATGGAATCGCCATCCAGCGGACTGGAATGTCGCGATCTGCATCAGAAGGGTCTGGCCCTTCTCCTGCACACTCTGGGGCAACGGCTTGAGGACCACCATGAGCAGCCGGATAACAGGTCTGCCGGTCCGCTCGTTCAAAGCGAATACGGACAGCACAACAATCACCGCCAGGACCACGGCGCAAACCACCGGCAGAATCCACAACCGCCCGCTTTCGGGCCACAGGACCCGCGTCGGATTCACCACGATCAGCCCGACGAGACCGACAACCGTCATCACCACCGTCAGCGTCACCTGATTGTACAGCATCGCGCTCAGGACATTGGTCCCTCTGCCAGTCGCTCGCTTGAGGATATACCACTTCACGCCCGTGGTCACAAATCCCGGCAGTACCAGGCCGTACAACGATGTAACGCAGGTGGCTCCGAAGATCAGGTTCGTGCTCACCTCACACTCCTGCTTCTTCAGAATCCACTGCAAGGCCACCGACTGCACCCAGGAGAACAACGCGGTGGAGCCCCACACACCGATCAGATACTGCCACCTCGCTGCGGCGACGGTTACGCGGAAGCGACTCAGGTCCACCTTGGAGAAGACCCAGACGAGCAGAACGACGGCGACCGAGAGCCTCAGGAGGAGCCGAATGAGTTGTTTGGCGCGGGTGTGCATATTCCTGTCTCAAAGTCCTCAGGAGGTCGCCTCAGTAACGTTATGTCCGAGAATCAGGACCCGGCGGGAAAGGGTCAGTTGAAGCTTGTAGAGCCTGCGGCAAACCGGGCAGCGAGGAAACAGCGACTCCAGAGCGCCGAAGGGCAGGTGGGAAGCAAAAGCCGCGAGGATCACGGCGCCGACCCCGACGAAGGGGCCGCTCATGTAACGGCTGCGGATGTCCGCGTAGCCGGCGTTCACCAGCAGTTGGTCCAGCCGCCGGCGACTGGTGACGTAATTGTGCGAAAAGTCGCAGTTGAAGAAGTGCTGACGCCAGCTCAGGTAGTCCGGACAGTGAATCAGGAACTTGCCGCCAGGTTTGAGCGCCTGCCTGACCTGGCAGGCGATATCCAAAGCCTGCTCCAGACCACTCATGTGCTCCATCACGTTGATCATCACGACCAGATCGAACTGCCGGTCGAGCGCCGGCAGCGGTGGCACTCTCGCACAGACAACGTGGGCTCCCTTGCTACGAAGGGACTCCGCCAATCCCGCGTTCGGCTCGATGGCATGGTATTCGAGCTTGCGTTCGAGACAGATCCCGGCGAACTCGCCCCTGCCCGGCCCGATCTCGAGAATGCGGCTGTCGCGAGCGACTTCGGCAAAAGACAGCATTCGCTCGAACGCCTGCCGCATGAAACGCATCGCCAACGCGGTCGGCCGCTCGGCTTTCTGCAGATGGTCGAAGAAAGTATCTGTCCTTTCTGGGCTCACTGGCTTCTCCTTCGCGCGATCAGGACCCGCTCGTCCGCGCAGCGGTCCTTGTATTCATTGTACACCTGGAGATCATAGATGGCCTTGTATAGAAGGTAGTCTCGCCGTACAACGACGTCGAATCCCTTGGAAACAACGACCTGCTCGATTCGGTTCCATTCGATGCGATCATCCGGCCAGACGTGAATGTCGCCCTCTCGCTTGTAGCGCGGATTCCGCAGACGCCGCAAGAGGTGAACGTAGCCCCGCACGTCCAAGACCACCGAAAGGCCCTTCCGCCAGTTCACACGAGGACGCGCCTTCCGCAGGAACTCCGCATAAACCGGCGGCCTCTCGTAGTACGTATCCGTCACTTCATGATCGATGTAGAGCACGCCGCCGGGTTTGATGACCCGACACAGCTCCCGCACGATCGCCAGATAGTCAGGCACATGGTGCAGGACCGAGTAGGTGGCCACGAGATCGAATTGTGCATCCGGCACGTTGGACAAGTCCTTCCCGTTGAGCTGGAGCGTCTCGCACAAGCCGTTGTCGGAGAACTTCCTGCGAATGTCTTTGAGGAAATCCGCAGACAAATCCGCCGAGGTCGTGGACGCTCCCATCGCAACGAGGTGCCGCGTGAGATTGCCTGAACCGCAGCCGAAATCAAGCGCCTTGACGGGCTTCGCCCCCGTCTGCACGAGCCCCAGAGCCTCGCGAAGCATCGCGTGCAGGCGTTGCTGCTCGATGGAATTAAAGATGTCGCCGTGGACATGCTCGTACACGGCGGCATCGGCGCCCTTGTAGTATTCAGGCTCCACGGATCAACCTCTGGTAAACTTCAACAACCTGCCTCACGGCGCTTATGCCATCGAACCGACCGGCGTACTCAGACGCGCGCCGTGCAAGACGATCTCGCAGCGTTTCGTCCGATGCCAGCTTTCGGATCTCCTGTGCAATAGTCTCGACATCCAGCCGGGACAGGACGATTCCCGTCTCGCCGTCCCGGACCAGCTCAGGCAACCCTCCCACGGGCGACACGATGACGGGTACTCGCATCCGCATCAACTCCAAGGCCGCGATGCCAAACGCCTCCCGGCGGCTGGGGACCACGGCAAGGTCGAAGGCCCGCATGACCCTCGCGGTATTCTCGTGCAAGCCGGCCAGGACAACGATCCGTTCGAGCCCGAGCCGCCGGATGCGCTTCGCAAGGGCCGCCTTCTCCGGGCCGTCACCCAGCAGGTAGATGCACCAGGACCTCTCGTCCCGTGGCAGCCTCGCGGCAGCATCTACGAGCAGGTCCACCCCTTTGGCCCGGTCGAGCCGGCCGACGAAGCCCACGACGAAGCGTTCCTCCGTCAGTCCGAGTGACTCCCTGACCGTCCTGCGGTCGCAGCGATCCGGATCGAATCGTTCAAGGTCAATGAAGTTGGCGACGATAACGACAGGCAAACGGGAATCGCTCATCGCCTGCCGAATGGCAACTGCTGCCGCCTGGGAATTAGCAATGATCGCATCGGCCCGCGAACCAAATCGCCTGAGGGTCCATCGATAGACACAACCACTGCCGCCCCGGAAGACCGGCCCGTGCTCGTGCAGGACAAGGCTCGCCGTGAATCGCGGACGAGCCAACAGAGCAACAATGACTGCCTTCTGGAGATGGGCATGCACGATGTCGATCCGATGCTCTTCGCAGAGCTTCGGGACGGATCGCATGGCGGCGAGGCTGTACTTGCCGGACTTCAGAGTAACGGTTGTTGCATCGATGGGCAGCGGTCTAGGGTTGGGGCGAAGGGCGCACACATAGCTTTGGACCTGATCGGCCGGCATTCGCTCGACAAGGTTCTTCACCACGAACGGCGCACCGCCGTAGCCCAAATGATCGATTATGTGAAGGACCCGAATCTTCATTTCACTTTCGCGTACAGATCCAGATACCGGCGGGCTACGGCGGCCCAGCCGAAGGTTTCGGCTTTCTCTCGGGCGGCCCGGGACATGGCAGTCAGCATCGTTCGCTGGTCGGCCAGCTTTCGGACGGCGGCCGCCAGGGCGGCGGGAGTCGGATCGTCCACGACGATGCCGTTGTCCGAAATCAGCTCGGCGACGCCTTCGCAGCGGGTGGTCACGATCGGCAGCCCCGAGGCCATCGCCTCGAGCATGGCGTTGCTCATCCCTTCCTGCGCGCTGGCGCTGACCAGAACGTCGTGTTGACGGTAAATCTCGGGCATCCGGTTCGCACTGCGCCGCCCGGTCATCGTGATCACACCCCGGAAGCGTTCGTCGGCGATCCTGCGGCGAAGCTCGCCTTCGAGGGCGCCGCCTCCGACGATAGTCAGTTGTATGTCGCCCCCCTCCTTGCGGAGCAATTCGATCATTTCGATCAGCATCGGCAGGCGTTTCGTCGGAGACAGCCGGCCCACCGTGATCAGCCGCAGGGGGCCCGGCCGACCGGAGGGTCTTTCGGCCGGAGTGAACCGTTCGAGGTCCACACCATTGGGGATCACCTCGATCCGCGCCGAAGGCAGAAATCGCAAGGCCCGCTGCCGCAGCCCTTCGCTGCATGCCACCAGCGCCGACGCCCGTTGCCAGATCGGTTTGAACACCAACGGACCGAGCAGCCTGTACTCCAGTTGCAGGCGGGCATTGTCGCCGGGCACGTCCGAGCCTCGAAGCGAGATCACATAAGGCAGCCTGCCTGCCGTGCGGTAACACAGCCAGCCCGTAGGAAAACCGAAAAACGCGTGGACCAGATCATAGGTGTTCTCCCGCAGAAGCCGGCGATAGTGCGGGCGAGCCTTGAAGAGCCAGGCGAGCACCTCGCTGCGTCGCCAGAAATGCAACTGCCCCTTGCGAATGCCCACCTTGTGGATTCGAATGTTGTCCGCAAATGGATCGAGGAAGAACCCGGGCTTCGGGGCTGATGTCAGCACATCGACCATCAGATCGGGCCGGCCCGCAAATTCCTTGAGCAGCGCGTGGTGGGCCTGCCCTCCCCCGCCGCCAATCGGCGGAAATTCGTAATTGAGCATGAGCAGCTTCATCGGCTCCCCCCACCCATTACCTTTGTCGTCCCCACAGTCCTGACACCGCACGTGCCATCCTGAGCGTAGCGAAGGACCGGGGTATGGAATGTCGCCGGGCAACGCTTCCGGCCGCAAGCCGGATGTCTCACTGCGCTCAACATGACAGTGTGCATGTGTTCAGTCCTTCCTTTGAGCAACCACATAAAGGTTGGTCTGGAGCACGAGCGGCAGCTTCTCGAAATTGACCCGCGCAATCAGAGAGCCGAGTGGTCCGAGCTTCTGGAGTTTCGGGCGCGTGAATTCGTTGATCGCGTTCATCTTGACGAACCGCACGTCGAACCCGTGTCCGGCCAGCCGTCGGCGAAGCTGCCCCGGCGTATGCAGTGATGGATGGTATCGTCTCCACTTCAGCGATCTATGCGCGAGAGTCTCAAAGGTCGCGTTGCTGTATTTGTTGGGTGTCTGGAACAGGTAGTAACCTCGCGATTTGAGCACCCGATGCACCTCACTGATGTGCCGGTCGATCCGCGCGATGTGCTCGAAGAGATCGAAGCTCAGGACCACATCGAACTGCCCGTCAGCAAAAGCCAATTCTTCGGCCGGCTGCACCTGCAAGTCGAGGTCGCCGTACTTGGCCAGGCCGTACTCGATGGCGACTTGGGAGATATCGGTGCCCGTGACGTGATACCCCTGCCCCGCCAATTCGCTGACCACGGCACCGATGCCGCAGCCGATCTCGAGGATCCGGTCGCCCGGCTTGAGCATCCCGGTCCGCGAAAGGAAGTCCAGGTTCGTCCGGAGGTTGCCCCGCTGCTCCTTGCCCCCTTCGAGCCCGCCGCGCCAGCCGCGGTCGTACAAATCCTGCTGCTCTTTGAGCTGTGGGTCCATCGCCGTCGGCTCGTCATCAGTCTTTGCGCTGAAACAGCACCTGCTCTCCGAACAGGCCTACGATCCTGTAGTTCTTCATGACGTAGTCGCGCAGCGGCTTCATCACCTTGAAGCGTGCCGCCTCATCCGGCCCGATCACCTCGCCCAACTGCTGGGCGTAGGCCTCTTCGTACTGCTGGATCGTCGCGTCGTCCGTCGGCAGGAATTGCTGGCGGAAGAGCGGCCACAGTTCCATAGGCGGCACGTTCCAGGGGAAATGCCGCTTGCGGGTATCCACGATGAACTTCGGAGGACGCTCCCCGAACGCCGTCAGGATCTCCTGGACCCTCTCGGCAAGCTGCGGCGGCGGCAGCGTGTGCATCGTTCCTTCAAACGCCTTCGGAGTCGGGCTCATCCGCTGCGCCTGAACGTAAATGCCCGGGACCCAGCCCCAGACGTAGATCGTGTCGTTGGGCTCCGTGTGCTCGCGAATGTACTGCCCCACCTGTTCCCAAGCTCCTCTTTCCCCCTTCTGCCGTTCATCGACGCTGCGCCAGGCGGCGTAGAGCGGCTGGGCGGGAATCCGGCCGGCGCGAGGCGGTCGGTACCGCTCCGCGACCTCGTCCCACTTCTGCACGTAGCCTCTCGTGAGGATCTGCCGGCCCTGGGAGTCCGTGTACGCCGCGCCGGTGTGCGGGCTCTTGCGAATCCCGAAGAAGATATGCCAGGACAAGACGATCATCAGCACGGCAGACAGCAAACCTACAACCACCCAGCGGCTGCGATTCGGGTCGGCGTTCCAGCGGTGGCTGTACAGACCGACGAGATAGCCGCCGAGCATGGCGGCCGAGGCGTTCAGCGGCAGATAGTATTGTTCGTACGAATGAGGGCTGATCCACACGAACGCCATGTCGAAAAACCACCACAGCGCAAACAGGAGCACAAACCGGCCGCCGTCCGGATCGGTCGGCGCTTTCGCCTTTGCCCGCCAACGCCGCAGAAGAACCACCGCTCTGGCCACAACGGCTCCGGCGGCCATGGCGATAGGCAGAATCAGCAAGGCGTAGTACCGCAGCACCCGCCGGAATGCTTCTTTTCGCTCCGCCGGACCGAGCAGCCGCCAACTGTCACTGACGTAGCCGGGCAGCAGCCTCAGGATCAGGCTCTCATCCCGCGAAGCGGTAATATCCTGCGCGTCGTTTGAGACCACTGTGTCGTTGGCGCGGGCCTCAGCCGCATCATCAGCCTTTCCGGTATCGGCCTGGTATTCCATCTTGACGCCGGCCAGTTTGAGCGCCGGCGCGAAGGCCCAGGAATAGGGCCAGTAGTACAACGGCGTGTTCATGCTCGCGTACCAGGCGCAGATCGGCGTCATGGTAATCGCGGCGCCCGCGATCAGCAGCAGGACATCCAGGCCCACCTTCTTCCAGCCGCAACGATGCAGAACCGGCTGCGCCAGCGTGAACAGTCCCACCGCCCCGATGGCGGAGACACCCGTCTGCTTGAACAGGGGTCCGCCAATCAGCAAGGCGCCGGTCAATAATGCCCACCACCGCTTTCCGCTCAGGTGATAGAACACGAAGCAGCAGATCCCCATGACCATCAGCGCGATCATGAACTGCTCCTTGACGTTGCCGTACTTGGCAATCAGCGGCGCCGAGAGATAGACGGACGCAACCGTCACACTGACCGCCGCCGCCAGAGTGCCGTAGAGCCGGCGCACCGTGACAAACAGAAGGACCAGCGCCGCCGCCTGGAAGAGGCCCTGGAGACTCTTCGAGCCGGTTTCGTTGAAGCCTGAGAGCGTCACGCCGAGCATGTTCACCAACAGCGTGCCGGCTTGAGCACTGGGCTTCTCTTCGTAGCCGATCCGCGCCCCCGACAGGATGTGCTGGGCGGAATACACGTAGGAGCCGCTGTCGAAGGGGTCCGGGTAGCTCAGTTCGAAGTACTTGCCCAGAACGAACGGGACGCCGGCCAGGACGAGAATCAGACCCGCGATCAGAAATCGCTTCGTGCGTCCGTCGGCGCAGGCCGCGCGCGTCCGGCCGGCAGGAGTCGAACGTCCGGGGGAGAGTTTGCTTCGGTGAGGTATCTTACTCATTCCCATGATCTCCACAGCAGTCCGTCGCGTCGAGGACTTCTCTTATCACATACGTCGGGCGATTCTGGGATTCGTGATAGGTGCGTACGAGCAGTTCGGCCAGCAGGCCCATCAGAATGAACTGGATCGTCGTCAGGAACAGCACCGCCGTGAGCAACAGCAGCGGATTGCCGCTCATGTCCACGCCCGAGTTGACCTTCTGTGAGATGACCATCAGGCCCAGCAGAAAGGCGAAGAGGGCCATCAGACCGCCAAGACCGCCAAAGATGTAGATCGGTTTGGTCGAGAAGGACCCGAGGAACTTGACCGTGATCAGATCGAGAATGACCTTCCAGGTGCGGCCGAGCCCGTACTTGGCCACGCCGGCCGTCCGGGGTCGGTGGTTGACCACGCATTCGGCGATCTGCGCCCCGCTCCAACTGGCCAGCGCCGGGATGAACCGGTGCATCTCGCCGTAGAGTTTGGTCTGGGCCAGGACCTCCCGGCGGTAGGCCTTGAGGGTGCAGCCGTAGTCGTGCAGTTTGACACCGGTGATCTTCGAAATCAGCCAGTTGGCCGTCCGCGAGGGCAACCGCCTCGTCAAAACCTTGTCGTGCCGCTCTTTGCGCCAGCCACTGACGACGTCGTACCCTTCGTCGAGCTTGGCGACGAGCATGGGGATGTCCGCCGGATCGTTCTGCAAATCAGCATCCATCGCGATCACGACGCCGCCCCGGGCATGGCTGAAACCGGCGCTGAGGGCCGCCGTCTGTCCAAAATTCTTGCGGAAGCGGATCACCCGCACGTTCGGATCCGCATCGTGGAATTCCTTCAGGACCTGGAAGCTGCCGTCGGTGCTGCCGTCATCAACGAAGATGATCTCGTACACGTAGCGTCCGTCCAGGGCCTGTCGGATCTGATCGTACAGCGGGCGGAGGTTCTCCTGCTCGTCGAGCAGAGGCACCACCACCGACAACTCCATCTGACCTTTGTTGTGCGTCACTTGGGCGATATCCTAAGCACATCTGTCGGCCTGTTTTGAGGCCCTATCCTAATCCGAGGGCCTGGCTTTTGCAAACAATCGCAAAATCCGCTCAGTCAAAGGATTATCGGCGATACGAGGGCGCTGTCTGAGCAGAATTCCGCGACGCTTCACCGTCATCTGTGCGGGCAGGTGAACGCATCTGCGACGGGTATGCCCAACAGCTCTAATTCGACTGGTAAGGTCCGATCTCGTCGACGGGGATCGGTTCGAAAAGAACGGATCGCAGCAGGCCCGAATCGCCGGTGGCCTGGCCGCCGGAGGCGATCGCCACCGCGAGGGTCCCGTCGGCAACAGCATTGAGGGCGACCTGCCCGGTTCCCCCATCCCGCAGAAAGACGCTTTCGCACCGGGCGAAGAGGTTACGACTGATAATATTGACGTCGGCATGGCTCTTGAGGTCGGCCAGCTCCGGATAGCGGCTCGCATAGGAAGGCTCGCCCGCCTGTGGCAGGAATCGCTCGACGGCCTCGAGCCAGCGGGACTGGCCCCAGCGGCTGAAGCTCAGGCCGGCCAGGCAATCGACGAAGAGGTTGCCTTCGATGAGATTCTCCTTGCCGCCGTGGATCTGGACGCCGCCGAAGTGCACGGCCCCGCACCGCTCGAAGAGGTTCCCATAGACCACGACGCCGGAAATCATGTCGTCCAGCCGCACCCCCGCCGCCCCATGTTGTGTGCCGCCACGGATATCGCTCCAGCGGTTCCAGCGAATCACGACGCCGCGATAGAGGGGGTTGCCGAACATGTCCAGCCCGCCCTGGTCGTCCGATTCGCGCACCACGTTGCGGATGTGGTTCAGCTCGATCACGTGGTCGTTGCCTTCGATGCGCATCGCGGAGGAAGGCATATCCTCGAACCGGTTGTGCGCGATGCGGTTGCCGCAACCGTCGAGGTGGACCGCCGGGGCATAGGTGCGTTTCAGGCGGGAGATGTCGCAGACGATGCAGTTCTCGACGAAGTGTCGGCCTGGCGTCAGCGTCGTCCGGTCGCCTCCGGCCACGCGGGTCCCGCCGCAGCCGAGCGTGTGCATCTTGCAGCCGAAGATGCCATGATGCAGGCCGCCTTCGACGACAATAGCATCGCCACCGAACCGCCGGATGACACTGTTGGCAACCAGACAATCGGCCCCACCGCGGATGTGGATCGCATCTCCTCGCCCCTCCTCGAGCGTCAGGCCGCGCAGGATCACATGTTCAACATCGGTCAACGTGATGAATGGCTGGTCGAACACGCTGAGGACCACGTCCGCTTTCGACACGTCGAGCCCCTGCGGCGGCAGCCAATAGACGATCTGCGTCTGCCGGTCCAGATACCACTCGCCCTCGGCATCCAATTCCCGGAACACGTTCAACGCGTAGTAGCGCTGGTCTTTGCGATACCCATAGTGGGAATAGGGCGGCGCCAATGTGAACGTCTTCGCATCTGCGTCGATCGAGGCAACCTTCTGATACTCCTCGAACCAGTCCCAGAACCAGTAGCCATACAGACGCACGTCAGGCTCGTCGAGCCAGCGGCTTGGTCGGTCCTCGACATAACGGAACTTCCCGTCGCGACACCCATCGATCGTGTTCCAGAGCCTGAACGTGTCTGTGCCCAGAACCTCGCCGGTCTTGACGAAACCCTCGTTGGGCCATCGCGCGAGCGTCTGAGCCTTGCCATCGACGAACAGCTCCGGCCGGCGTCGCAGCGCCGTGGCATCGCCCCAATCACCGACCCCCGAAGCCCTGAGGTCGGCTTCGAGCACGCGACTGCGAACGGCCTCACTGAGTTTCTCCCGAACCGTAGCATGGGAGATCGGCTTCCACCCGGTGACTCGCACGCCGCCGCGAAGAACGGCCGCCGCGCCTTCATAGACCACCGGTGCCTCCGCAGAGCCGGAATCTTCCGAGGTCAGGTGTAGCGTGTGCTCGCAGGCGTACTCGCCGGCGCCAATCACGATCTTCACTCCACCTCTGGGCAGTCCCCCACCGCTCGATTTCTTCAGTTGCCGTATCGCGTCGCGTGCCTTCTCGATGCTGCGAAAAGGCTTCTGACGCGAACCGTCGGCGGTATCATCTCCTGTCGGCGCCACATAGAAGACCTTTCCCGGCTCAGGCAACAGGGGCAATGGTTCGCGGTAGGCCTTCGGGTCCCGCGCGGGCAGGCCCTGGGCGATGCGTCGGGTCTCTGCGATCCGTCGCTTCGCGATGTCACGATGGAACCGCAGCAACGCCGCGTCCGCCTCCAAACGTTCCCAGACCGCGATCGCCTCGGCCGTATCCCGCTTGGCCAAATTCACGTCCGCCAGCCCCAACAGAGCCAGACCGCGAGCGAAGGGCGCAACGGAGGTGTCGCGCGCCACGGCGTCAAATCCTCCGGCAGCCTCCTCCAGCTTGCCCTCGGCAAAGGCCTGGGCGGCCCTATCAAGGCCCGGACAAGATGACGCCGGCATCTCCTGTGACGCTCCCGGCGCCGCGACCGCCAGGAGCAGAACGCCAGCCAAAACCATTGGAGCCACCCAAGATCGCGTCAGATTCATGCGTGTCTATCCTTCCGTCAGAGTTTCGTTCCGGTGGCACCACCCCCGGACCACAGGTGGCCGACCCGCACAATATACCAGAGTCGCCCGCAGGATCAAACAGCGCGTGTACCGCGGAACACCGCGAAGCTGCGTGCTTGAATGGTGGCACGGGTGAGCGTAAGATACGGCGATGCTGGAAAAAGGATTGGTTCAGGTCTATACCGGTGACGGCAAGGGCAAGACGACGGCGGCGTTCGGGCTGGCGCTGCGGGCGGCCGGACAGGGCAACAAGGTGCTGATCTACCAGTTCCTCAAGCCCCCCTCGCTCGATCTTGGGGAGCGTCTCGCCCTGCGATCAGCAGCGCTGGACATCCGCATCGAGGCCATGAAAGCCGACTGGGATATGGCTGCCTCATTCAAGGACAGAGAGGCGATGGAACGGACGCGGGCCGCCATTCGCGAGGCTTTGGCGCAGCTGACGGAAGCAGCAAGGAAGCGGCTTTACGATGTCCTCGTTCTGGATGAGATCGCTTATTGTCTGGGCCGTGGCCTGACGACACTCCGGGACGTCGAGCGTCTGATCGAACAGCGCGATCCGGCGGTCGAGATTGTCCTGACAGGGCGGGACGCCCCTGTCGAACTGGTGGCGCTGGCCGATCTCGTCACGGAGATGAAGAAGATCAAACACCCCTTCGATGAGGGGCTCGGCGCCCGACGCGGAATCGATTATTAGCTGTAAGCCCTGTAGGGGCGAATGATCATTCGGCCCCTACGAAAAAACAAAGGAGCAGACGTTGGCCAAGACTGTGGCGGCGATCATCTGTGCCGCCGGACCGGGAACCCGGTTCGGTGGAAAACGAAAGAAGCAATTCACCGACGTTGACGGCCGGGCGGTCTTCGTGCGGAGCATCGAGCTGTTCGCCAGCCGCGACGACGTCAAGCAGGTGCTCCTGGGCATCTCCAAGGAAGACGAGGAGATCGTCAACGTCAAATGGGGCGCCAAACTGAAGTTCTTCGGCGTCAAGACCTTCTTCGGGGGCGCCGAGCGGTTCGATACCGTTCGGAAGGCTCTCGAACTGGTCAACAACGACATCGACCTGATCGCGGTCCATGATGCATGTCGATGCTGTGCGACCGACCAGCTCATTGGGGAGGTCATCGCCGCCGCCGGCAAGAGCGGGGCTGCCATCCCCGCCTGCCCGGTCACAGCGACCCTCAAGGAGGCCAGGGACAGCATCATCACGCGGACCGTGGATCGGGCCAATCTCTTCGAGGCCCAGACGCCCCAAGTCTTCGAGGCCGCCCTGCTCCGCAAGGCCTACGAGAACATGGCGCGGCTCGACTCGGCACAGGTCACCGACGATGCCTTTCTGGTCGAGGCGCTGGGCCACAAGGTCTCCATCGTCCGGGCGGATTCGTCCAACATCAAGATCACAGTCCCGAGCGACATCGCTATCGCCGAGGCGATCCTGAAGAGTCGCCCGAAGCCCAAACCCGAAGGTCCGATAGGACCCTACATCGAGGCCCAATGGTAGCCGAGGAAACGGGAGTGCGGAAAATTCTGTTTTTTCTCGCTTGACAAACTCGGGGTAAGTGGATTTAATACAGGTACTATGACGCTGAACTATCGCTATTACTGCAACTTTTGGTGGTGGCCTGAGGACATACATCCGACGGGCGAGCGATAATTTGCCATAGAAAAACCGCTAAGAAAGACCTTGTGACGCAGCCTGTTGGAATCAGCAGGCTGCGTTTTTTTTTGGTGTTTCGGCGGGTGCGTCAGTAGAACTTCGCTATTTGAGAGCCGGACTTATGGATGATTATCGACAGATCATACACGGCGCCGAACCGGGCCAGATCGTCCCGATCGTCAAGCGAATCGACGTGGGCGATCCCCTCGATTTTTTCGCGAAACTGACCGACTACGGCCGGGCCAAGAACTGCTGCCTGCTGGAATCGCGGGAGTACCTGGCAGGCACGGGGGCGCTGAGCTTCGGGACCGCCCGGCCGGCTCTGTACCTGACCGGCACGGGCTCGGACTTCCGCATCCAGGCCCTCAGCAAGACCGGAAAGCGGATGCTCGGCTATCTGGCCGGCGACGAGAAGCGGTTCGCCTTCTGCGAGACGGTCACGTTCGAACCTGACCGGATCATCGGGCGGATCCGGCCCACGGAAGGGATGATGGACGAGCAGACTCGCCTCCGCAGCACCAATCAGATGGACGTGTTGCGGGCGGTGGCGTTCGCGTTCCGGCTGGCAAGCAAGCCCTTCCGGGTCACCTGCGGTTTGCTCGGGGCCCTCAGCTATGACTTCGTGGACCAGTTCGAGAAGCTACCGGCCAGCAAGCAGGACGTGCTGGGCAATCCCGACTACGAGCTGTACTTCGCAGACAACATCTTCCTGATGGACCACGAGCACAACCAGGGCTATGTCGTGGTCAACTGCATGGTCACCAACAGCAACCGCGAGGCGGTCGTCGCCGAGGCCCAGGACAGTTTCGACTACTACTTCAACATGGCACGATTTGAGCCGCCCAAAGGCCGGCGCTACGACGGTCCCCTGCCGGCCGCATCAACGGACACCTGCCAGAGTGAATACGAGAACATGGTCCGTGCCGCCAAGCAGCATATCGTCGACGGCGACATCTTTCAGGTCGTGCTGAGCCGGACGATCACCGAGCCGTGTCCGGACGAACCCCTGGACGTCTACAAGCGGCTGCGCAAGCTGAACCCGTCGCCGTATATGTTCTATCTGAACATGCCCAACACAGTGCTGATGGGCTCCAGCCCCGAGCTGAACCTGCGTGTCAGCGGGACCGGTCCACGTCATGTCGAAATCCGACCCATCGCCGGCACCAAACCGCGAGGACGCATCGACGGCGAGATCGACCCTGACACCGACTTTCGATATGAGGCGGAGCTGAAGCTGGACCGCAAGGAACTGGCCGAGCACATGATGCTGGTGGACTTGGCGAGGAACGACATCGCCCGCGTGGCCGAACCGGGCAGCCGGGTCGTCAACGAGCTGCTGACCGTGGAGAAGTACGAATCCGTTCAGCACCTGGTCAGCAACGTCAAAGGTACCCTCCGGCCCGATCTTGACGCGCTGAGTGCCTACCTGGCGACGATGAACATGGGAACGCTCACCGGGGCACCGAAGATCGAAGCCATGAAGATCATCCGGCAGCTCGAAAAGAACAAGCGTGGCTACTACGGTGGCGCCGTCATGTACCTGACCGTGGACGGCCAGTTCGACAGTTGTATCACGATCCGCAGCCTCCAGGTCCGCGACCACATCGCCTACATCCGCGCCGGCGCCGGGATCGTGCACGACAGCGTTCCGAAGACCGAATTCGAAGAGACCGAGCACAAAGCCCGCTCCTGCATCCGGGCCATCCGAGGACAATGATGGCACCGGGCCATCACGGGCGGCGCGTGAAGGACGAACCCATGGAAACAAACGATACCAGAGTCCTGTTCATCGACAATTTCGACTCGTTCACATACAATCTCGTGGACGATTTTGGCAAGCGAGGCTGTGTGACCCGCGTGTACCGCGCCGACACGCGTCTTGATGATCTGATGGCGGTCTGTGCCCGGTTCGATCCCGATCTGCTCGTGATCTCGCCCGGCCCGGGCAATCCGGATACGGCCGGTGTGTCACTCGAAGCGGTGGCATATTTCCAGGACAAACTGCCCATCTTCGGCGTCTGCCTGGGACACCAGATCATTGTGCAGCACTTCGGGGGCACGATCGGCCATGCCCCGGAACCGATGCACGGCAAGCCCTCGCGGGTCCGCCACAACGGGAAAGGACTGTTTGCAGGCATCGAGAACCCGCTCCAGGCCGGCCGGTACCACAGCCTGATGGCCGAGCGTTTGCCCGACTGCCTGGAGAAGACCGCAGAATTTGAGGGTATCGTCATGGGCATACAGCACAAAGAGTTGCCCATTTATGGTGTCCAGTTCCATCCGGAGAGCATCCTGACGCCTGCCGGCGGCAAGATCATCCAGAACATCCTGCGCATCGCGGCCCAGAAGAGACAAACGGTAGGGAGTTAAGCCATGGCGACGATCACTGAGTACCTGGAAATCATCCTGAACGGAAACGACCTAACGTTCGAGCAGGCCAAGGCCCTGCAAGACCGGATCTTCGAGGGTGAAGTCACCGAGGTCCAGATCGCGGCGTTTCTGGCCATGATGCGAATGAAACGGGCCACGTCGGCGGAAATCGCGGGCCTGGCCCAGTCGCTTCGCGATCACGCGGTGCGCGTCGACGCGGAGGTCGATAACCTGGTCGACACCTGCGGCACGGGCGGCGCGGTAATCAAGACGTTCAACATCTCGACCGCCGCCGCACTGGTCGCAGCGGGTGCCGGCGTCTATGTCGCCAAGCACGGCAACCGCGGCATCACCAGCAAGTGCGGCTCGGCCGACGTGCTCGATGAGTTGGGCGTCAAGATCGACCCCGGTCCGGACGTCGTCGCCGAGTGCATCCGTCAGGCCCATATCGGGTTCATGTTCGCGCCGAAGTTTCATCCGGCGATGCGCTTCGTCCAGCCGATCCGCAAGAGCCTGGACTTCCGGACCGCCTTCAACATCCTCGGGCCCTTGGCCAATCCCGCTGGCGTCACCGCCCAGGTGATGGGCGTGGCCGACGTCGAGCTTATAGGCCGCATCGCCGAAGCGCTCAAGCTGCTGGGCACCAGGCGGGCGATGGTCGTCCACGGCCAGGGCATGGACGAGATCAGCCTGTTGGGCAAAACGAAGGTTGTCGAGCTGCGCGACGGGCGCATCGAATCCATGGAGCTCGACCCGGCCGAATTCGGTTTCGTCGGCGCGTCCATCGATCAGCTTGGCAGTGGCGACGCCATTGCCAACGCAGCCCTGATCCGCAACATCCTCAGCGGAAAGGAGCGGGGGCCTCGCCGCGATATCGTAATCCTGAACGCCGCCGCCGCGATCATCGTGGCCGGACTGGTGGACGACTTCCCACAGGCCATCCCGCTGGCGGAGTATTCGATCGACGACGGGAAGGCCATGAACTGCCTCGAGACTCTGATCGAGGTTTCCAACAAAGGGTGAGTTCGCTCTCTATATCGGATCACTGTCATGCTGATACCCAAGGTCAAGATCTGCGGAATCACTAACTACGACGATGCGGCGGCGGCCCTGGAAATGGGGGCCGACCTGATCGGGTTCAATTTCTACCCGAAGAGCCCGCGGTACATCCGACCGGAAGCCGCCACGAAGATCATCAACAAGCTGCCCGCCTTCGTGGACCTCGCCGGCGTGTTCGTCAACAGCTCACTCGAAGAGACGCGGGAGATCGCCAGCCAGTGTCAGCTCGACTGGATCCAGCTGCACGGAGATGAAGATGCGGAATTCTGTCGATGGCTGGCCTACGACAGCCCCAAGACGATGAAGGCAATCCGCGTCAAAGACGCCCGCGACATTCAGCAGGCGGACCACTTCTTCACTGACGCCATCGTGCTCGATGCGTATGATCCGGGCAAGTACGGTGGCACCGGACTGACCTTCGACTGGAATATCATCGGCCATATCGGCAAGCGTATCTTCCTGGCCGGTGGAATCAACCCGGACAACGCGGTCGCGGCCGTCGAACTCGGGGTCTACGGAATCGACGTGTGCAGCGGCGTCGAGGCTTCGCCCGGCAAGAAAGACCATCAGAAGATGAAGCGGCTCTTCGACAACATCCGACACCTGAGAGCATAGGTCCGAGACGATCGACCCAACCTGTGTCCCTGAAAGGACAGCCAGACATGAAACACAGAGGCAGATACGGCGACTACGGCGGCTACTACGTTCCCGAGGTACTCATCCCGGTGCTGGAGGAATTGGAAGAGGCGTTCGATCGATTTCGTGACGATCCCGCTTTTGTTGCGGAATTGGCCGACCTGTCGGCGCACTACGCCGGCCGCCCTACCCCGCTGTACCACGCGAAGCGATTCAGCGAGCATGTGCGGTTCCAGGTCTATCTCAAGCGAGAGGACCTGCTCCACGGTGGCGCGCATAAGGTCAACAACACGCTCGGCCAGGGCCTGCTTGCGAAGTACATGGGCAAGAGCAAGCTGATCGCCGAGACTGGCGCCGGCCAGCACGGCCTGGCTACCGCCATGATCGGCGCCCTGCTCGGAATGGAGACCAAGATCTTCATGGGCGTCACCGACGTCGAGCGACAGAGCGTCAACGTTCACAAGATGAAGCTCTGCGGCGCGGAAGTCATACCGGTGGAGGGCGGAACAGGTACCCTCAAGGACGCGATCAACGACGCGCTGCGATACTGGACGGCGCACGTGACGGACACATTCTACCTGTTCGGCACCGCCGCCGGGCCCCACCCCTACCCGATGATCGTGCGGCATTTTCAAAGCTGCATCAGCCGCGAAGCCCGGCAGCAGTTTCTCGATCAGGTGGGCCGCCTGCCCGACATGGTGGTCGCCTGCGTCGGGGGCGGCAGCAACGCCATCGGCGCCTTCGCTCACTTCATCGACGATCCGGACGTCAAGCTGATCGGCGTCGAAGCCGGCGGCCAGGGAGTCGCCACGGGCAAACACGCCGCCAGCATCGTCGCGGGCACGCCCGGTATTCTCCACGGGGCACGGTCCTATCTGCTTCAGGATGAGGAGGGTCAGGTCCTGGACACCGAGTCGATCAGTGCCGGTCTGGACTATCCCGGGGTGGGCCCGGAACACTGCTACCTGAGTGACATCGGGCGGGCCCAGTACGTCGCCGCCGAGGATGCGGACGTACTCGACACGTTCGGCCTGCTGACGCGTATTGAGGGCATCCTGCCGGCTCTGGAAAGCACACATGCGCTGGCGTACGTGGCCAGCCTGAAGGGCACCCTGGACCCGGGGACTGTCGTCATGGTCAATCTCTCCGGCCGGGGTGACAAAGACGTCGGAATCGTCGAAGCACATCGACCGTTGGCATAGGTCCCCGCAGACCGACGGGACCTATTCAAAAACCACCTGAGCAGGACCAACAAGCATGAAATCCTATCGTGACGCGTTTTCCGAACTGAGCAAGCAGAAACGAGCCGCGCTCATCCCGTTCTTCGTCATCGGTGATCCGGACTTCGAGACCAGTCTGGCCCTGGTCAAGGCCGCCATCGACGCTGGAGCAGATATCCTCGAACTTGGCATCCCCTTCTCGGACCCCATCGCCGACGGCCCCACCATCCAGAAGGCCGACATTCGTGCCATGCGCAGCGGGATGAATGTGCGGCGGGCCATGGCGTTTCTCCGGCAGGTCAAACAGTATCGGGACATCCCCGTCGGTCTGCTGATGTACTACAATTTGATCGCTCACTATGGCACGGAGGCGTTCTTCCGCGACGCCCATGCCGCCGGCGTCAACAGCGTGCTCGTGGCCGACATGACCATCGACGATGCCGACGAGGTGCTCGGACCGATCCGCGACGCCGGCCTGGACAGCGTCTTTATGGTCACGCCCAATACCTCGCCCGAGCGCATGAAACAGATCGCCGCCAAGACAACGGGCTTCATCTACACGGTCTCCCTACTCGGTGTCACCGGGAGTCGCGACGCCCTTTCCGATAGCGTGCAAGGCCTGGTTCGCCGGCTCAAGTCGCTGACGAACGTCCCTGTATGCGTGGGGTTCGGCATCAGCAAGCCCGAGCACGCGCGAGCGGTGGCCGACGCGGGCGCCGACGGCGCGATCATTGGCTCGCGGATCGTGGGCATGATCGAGGCCAAGCTCGACGATCCCGCCCAGGCAATCGCCGAGGTTTCCGCCTTCGTCGGACAGGTCAAGGCTGCCCTCTCCACACCCGGATGACGTCGGACGCTACGCGATGGAACGCATCCGCAGACATTTCCGGCCGTTGGCGCCTTCTATACCGCTACCGACCCCTTTTCGCCCGCCGGTGAACCTTCCCCCTCCGACGGCAGTAGAAATCTGTACGCAACATCCTGAACAAGGTAGATTAACGGGTGTATGATGGATAGACTGCCGAAGTACAAGGCAAATTGGTTGTGACTTCTCGCTTGTTAGGAGGATATCGCCATGACACGGAAATGGAACTTGGTCGCCATTGCGTCGTTGGTGCTGTTATGGACGCCGATCTTGTCCGCCCAGGGCAGTTCGGAACCTGCCGGACAGGACCCCGCCAATCAGCGCGTGGCCATGCAGCAGCAGCAACGCCTCCAGGCATTGCAGCAGCAGATCGACGAATTGAAGAGCCAGCAGGATTCCCTGATCGAGCAGTTGAGGGTTATCCATGCCAGCGCCGTCAAAGAGAAAGCCACCGAGACCGCCGGCAAAGTCGAAAAACTCATCGCCGACCAGCAGGAAACTTTCCGCGCCAGGCTCGCTCAGCTCCAGCAACAGCAGCAGCGAATGACGCAGGGGATGCGGCAGCGAGCCGACCGGCCGCAGCGCGCCGGCCGTCGAGGCCGCAGCGCCCCCGATATGGAACTCAAGAGTTTCGACGGCCGCACCTACAAGCTCTCCGACTTTCAGGGCCGGATCGTCGTGCTCGAATGGTTCAACATGGAATGCCCCTTCTCCAAGTATCATTACGACACGAAGCCGACGATGGTGGAATTGGCCAACAAATATAAGGATAAGGAGGTCGTCTGGTTAGCCATCAACAGCACCAACCACACCAGCGCGGAGGCCAACATCGCGTTTGCCAAAGAGCACAAGCTACCGTTTCCGATCATTGACGACCGTTCGGGCCAGATCGGCCGGGCCTTCGGGGCGAGGACCACGCCTCATATGTTCGTCATCGACAAAGACGGCATAATCGTCTACCAGGGGGCGATCGACAACGCACCGATGGGCAAAGTGGAGGCCAACGTCGCGAACGTCAACTACGTGGACCAGGCCATCTCTCAGTTGTTGGCCGGCCAACCGGTGACCACACCGACCACGCCCCCCTACGGCTGCTCGGTCAAGTATCCAAATCCGTGAGGCGGACCTGATGCACTGTGACGGCCCGCCGTCACAGGAAACGAACTGTCCAAAACCGGATGGGCCCCTGGTTGCCGGGTCGCGTCGATCCCGATGAAACCGCTGGCAACCAGGGGCCTTCTTCTTTACAATAGGCCTCCCGAACACGCTCCGATGTCCGATGGAAGGATCGGAGAAGACAATTAACGCGAGAGAAAAGGAGGCTTGCGATGCAGCGACCGCCGACCCATCCCGCTATGTTGAGGCTTTTCGCACTCAGTGTCACCCTTCGTTTGCTCGGGCTGCTCACCGTAACAAGTGGGGTCGGTGCGGCCGAGAGGCTGACCTACCTCGATCTGATCGGTCGCCTGACCGACCTGGAGCATCTCGCGACTTTGCCTGAACCGGGCGAAAAGTGCGTGCAATGGTCGAGCTGGGACCGGCGCAGCAAATACGACGAGGCGTCCGGCACGTACATCGACTGGGACGCGAACGGCGACGGCGGCGGGATCATCCGCAAGGAAGGCGACGAACTCGTCTTCGCCGAGATGACCGGTCCCGGCGTGATCTGGCGCATCTGGTCGGCGCTGCCCAAGGACGGACACGTGAAGATCTATCTCGACGGGGCTGCCGAGCCTGTGGTGGACCTGCCCTTCATCGGGTACTTCAACCGGGAGAATGAGCCGTTCACGTATCCGGCCCTCGTCCACGAGGCCGCACGTGGACAGAACTGCTATGTCCCAATCCCCTTCCAGAAGTCCTGCAAGATCACCGCACAAGGCGACTGGGGTGCCTACTATCACTTCACGTATACGATTTACCCAAAGGGAACCACCCTGCCCACCTTCAAGCGGGAGCTTTCGCAGGCCGAGAAGGATGCGCTGGCCAAAGCGGATGAAATCCTGAGCCAGTGTGGGCCAGCGGGGCTGTCACAGCCGGGTGAACGAGTTGAAAAGCGCGACCTCAGCTCCAGCGGAGGCGGCACGTGTGTGATCAGCAGCCACAAAGGTCCCGGAGCGATCAAGACGCTTCGGCTGAAGCTCGATCCGCCGGCCGGGCCGGAAGACCGCGAGGCGCTTCGCGAGTGGACGATCCAGATCCGCTGGGACGGCGAGAGGTCGCCGAGCGTGTGGGCGCCGCTGGGTGACTTCTTCGGCACCGCGGCCGGAGCCAACGCCTATCGCTCGCTGCCCTGCGGTCTGACTGAAGACGGCTGGTGGTACAGTCACTGGTTCATGCCTTTCGCCTCCGGCTACGAGATCACCCTGGTCAACGACGGAGCCCCGTCGCGCAAGGCCCATCTGGAGATTGTGACAGTGCCACTCAAGGGCGACATCAGCCGGTACGGGCGGTTTCACGCCAAGTGGCATCGGGATGCGTTTTTGCCGGAAGATCCCGAACGACGGGCGATTGACTGGACGATGCTCAAGACACCGGGACGCGGTCGCTTCTGCGGCGTCATGCTCCACGTCTGGAACCCGCGCGGCGGCTGGTGGGGCGAGGGCGACGAGAAGTTTTTCGTCGACGGCGAAAAATTCCCCTCGACGTTCGGCACCGGCTCGGAGGACTACTTCGGCTATGCCTGGTGCGATCCGGCGCTGTTCGAGAACTGCTACCACAACCAGACGATCAGCATGAGCAACCGGGGTCACGTATCGGTCAACCGCTGGCACATCACCGACAACGTCCCTTTCCAGACGTCGTTCGAGGCTGCGATTGAGAAATACTATCCGAACGACAGGCCCACGCTGTACGCCGCGACCGCATACTGGTATCAGGCCGCCGAACAGAGCGATCCCTATGAGCCTGTCGGCGTCGAGCAGCGCACAGGCTACTGGACGCCGATCGAGACGTTCAAGGTCAAGGGTGCTCTCGAAGGTGAGAACCTCAAGGTCCTGGCCAAGACAGCAGGCAACGTCGCCCCGCAGGACATGTACGGCTTCGGACCCGAGTGGAGCAACGACACGCACCTGTGGTGGACCGACGCCAGGCCCGGCGCGACGCTGGACCTGGCGGTGCCCGTGCAGAAGGCCGGCGTGTACCGATTCAAGATGCAGTTGACCAAGGCCGTCGATTACGGCATCGCGCAGTTCTATCTCGACGACAGGAAGCTGGGCGATCCCATCGATCTCTACAACGACGGCGTGGTCGCCACCGGCGAACTGGACATGGGCCTGCACGAGCTGTCCGCCGGCGAGCACACGCTGAGGATCGAGATCGTCGGCGCCAACGGCAGGGCCGTTAAGAGCTATATGGTCGGGCTCGACTACGTGAAGCTCGAAGAGGCGACGCCTGCGTTCTATGTGCCCGAGGACCCGGACTACACGATTCTCGATTCGGCCGCCGATTCGGTCCGCTTCACCGTCGAGCGGACTCTGGTCGAGTACAAGGACAACCTGTCGAGCAAGTCCAGCTTCGTCGACAAGGACGGCAACATCATGGGCTGGCACGATTTCGGCAACCTGGAAGGACCGGGTTGGGCCGCCAACGCGGTCGGGGGCGCGTACGAACTGCACGCCTGGGCCCGGCACTACAGGGACCCGGCACTACAGCGTAAGGCCCTGTCGATCCTGGATCACGTCCTGACCGCCGGGTTCATCGACTACGAGACCGGTTTCGTCACGGGCTATCGCGAGACCACCACCGACCGCTTCTGCCTGAACTACCAGCACAAGGACAACTGGTTCTGCCCCGGCTCGATGGCCAAGATCGCGTATCAACTGCTTCTGTTCAGCGACGTCGTCGAGGAGCCACGCAGGAGCCGCATGCGTCAGGTCGCAACCAAGACGGCCCAGTGGATCGACAGGAACGTCAAGCCCACGCCCAACGGCTGGTATCCCAGACGCTGCCGACCTGACGGCGAGCATTTCCCGCAGAACGCCTACGGGGACGGCGACATTCTCTTCAAGAAGAGCGGCGACGGCCTGTTCACTCTCCAGCTCTATACGGGCCTGACCCGGCGACATCTGGCCGACTACACAGAGGCCATCCGCGCGAAGGTCAAGGTCTTCATGGATGCCGGTGGCTTCTTCGGAAGCATCAACCACGATACCTACGACGAGCATGAGTGCGTCGCGTACGCGGTGGCGTTTCGCGTTCTGCGAGACGCCGCATCGCTGCTGAAGGACGAGCAGGTCCGCGCCTTCGCCTACGACAAGTGCCTGGCCGGCATGGATCAGTTCAAGATGACCGAGGATCGCAACGGGGTCCAGACCAAAGGCCTGCTCTACATGGAGAGAAGCTGGGACACCGCCTATCTCTGGGAGAACGCCGAGGCGGCGCTGGCCTACCTTGAAGCCTACCGGGATACGGGCAAAGGGGAGTATCTGCTCGACGGCCTGACGATCCTTCGCGCCATCGCCAAGCATCACCAGCCAGACACGGGCTTCCTGACCGAAGGCGTCGACTGGAACAACCATGTGGGCAAGCAGCACCACTTCGACGAAGCCGAGTACGGCGATATCAAGTACACCGAGCCTTTCCTGAACAACCTGCACATCATCGAGCCGACGCTGCTGGCCGTCGAGCTGGGGGTGGCTGGTCCTGCCGTCAACGTCCCGTGAGTCTGATTCGCCTGACGTCCTGCGAAACGAGCAGGTGTGGCCGCTTCTCGATCCCCAGGATCTCGGCGTGCGAATCCGCCATCCGGCGATACCAGAGCGTCGCTTTCAGGTACACCTCTTGTCCGGCCAACCCCTCCGGCACCTGCCAGGAATACTTCTCGACGCGGGTCTCGCCCGGAACGAGGCGGTTCCCTACAATCCGGACCGCATTCCACTGGCCGAACGTCACCTTCCCCGCCGAGTCCAGGAAGACATCCTGGTAGATGCGGTCTCCCTCGGGCAATGAGTCCCTGGCCAGGGCCTGGCTGACGGAGCTATGTGTCGGGTACGCCTCCAGGCGGTTCGAGGTGATAAAGTAGCGATCGTTGGGGTCCTGCGGATTCGGCGGCACGGGGATGTGCTGGAGCTCGCGGCCTTCGGCGTCACAAACGGCCACGCGCAGCCAGACGTCCCGCTCTTCGGTCGCGCCGGTCGGGAACAGGTGGCCCGTCGCGATGTCGCCCACAGAAACCTCCAGTGGCACGATACTGCCGGCGGCGACGGCCTTTGCATCAAGGTGCAGCTTCACGGTGGCAGCACCCTCAACGAAGCTGCTGAACCCGCCCCCGAACCAATGGGCGTGGTTCCACGGCCGCTCGCGGCCCATCTTGGCGGGCTTGCCTTCTCGCGGCGGCATGTGGCAGAACTGGCAGACGATGTCGCGATCCGCATAATCGGTGTCGAGCCATTCGCGGTGCGTCGCCTTGACAAAGACGCCGAAGGTGTTCTGCTCGTTGTGACAGATGCCGCAAAGCTCAGCGCTCTCGAACAGTTCAAAGACCTGCGTCTTGTGATAGGGGGCCCATGGAAACTCCAGGTCGGCCCGCTTGGTGTTCTGCCCCGGCCCGGCGTCCACGCGATAGTTGTGGTTGACCGGATCACGCTGGGCGATGCCGGAGAGCGAATGGCAGAAGTCGCAGAACACGCCCCGCTCGGCGTCCTGCTTGGCTTCGGGAAGCGGGTTGCCCCCGGCCCGCTCGCGCGCCTCCCGCAGCGGACCGCTTGCCAGGCCCGTCCTGACCTGCCCCACCGTGCGGTACGAATCCATCCACGCCCAGGCGCGGTCCCAGAAACTGTCGGGCTGTTCAACCTCCGGCGGCGGCACCACATTCGAGAGAAACGCTGACGGGGAATGGCACCCCAGGCAGTCGGCCGCAAGGTCCTTCATCATCGGATCGCGCGAGGCGTCCTTGACTGCGTATTGAAAGTACTGGGCCTGGAAGAAGTCGCCCGTGTAGGCCCGGGACATCTGCGAACTCGACCAGTCGGCATACCGTTCCCAATGGCATCCGATGCAATCGTAGGGGTCGTCCCAGTGATCCATCGCATGCGTCTGTTCCTTCTTTGTCTTGTTGCCAGCCGGGCCGGCCAGCAGCAGCGCGCCGCCGCAGACCGACACGATGAGCACCGTCCAAGCGATTCGTTTGATGGAAAGCCGAGCGATCATGGAGACCTCCAGATTCCTTGCGAGGATTGCGTTCAGAACAGAAACTCGAACGTGAGGATGCTCTTGGCAACGACGTCATCCGCCTCGCCGCCCAGGCCGAAGCCGACTCCGACGTTCCAATGCGTCTTCCAGCTCGTGCGACCGGTGTAGTAGAGATCGAGCACCGGGAAGATGTAGTGCCCCTGTTCGCTGGAACCCTTGGGATCGGACAACTCACCGAGTTCGCCGTAGAACTCCAGGCCGGGCCGGATGTGCATGTCCGGCGTGTTCCACAGCCCATCGCCGGCGTCGTCGTAGTAGAATCCCGCCGCATATGCAAACTCGACGCCCTCTTCCACGTCGTCGCCACTGGTCTTCTTTTCGAGGATCGGGTTCAAGGCGATGCGGACCGGCCCGATGTCCTTCTCCACCACCAGACGAAATTCGAACTTCTCCGCGTCGTCGTAGTCCTTGTCGGGCAGGATGTACTCTCCATAGAGGGCCAGATCGACCGGCCGCTCGTACTTCTCATACAGACGGTAGCGAGCCAGCAGCTTCGACCGGACGTATTCGAAGCTCCCGCCCTGGGGGTCCAGGCAATCCGCGTAGTAACCCACCGTCAGCCGGTGAGACAGGCCGTACTCGACCTCGAAGGAATGGGCCCACATCTTCTCCCGCGACAAGGTCTCGTCGAAGTAGCCCATCTCCTCATCGCAAGAACCGATGTAGGTGGTCCAGTAGCTGACCTCAAGGGCGCCGGCGTCGGCGGTCTTGTACTCGTAGACGCGGAAGAACTGCCCCCGGGCAACCGCCGGGACAAGCAGGAGCAGCATTGCGATCCGGCCGAACCAGGAAATGGCGCGACGCCGTCGACATGTCTCGGTCTTACTGGATGGACATAGCCCATAATTCATACCGGACTCCTTCTGTATCGGGGCCTTTGAAGAGGCATGTCGCAAGATGCTGGCAGCGGCCGTCTCACCCAAATCTACGCCCGCTGGGAGATCTGAAACACTCGGATGCTCTGACGCAGAGGTTCTCATGCCGTCCCCAATCCGTGGTCCTGATTTCCTTTGCGTATCGCTCTTCGTCTAAGCTACAATCGCCACCAAGTCAATGGAATTCCCCCGAATTCTGCGGTATACGACGCGGGCATTCCACCCGTGATTCGTTGCGTGTGTTTACCGCCAGCGACAGAGGAGTCAGGAGAATGGAAAAGCAGCGAGTGATTACGACGTTATCGGTTGCCGTATTGCTGTGGGTGAGTCTCACGGGCGCGGGATATGCCGACGAACACCTGGTGCCCGCGGACAAGGGCTTCAATCCCTCCTATCTGCAAGGTCTGCGTGAACGCGGCGAGCGCGCCGTGTATGCGGCCGACGAGGCCGACACCCTCGGCATGCCCGTCGGCGGGATCGCGACCGGCCAGATGTACCTGCGCAGCGACGGCACGCTCGGGCTCTGGCACATTTTCAACAGGCACATCTTCACCGGCTACGGTGCCGAATGCTACCGCACGTATCGGCCCGACAGTCCTGTCGAATCGGGATTCGCAGTCTTCGTCAAGAGCAGCGACAGACAGACGCTCAAGCCCTTGAACCGGGACTTCGGCACGGTCGAATGCGCAATGGAGTATCCCATTGGGCTGGTCCGGTACCGGGCCGACGGCTTTCCGGTAACCGTGGAGATGGAGGCGTTTTCGCCGTTCATTCCGCTGAACGCGAAGGACTCCGCCCTGCCGGTAACGCTCTTCCACATCACACTGAAGAACACCTCCAACAAAGCACAGGAGGTGAGCGTGCTGGGCTGGCTGGAGAATGCGGTTTGTTTCCATTCGGCCCGGTCCCGCGGCGTGGCGCGGCAGACGGACATCGCACGGGAGAGCGGCCGAACACTGATCGTCCATACCGCCAAGGAGCCTCCGAAGGAACAAACACGGGCCCCTCGTCCCAAGATCGTGGTGATGGAGTTTGAGGGGCCGGACTACGGCAACTGGCAGGCGACAGGCGAAGCCTTCGGAAAGGGCCCCGCCCACGGCACGCTGGCGAACCAGCAGCCCGTCAGCGGCTTTCTCGGCGGCGGACTCGTCAACACCTATCTCAATGGAGACCGCCCCCATGGCACGCTGAGAAGCCCGGAACTGAAGATCGACCGCAGGTATATCAACTTCCTGATCGGCGGAGGCAGCCATGCCGACGAGACGTGCATCAATCTCATTGTCGACGGGCAGGTCGTCCGCACCGCTACGGGCAAAGACAACGAAAAGCTCGAATGGCACTTCTGGAACGTCGAGGACCTTCAGGGCAAGACCGCGCGGATCGAGATCGTCGACCGCCACTCCGGCGGATGGGGACACATCAACATCGATCAGATCGAACTGGCCGACGAGGCTTACGACGCGGATATGGGGCCGTTCGACAAGTTGCTCGACTACGGTTCGCTCGTGCTGGCGTTCGACGGGGCGGCAAGCACTTTCACCGATCGACTGCTCTTCATGGGCAAACCTTGTCCTACGGTCGAAACAGAAAGGATCGAGTTGACTCCGGGGCAGACGAAAACGTTTACGTTCGTCCTGACGTGGTTCTTCCCGAATCATCAGAACGGGCATGAATACGCCAACCGCTTCGACAGCGCGGCCGGCGTGGCGCATTACGTGCTCGACAACCAGGAGCGTCTCAGCGACCAGACAAGACTCTGGCACCGAACGTTCTACGAGGACAGCACGTTGCCCCGCTGGCTGCTGTTCCGGCTGCACTCGACCGTCGCCAACCTCGCCACCGGAACGTGTCAGTGGTGGAGAAGCGGACGGTTCTGGGCGTGGGAAGGCGTCGGTTGCTGCGAGGGAACCTGCACGCACGTGTGGAACTACGCGCACGCGCCGGCGCGACTGTTCCCTGAACTGGAGCGCAGCGCGCGGGAGATGCAGGACTTCGGCGAGGGGTTCGATCCCGACAGCGGACTGGTCGGCTTTCGGAGCAACCGGGCGTACGCCGCCGACGGGCAGGCCGGAACCATTCTGAAGGCGTATCGCGAGCACCTCTGCTCTGCCGATGATGCATTCCTCAAACGGAACTGGCCCCGCATCAGGAAGGCGCTGGAGTTCTCCATCGGACAGGACGGCGACGAAAACGGCCTGATCGAGAACAGCCAGCACAACACCTTCGACATCAACTTCGAGGGACCCAACACCTTCGTTGGGTCGATGTATCTGGCTGCCTTGCGCGCGGGCGAGGAGATGGCCCGCGAGATGGGAGATGACGCCTTCGCCCGGCGATGCAGGCGAATCTTCGAGAGCGGTTCGCGACTGACGATGGAACGGCTGTGGGACGGCGAGTACTTCATCCAGCTCGTCGATCTCGACAAGCATCCGAAACACCAGTACGGCAAGGGATGCCTGTCCGACCAGCTCTTCGGCCAGGGCTGGGCCCACCAACTCCGACTGGGTTATATCTACCCATCCTCCAACGTCAAGGAAGCGCTGCGGTCGATCTGGAAGTACAACTGGGCGCCCGATGTCGGCCCCTACAATGCAGCCTATCCCCCCGACCGCTGGTTCGCCCGGCCGGGCGAGGCGGGCCTGTTCACCTGCACCTGGCCCAAGAGCGAATACATGGCGGAGGGCGTGCTGTATCGCAACGAGGTCTGGACCGGGATCGAGTACCAGGTGGCCGGCCACATGGTGTGGGAAGGCATGGTCGACGAGGCGCTGGCGATCTGCCGCGCTGTGCACGACCGCTACCATCCCGCCAAGCACAATCCCTTCAACGAGGTCGAGTGCGGCGATCACTACGCACGGGCGATGGCCAGTTGGGGCGTCTTCACCGCCCTGTGCGGATTCGAGTACCACGGACCCAAGGGCTGCATTCGTTTCGCCCCGCGGATGAGCCCGGAGGATTTCAGAGCCGCCTTCACCGGCGCAGAGGGCTGGGGCCTGTTTGTGCAGAACCGCTCGAACGCCGCGCAGCGTGAGCGGATCGAGTTGCGCTGGGGGCTGTTGAACCTCAAGAGCGTGGCTTTTTGTGTCCCACCGGAGTGGAAAAACGTGGACATCGAGATCCGTTGCGAAGGCAAGACATTGCGCTGCACGCATTCTCTGGACGCCGGAGAGCTTCGAATCGAGCTGGCAGAACCCGTGCGGCTTTCCGCAGGCCAGGCACTGGACATCGCAATCCGTCGCTGATCTTCTCGAACCATGCCACTGTACCAGCGGATGGCAATCTCCACCGTGTAACTGATTTCAGAATAAGCTGTTACAGAGGTTTAATCGCGTAAGGCATGCAACATCGGATTCTTTCGGCATCCGCTCACGGAACATATGCGCCTTCGCGCCATGGGCTTTTTTTATACCCATATGCCTGGCCCCCTCGTATACTGATGCGACTCTGTGACACACGAATGAAATGCGAAATCACCTAACTGCTTCGGGAGGAAAAGAACGATGACACAGTCACGTGGACTCAAGAAGACATTGGTCTTGTCGGCACTCTGCGTGCTCGGCCTTGCAGTGGTGGGCCCTGCGGCCGATCCGATGACAATGGTTCCGTCCGGAAGCCTCTTCTGCGTCCGGATCAACAACCTGGACGGGGCACTGGGCCAGATCGACATGTTCCTGACGGGCCTGTTGCCGTTCGGAGTTTCGATGCCCGTCAAGGCGCAGTTGGCGCAGTTCCTGGGCGGCCCACAACCCCAGGGCGTCAACATGGCGGGCGGCTTCGTCCTGTTCGGCCCGCTTCCCGGCGGTGATCCCGATCCCAGCCGCATCGGACTGCTCGTTCCGGTCAGCAGCTATCAGCAATTCGTCTCGGGCAACCCCAACGTAGGCCAGCCCAATGCCCAGGGAATCTCACAGATCGGTCCCGAGGGCGCTCCCATGCTGGCAGCCGTCGAGGTCGGTGGATACGCCCTGGTCAGCACGATCGGAAACGAAGAGGCCCTGACCACGTTGAAGGCCTCCGGTGCCGGGTCCTCGACCTTGGCAAGTGCCTTGGATGCGGCGGAACTGAAGCAATCAGGCAGCGCGCCGGTCTGGATTTACGCCAACGTCGAACTGGCCGGCCAGCTCTTTGGCCCAATGCTCCACGCCAAGATCGAGGAGGCCAAGCAGACCATGCAGGCGATGGAGGCCCAGGGCCAGGGCGCGATGGCCAAACAGGCCACGGCCAACATTGAGGCGTCCGCCGCCATGCTCGACACGCTGATGAAAGAAACCAAGTACCTCAGCATCTCGCTGACGCCCAGTGTCGACAAGATCGTCGCCAGCTTCGTGCTGGCCAGCGTGCCCGGCTCAGGTATGGCGCAGATGTTCCAGGGTGGTTCTTCCAGCGCCAACAAGCTCCTCGGCTACATGCAGGACGGGGCCGCCGTCAACTTCGCCGGATCGATGAACAGTCCCCTGTGGCAGAAGCTCAACGAGGCCTACATCGACCTGATGCCGAAGATGATGGGTGAAGGCGCCTCCGCAGACGATGTCGCATCGCTTAAGAAGATGATCACCGACGCGATGGGCGCGTTCGGAGGGGCCATGGCCGGCTCCATGTCCGTGGACACGAACAGCAAGCCGCCCTTCCGGGTAACCTATGTGGCAGATCTGAAGGACCCCGCGAAATTCTCTCAGCTCATGGACCAGGCCGCTCAGTTGTTGACCACCGGATCGGTGGGCAAGTTTTACGAACAGATGGGCATGCAATGCACGTTCGCTCTCAAGAAGAATGCCTCGACCCATGCGGGCGTGCCCATCGACACCGTCACCTTCGGTCTGAAGGGCACCAGGCCCGATGCACCGGAGACCCAGATGATCAATGCCCTCTATGGTGATGGGTTCGATATCCAGATGGCGACGGTGAACAACCAGCTCGTCTACGCCCTGGGCCCGGATGCACAAAGCGCCGTGCAGAAGCTGATCGATCAGGCCAAAGCGGGCGGCCCGAAGCAGGTCGCCGGCGAGGCGAAGGCCGCCCTGGCAATGATCCCGGGCGCCGACAAGGCCGATTTCTTCATGTCACTCAACGTCCTGCGTGTGATGAAGATCGCCAGCGCGTTTGCGCCGATGCCCCTGCCCCAGACAGACATCCCCAGCCAGAGCAGCATCGCGGTCGCCGGCAATGCCGGCGGCGGCAAGATGACCGTCGACCTGGCCGTTCCGAAGCAGCACGTGCAGGAGATCATGGCCGTCGCGATGCAGATGCAGCAACAGCAGATGCAGCCGTAAACCACCAGTCTGTACACTTCTCTCGTCGATCTGGAGCGGCGTCGAGCCCGGCGTCACTTCAGGTCGGCGAGAGTTATGATACTACCCACTCCGGCACGAAGACAGCGATTCCCAAAGTACTTCAGGAACAGGTCCTGTGCCTTCTCGCCCGTGCAATGGGTGGGCGCTACGTATCGAACACCGAACTCTTTCAGAGTGCGGATGACCTGTTCGATCTGACCCTCCGTGGCCCACCCCAGATGGAAACCTCCCACCACCAACAGGATGTCTTCCTCATGCAGAGCCCGCACCCGCTCTACGATCTTCTCCACCCCGGGATGAGCGCAGCCGGTCAGGATGACCAGCCCCTTCACAGTGCGGACGACCAGGGCCTGTTCGTAGACTTGCCGGCCCATGCGTCCGGTGGAATACACACAAGCACAAATCTCTCGCGGTGATTCCACCTCGACAACGGCGGCACCATAGCCCCGCACGGTTTCCTTGAAGCGCTTCGGGAAAGACTCCAACAGGAAGACGTCCACCTTCGGATGGACCGTCAGGAAACCCACGAGGCCGCCTGTATGGTCGTCGTGGGCGTGCGAGAGGAACACGGTGTCGATGGCATTGGGATCCACTTCCATCAAAGCCATGTTGTCCAGAAGCAGCGTCCCATCGCTTCCGGTATCGAACAGGATCGTCTTGTCCGGTCCCGTCACCGTCGCCGCAAATCCCCAGGCGGTCTGGAGCCGGTCGTCGAAGGGATTGTTGTCGTGAACGATTGTCACGGTCAGGCTTTTCAGGGCCGGCGTCTCGGCTTCCCGATGGCCTTGTCTCATAGTTTCCGTCTCCCCTGTGCCCTGTAATGAATCCCCGATCACGACCAAGCCCCAAACCACACACGCCGCCGCCACCGGCACACCGACGTGAGCCGCCCCGGACATTTCCCCTCTCCTTCCATATGGCCCTCAGCCCGTTGTGTCCTGATACGCGGCACGGAGCCGCGACAGCTCCGTCTTCAACTCGGCGATGACCGACGCGTATGTCGGGTCGTCATAGACGTTTCGCATCTCCTGCGGGTCCTTCTGGAGGTCGTAGAGCTCCCATTCATCGATGTCATGGTAGAAATGGATGAGCTTGTAGCGCCGGGTCCGAACACCATAGTGACGTTTGACGCTATGCTCGGCCGGGTATTCGTAGTAGTGGTAGTACATCGAGCGGCGCCAATCCCCTGGCGTGCGGCCGGCCAGAATGGAACGCAGCGAACGACCCTGCATATCCGCGGGCACCGGCACACCTGCGTAGTCCAGGAACGTCTCGGCGAAATCCAGATTCAGAACGATGTCGTCGCTGACCGAGCCCGGTCGAATCTCTCTCGGATAACGCACCACCAGCGGCATGCGCAGCGATTCCTCATACATGAACCGCTTGTCGAACCAGCCGTGGTCGCCCAGATAGAACCCCTGGTCGGAGGTATAGATCACGACCGTATCGTTCGTCAGGCCGGACTGGTCCAGATAGTCCAGGAGCCGGCCGACGTTGTCGTCCACCGAGGCGACGCACCGCAGATAGTCTTTGATGTACCGCTGGTATTTCCAGCGTACGAGGTCACGCCCCTGCAGATTGGCTTTCTGGAAGGCTTCGTTCTTCGGTCCATAGGAGACGTCCCACCGGGCCTTCTGCTCGTCCGTCAGGTTCTGTATCGGCGTCAGTTTCAGATCGTGGGCGGTCAGCGTCTTCTCGATGCTCATGTCCGACTCTTTGGCCGCACGCCCGCGACCGGAATAGTCGTCGAACAGCGTATCCGGCTCGGGGATCGTCCGGTCGTCGTACATTGTCAGGTGGTCCGGACCCGGCTCCCATCGCCGGTGCGGCGCCTTGTGATGGAACATCACACAGAAGGGCTTGTGCCCGCTGCGCGCCTTGAGCCAGTCGAGACAGCGATCCGTGATGATATCGGTGACGTAGCCGGTATACTTCTTCCTCTGGCCCATTTCGATCATCTCAGGGTTGTAGTAAACCCCCTGCCCCGGCAGGATGTTCCAGTAATCGAATCCCGTCGGATCGGTCTTGAGATGCCACTTGCCGATGATCGCGGTCTCGTAGCCGGCCTGTTGCAGCAGCTTGGGGAAGGTCTGCTGGGCGCCGTCGAACTCCTGCGCGTTGTCGGTGACGCCGTTGAGGTGGCTGTACTTGCCGGTGAGGATCACAGCACGACAGGGCGCGCAAATGGAGTTCGTGCAGAACGCGTTGTCGAAGCGCATCCCCTCCTTGGCGATGCGATCCAGGTTGGGCGTCTCGTTGATCCTGCTCCCATAGCAGCTCATGGCGTGGGACGCGTGATCGTCGGTCATGATGAAGATGATGTTGGGCCGCCTGGTCGTCCGGCCCGCCGTTCCCTCCCCTGCCGCACAACTTGGCCAGACCGAAAACGCCCCGGCTGAGCCGGCCAGCACACCCAGGGTCTTGAGAAACTCTCTTCTGCTTTGTCCTTTCACGATCGGTCCTTTCCGGTCAACCTGGCTTGTGGACCATGCCTCAGGGCCCGCAGGCGCGTACCGAGAGTGCGGACAGTATACCACCTCCGATCACCCCACAAAACCTTCGTCATGGCTCGGCCGCACGAAACCCCGTCTTGGCAATGGGATACGGGGTGGCCGCCTGACGTGTGAAGCGGGGGAATGGCAAGAACCGCTTGAGCACCCGAGCACGTACAGTATAATGGCGGCGGTCGCTAGGGGTGACCGGTCGAAGAGACCGGCCTGAGAGAAAACCCTCCGAACCTGATCAGGACAGCCGCTCGGGTGAATGAACCGGGCGAACATGCCTGCGTAGGAAAGCGATAGAAAAGGCGCTATCACCGACGTGCGACGAATCGCTTCCTGCGGGAGCGATTTTTTTGTTGGCACCAGGAGTTCAGACACATGGCAACGCAATTGCAGCAAGCCCGGGCCGGAACGATCACCGAGGCCATGAAGTTCATCGCCGAGGTCGAAGGCGTCAATCCCGAGACGATCCGGGCGGAAACCGCGGCGGGACGACTGGTTATCCCCGCCAATACGCTCCATTTGAAGGCCAACCTCAAACCGATGGGAATCGGGCGGGTCCTGACCACCAAGGTTAACGCCAACATCGGCACCAGCAGTGCCCGGTGCTCCGTCCAGGCGGAGATCGAGAAAATGGACGCGGCCCTGTCCGTTGGCGCCGATACGATCATGGACCTGAGTACCGGCGGCGACCTCGACGCCGTTCGCCGGGAACTGCTGGCTCACTGCCCCGTCGCCTTCGGCACCGTGCCCATCTACCAGGTCATCGAGGGCCGGGAGGTCGAAGAGATCGACAACGACATCCTTCTGAAGACGATCGAGAAGCAAGCCCGTCAGGGCGTCGATTTCTTCACGATTCACGCCGGACTGCTACGCGAGCACTTGCCGCTGCTCAAGAACCGTGTGGCCGGGATTGTCAGTCGCGGCGGCGCCCTGCTGGCGAAGTGGATGCTCCATCACAACAAGCAGAACCCGCTCTACGAACTGTTCGACGAGCTGTGCGACATCATGGTCGAATATGACGTCTGCTTCTCTCTCGGCGACGGGTTGCGCCCGGGCGCCATCGCCGACGCCACCGATGAAGCCCAGATCGCCGAGTTGCAGACGCTCGGGGAGCTGACGCAGCGGGCCCAGGAAAAGGGCTGCCAGGTCATGGTGGAGGGACCGGGCCACGTCCCCTTCGATCAGATTCAGTACAACATGGAAATCCAGCGGAAGATCTGCCACGGGGCGCCCTTCTACGTTCTCGGTCCGCTGGTGACGGACATCGCGCCGGGATACGACCATATCACCAGCGCCATCGGGGGCTGCGCCGCCGCCTTCTACGGCGCGTCCTACCTGTGCTACGTGACGCCACGCGAGCACCTGGGGCTGCCCGACGCCGACGACGTTCGAGCGGGTGTGGTTGCCACCAAGATCGCCGCACACGGCGCGGACGTGGCGCGAGGCTTGCCGGGCGCCGCCGAGCGGGACCGCCGGCTGAGCGTGGCGCGCGCCAATCTGGACTGGAAGGCGCACATCAGCGAATCGCTCGATCCGGCGACCGCCGATCGCATGCACCGCGAAGCCCGCGGCCAGATCGAAGGTGGCCGGGTCGATTCGGCAGACTTCTGCTCGATGTGCGGCCAACACTGGTGCAGCGTGCGAATCAACCGGCAGGTGCGGGAGGCCATCCGCCAACAGCCTTGCGACGCGTCGCCGCACGAGACCAGCGTCACGTCCGCATCGAGTCCAGCTCGATGATGGCGATCGGCAGGAAGATAAACAGGGGTACCCAGGGCCAGAATTCCGGCATGATGCGGGCAAACACAACCTCCGCTGCCAGCATCTTGCAGACGAACGTGGTGATGTAACAGGCCACCGTCAGCACGAAGCTCACCAGAATGGCCGACTTCATGGCCCGCGGATCGCGACAGATCAGCACGGGCAGACTGACCATGAGCATGGTCAGGTTGATCAGCGGATCGGTGATCCGAAAGTGGCGCTGGCTGGTCAGTTGGGCCACGTCCTTGATCTTGGTCTTCTGTGCCGCCAGTGCCGCCAACTGCCGGGAACTGAGCAAAGCGTTGTATCCCGACATCTGGCGAACGGCAATATCCTTCGGCAGGAGGTCCGGTGCCTGATACGAAGCCACCGGCTGGGCGTCTGCGGCGTCCGTCGCGTCGGTCCCGACGTAAAGTCCGTTGACCAGGTCCCAGCTTCGCGTCTGGGGGTTGTACACCGCCGCGTCTGCGGAGATGCGTCCGGTCACCTTCCAGACCCCCGGACGGTTCGGATCGCTCTGCCGCGTCAGAATGGTCGGCGAGTCAAGGGTCAGCGTCTCCATTGAAAACTGACGGGAGCAGATCAGCGATCCCTTGCCGTCGGTGAGGAACCACACCGCGAACGATTCCTGTCCGGGCAGGTCGTCCTCGTCCCGGACCAGCTTGTCGCTGATCGTCGGGATCAGCACCTCCTGGTTGGCGACGGACAGGCCCGTGAACACAATGGCCAGAACGAGAATGGGCCCGACGATGCGCTTGGCGCTGACGCCCGAAGCAATCATCGCCACCAGTTCGTTGGACCGGACCATCCGGCCCAGCGCGAACGCCGCCGCGACAACCGTAATCACGCCGGCGGTATCACGAAAGTAGAGTGTCGTGCGCGTGGCGTAGAACAGCACGATGTGGCAGGTCATCGCCCACGTGCCGCGTGAGGCGTGCTCGGCGAATTCGTCGATGTTGACGAACAGTTCGATGATGATTCGCAGCCCGATGAGAACGCAAAACGCGATCACGTAGCCGACCATGAAGTTTTTCGCGGTGTAGCGATCCAGGATCTTCATCGCTGCGATTCTCACATCCTTTCTGTCATCCCGGCGCCAGGATTGGCCTCAGGTCCTTGCCAGGCGGCGATAGATGGCGGCCGCCAGCACCGTCAGGGCGGCCAGTCCCGCCCACATAATGGTCGCGCCGGAGAGCCCTTCGGCACCCAGGTTCCCTGTGAGGCGCTTGCCGCTGATGATCGTCACGACCAGCACCGCCGCCGGCACGCAACTGGCGCCGAAGGCGCTGAGCAGGTGGCCGCCTCGGTTGATGATGCCCAGCCCGATGCCGATCAGGATCATTGGAACGCAGCCGATGCCGAACACCAGCCGTGAGTTCATTTCCGCTTCGATGTCCACCAGGGTGCGGCGGATTTCCCTTTCAAGCTGTTTCTGCAGCGACGCCAGCATCGAGGTCGGCGGGCCCTGCAAAACGGCCGCCGCCCCTTGCGGAACGACCGTCTCCAGCACGCCGGCGCGATGGAGGCTCTGCTGGAGTGGCGCCGGCAGCGCCAGTCCGGAGACGATGTGGCGAACGACAAGCCGCTCGGTGACTTCGACTTTGGGGCTGTACAGATCCAGACTCAGACCCGGGCCGGCCAGATCGTCATCGACGCGGAGGGTGGCCCTGTCACAGCGCAGGGTCTGGAGGTGCTTGCCCGAGACGCTGTCGTACTCCTCCACACGAATCGGGCCGAGAAGGTCGATGTTGCCTTCGTCGCTCAGCGCGCAACGGGACGCCGTAAACCGGACGGATCGCTCCCGGCCTCGCAATTCATACCCCCTCTCGGCCGACGACCTCAACGCCTCGCTGAGATTCTTCGCCAACGCCTCGGTCGCCAATTGCCTGTAGGCAGCCCGGGCGACCTTGCCGACCGGATCGAAGAGCATCAGGTTGGCACGAATCCGCTTGATCTCATCGACCTTCTTGAACTTGATGTCATCGCCCAGCAGAGAACCAAAATCAGCCTGGAACGATCCATAGTCCATCGTCACCCCCGTGCCGCCCGCCTGGGCCATCTGGTGCAGCCCGTACACCTCCAGGGTGACCTGATTGGCATTCTCCTGCGAATCAAAATGAACGCGGGCGGCCTCGGCGGTGCGGATTTCCCGGATCGCTCCGCGCTCGGACTGAACGACGACAATTCCGGACAGCGTATCCCCTTTCGGATCGACGTTGTCCGCATAGATGAGAAAGCGTCCATCGGGAGGCATCTTGTAGAACCCCCGCCGCTGGATGTTGCGAAAGAGAATCTGCTTGGCGTCCGCTTTGAGCGACTTCTCCGCCAGATGGACGAAATAGGGCATCACATGGAAGCTCAGCAACAGATTGGCGATCGCCACGAGGATCGCCAGCACCAGCCCCGGGTAGACCATCGTGAACAGACTGACGCCGCTCGCCCGGCACGCATCCAGCTCATTGTCGCTGGCGAAGCGCCCATACGTCAGAGCGGAGGCAAACAACGCCGACATGGGAAGCACGAACGTCAGCGTGATCGGCATGAAGTACAGCAGGATGTGAAGAACCTGTCGAGGGCCCACCCCGTATTCCTGCACCGGGCCCAGCACGCCGCCCAGACTGAGGATCAGCGTCAGGCCGATGGTCGCCAGCAGGAAGACCCGAGACAGCTCGCGAAACACGTATCGTTGCAGCGTAAAAACCATACTCAGGACCGCTTTTCCATCATCCCGTTCGTGGCTGCCGTTCCATGAGGCGCGCGGCGCGTCGGGCCATCGGTCTTACGGTCTCGATGCGACGCTGGTTGCCGTAACCTCGAACGGATCGATGTCCTGAATCCTCTCTGCATAGATCCGGTGTGGATACTTCGCCAGCAGCGACGCGCCATAGCGTTCCATGTGATCCTTGAACCGTTGCGTCGTCAGGGCCGACTGGACCTGATTCTTCAGCGAATCGGAGTACGGGCGCATCTGCGCCGGCGTCTTCTCGAGGATCTTCACCACGCGCCACTTGATCCCCTCGTCGAAGAACCCCTTGACAGGCCCGATGATGTCGTTCGGCTCACCCCTCCAGAGTTCGTTCCAGAAGACCCCTTCGCTCGACGGATACACGTTGTGCTCGGGTTCCCCGGCTCTCAGAGACTGCTCGGCCTTGAGGGCGGCGAACGCCACTCCGCCCTCGAGCGATTTCTTGACCTGCTCGGCGGTGGGCAGGTCCTGGCACCAGATCTGATCGATCTTCAGGGTGGCCTCCGCCGCGAACCGCTCCGGGTTCTGATCGAAGTAGGCTTTGATTTCCTCGTCCGTCGGCGCCGGCACCTCCTTGTACTGGTCCGTTCGCATCTTGCCGAGAATGGTCATGTCCTCGCGGGCCCGGATGTCGCGAATCAACTCGTCCTTCTTGTCATAACCGCGGGCCACCGCTTCGGCCTCCACGATCGTCGGCTCCAGGCCGCGATTCAGCAGCTTCTCCACCCCGGCCGGGGTACTCAGGTCCTTCGATCGCCCGGGCGGTGCGATCTCGTTCAACGTCTTGAACCAGTCATACAGCGTAAACTGCCCACCGGTGTACGTCGCCAGAACAATGTCTCTTTCGTCGCGGCTCAGCTCCGTCTGAATCTGATGATTCGTGATCCAGAACACGGTGCGGCCGCGTGGCTCCACCGGCTGCGTCAGAAGACGCTGATGAATCTGAGCGGCCCGCGCGAAGTTTCTCTCGACTTTCTTGACCTCGAATTTCTTGAGCAGCTCGGCGTACAGCGCCTGATAAACCGGCTGCCATTTCGTCGACAACACCTTCATCCGGGCCTGTTCCGGAGTAAGGTTCGGATCCGCCTTGATCTTCTCATCAATCTCCTCCTGACTGACCGGAACATGCTCCCGGATATAGTCGCCAAGGAACGCCTGCGTGAGCTTGCGCTGTCTGTACCGCTCCACGGATGCGGAGACCGCTTCATCCGCTGCGTACCCCAGCGCGCGTCCCTCGAGAACCATGGCCTTCTCCATGAGCATCTCGCGCAGGACGGACTGGGCGGTGACAGGCTCCTGCGGACCGGCGGACCCGTCGCGCTGTGGCCGAATGCTCTGCGACAGCCGCTCTGTCAACTCGCCCCTGGTGATCGAATCGTCCCCGATCGTGGCCACGATCAACGACGGGTCGGCGGACACTCCGCCGTTCTCAGGCCCAACCTTCGACGGACGACAACCGGCCAGAAAAACGGCTCCGATCGTCACGACGGCAACGAACAAAAGGATACGCGATGTGTGTTCTGTCTTCATACCCTTTCTTCCCCATGGTTCACACCGGTGCCGTGTCACCCGGAGACCCCGGCCCACCGCGGCCGATGCTCGTGTGCGGGCCCTTCGGCGCCGGACTCTCAATGGATGACCTTGTTCAGCGGATACGTGATGATGCCCGACGCCCCCGCGCGTTTCAACGCGGGAACCAGAGCCCGCTCCACCTTGTCGTCGACGATTACCTCGATCGCCACATAGCCCGAGTCCGCCAGGCTGGACACCGTCGGGCTCTTCTCTGCCGGCAACACCTTGAGGACGGCGCTCAGGTCTTCCTTGCGAACGTTCATCTTCAGCCCCACCTTGCGGCGCGCCTCGATGGCCGCCTGGAGCAGGATGGCGATATTCTCGATTTTCTCTCGCTTGAAAGCGTCTTCCCAGGCCCGGCAATTGGCGATCAACCGCGTCGTCGAGACGATGACGGTGTCGATGATCCGCAGGTTGTTGGCACGCAGCGATGTCCCCGTCTCCGTCAGCTCGACGATGGCATCGACCAGACGAGCCTTGACTTCCGTCGCACCCCAACTGAACTCGACCTTGACGTCGATGCCCCGGTCGGCAAAGTACCGCCGCGTGACACCGATCAGTTCGGTGGCGACGATTCCCCCCTGGAGTTCCTCCGGTCGAGTCACCTTCGACTCATTGGGAACCGCCAGGACCCATCGCGCCGGGTTGCTGGTGGCTTTGCTGTAAGGCAACTCGCAGACCTCAACGACCTCGCAGTTGTTCTCCGTGATCCAATCGAAACCGGTGATACCGGCGTCCAGCACACCGTCTCCCACGTAGCGGCCCATCTCCTGCGCCCGCAGATAGACCGGGGCGATCTCCTCGTCGTCGATCGACGGCAGGTAGCTCCGTCTCGAATCGGAGATATCGAACCCTGCCTTGGCAAACAGTTCCACCGTAGCCTTCTGCAGACTTCCGGCGGGAATACCCAGTTTCAAGATTCTCTCGGCACTCATCTGATCCATGTCGTACCCTCGTGCGCTTCGGCGGGCACCGGCTCGGCGCGCCGCAGCCCCACAGATCATTTCTTCGCTCTCGCCACGCGCGCCGTTTTCGCCTTCTTGCGCGGGGCCTTCTTCTTGGCGAGCTTGGGCGATTCGCTTTCCCGCCGAAGCAGTTCGTAGAACTCGTAGGCATCCTTGGCCGCGATCTGACGGCTCAGAAACCCCTCGATATCCGATTCGTCCGCTTCCGGACTGACCACCTCATGCTGCTTGAGATAATCCATCATCGGTCCGGTTAACGGAATAGCGTGACCTTGCAGAGACGTCAACATGCAATAGCCGACCACATACGCGTCCATCCCGTCGAGGTGTTCCAGGGCCTGCTTGGCCGGACGCTTGCCGAGCTTCTTGAGGTTCTGAAGACTCAGCGTGTGGTACTCGTCGAAGACGGCCCGCAAGGCCGTCGTCAGCGCAGAGGCCGTCTCCCGACTGGCCTCCGTATCTTCGTGCAACACCTCCACGATTTCCTCGACCCGCGAAACACGCAGATCGTTCCAATCCACAAAGGTCTCCCGGAAGCATTTCATCGCCCGCTGTGTGGCGGTCTCGCTCAGCCGCTCGCTGACGATGCCGTGAATCAGGGCCTCGATCGGATCGTCATAGCTGACCTTCTCCACCTTCGGATGGGCACGTTTGAGCGCGCGATAAAGCTTCTGCAGCCGTTGTGCGTATTCCTTGCTGTTCTTCATGGCCTTTCCAGATGATCCTGCGGTCCGTGAGCCGCACTTGGGGACCCCGCACGGCAAAGCATAGACACCCCTGTCCTCCCGTCGTGCATCAGATATCCGGAGTGTCCGCCTGGCCCGATTCGATCTCCCGGCGGCGACGCTCGTTCGCCACCTGGTCAATCAGTCGCATCGTCTCCAGGGTCTTGTGAAAACGCTCGTCGCGGTGAAAACGCAACACCGGGCAGAACTTGCTCTCCAGGGCCGCTCCCACCAGCGACTGAACACGCTTGGTGGCATGGTCGAGCGCCGTAAACGTCTTGTTCTTGTCCGCATCGCTCGAAGCCAGGACGCTCAGGTAGACCTCCGCCATGCGCAGATCCGGTGCCATCTCCACCCGCGTGACCGTGATGAGACCCGCAATGCGAGGATCGCTCAGATGATTGGCGATGGCGTCGCTGACCACCTCCTTCACCACACGAGCCACTTTTTCCTGCCTTCGGGTGGGCATACCGCCGTTTCTTCCTGTACGGGTCGTCAAGACACGGCTCATGAATCCAGGGTCCGGGCCACCTTGACGGTTTCGTAGAACTCCAGGGTGTCGTCTATTTTCAGGTCGTCGAACCCGGCCAGCTTGATGCCGCACTCAAGTCCGGCTTTCACCTCGCGGACATCGTCCTTGAAATGCTTGAGGGACTCCAGCGACAGGTTGTCTCGAACCACAATATTGTTCCGGATCAGACGAGCCTTGGCACTCTTGAGTACCACACCGCTGTTGACATAGCAGCCGGCGACCGTCCCGATTCGGGAGACCTTGAACGTTGCGCGGACGACCGCCCGACCGAGGGTTCTCTCCTGCTCCTCCGGTTCGAGCAAACCGGCCATAGACTTCCTCAGGTCTTCCGTGATGCGGTAAATCACGTTGTACAGCCGGATGTCCACCCCTTCCGCCTCCGCCGTCTTGGCGGCGCGTTCATCGGCCACGACATTGAACCCGATGATGATCGCGTTCGACGCCTCCGCCAGCAGCACGTCCCCTTCCGTAATGCCCCCCGGCATGGCCTGGAGAATGTTGATACGGACCTCGTCGACGCTCAACTCCGAGAGGTACTTCTTCAGGACGTCCACGGATCCCTGCACGTCGGCACGGACGATCAAGTTCAACTCCTTCACATTCCCCGCCTCGATCTGGCTGAACAGGTTGTCCATCGTCACCTGGGTCCGCTCCGCCAGCGATCTCTCACGGGCGCGGAGTCGATTTTCTTCGGCCGCCTCCTTGGCCCGATTGATGTCGTCGAGGCAGTAGAACCGGTCGCCCGCCTGCGGGACACCGTTGAGACCGCTGACCTCCACCGGCATGGAACTTGTGGCGGTCTTGATCTTCTTGCCGTAGCTGTTCTTCATCATCTTGACGCGGCCATAGGTGTCGCCGGCCAGGATGACGTCTCCCTTGTTAAGCTGCCCTTCTTTGACGAGCAATGTCGCCACCGGTCCCAACTGCGGCGACATCTTGGCCTCAACGACCCAGCCGGTCGCGGGAATGGTGTCATCGGCCTTCAGGTCCATCAGCTCGGCCGTGTAGTCCAGCGCTTCGAGCAGATCCTCGACGCCCTGTCCGGTGGTGGCGCTGGTCTTGACCACTTCCGTGTTGCCACCCCACTCCGTCGGGGTCAGATCATGCTCGGCCAATTGGGCATAAATGCGGTTGATATCGCAACCCGGCAGGTCGATCTTGTTCAAGGCCACGACGATCGCCACGCCGGCCGCTTTGCTGTGCGCGATCGCTTCGACCGTCTGCGGCATCACCCCATCGTCGGCCGCGACCACCAGAACCACGATGTCCGTCATGTTCGCTCCACGGGCGCGCAGGGCCGTGAACGCCTCGTGTCCCGGCGTATCAAGGAACGTGACGGTCTTGTTATTCCAGGTCACCTGGGAGGCGCCGATATGCTGGGTGATGCCGCCGGCTTCACCGGCCGCCACATGGGTGGACCGAATCTTGTCCAGCAGGCTGGTCTTGCCATGATCGACGTGCCCCAGCATGGCGGCAACGACCGGACGCCGGGTGAGATGGGCGCGTTCGCGTGCTTCGAATTCTTTGCGAATCTCTTCCTCCACCGTACTCCTGCGCACAATCTCCAGCTCGGTCTCGAATTCCAGGGCGACGAGTTCGGCGGTTTCGTTCGAGATCACCTGGTTCGCCGTCACCATGGTTCCCTGCTGCATCAATTTGGCGATAATGTCGGCCGCCTTGACCGCCAGAGCCGCCGACAGGTCCTTGACTGTGACCGGCTCACTGACCGTGGCTTTTTTCGGTCGTCCGGCGGCCGCCGCTTCCCGCTGTGCCTTGGAGGCAATCTTCCGGGACGGACGCAGCCGCAGACCTTCGCCGCCTGCGGCGCTGAGTCGTGCCTGCCGCTCGTCAAGGTCTCGCTGCCGCCACTTCCCGCGGAGCTTTGGCTTCTTGCCGATTTCCTCGTCAACGCCTTCCTTTCGGCGTCCGTGGGTCCTCTCCTTGTGGTGTTTGCCGCGTTTCTTGTCGGCTTCCGTCGGAGCGATCAGATCGGCGCCTTTTTCCTTGTTCCTGTACATCAAGGGCTCGGTGATTGCGCCGTCGTGCCGTGGCCGCAGACGCGGACGCGGGCGTGGGCGGTCCAGCGGTTCCGGCGCCTCCACGCGAACCACCTGCGGCCCGCTGAGGATAGCCGGTCTGGGCTTGCCGAGCATGGGGCCCGCAGGCAGAACCTCAATCTCTACTTTCTTGGTTTCCACCACGGGTGCCCGGGGGGGCACCTCCACGACCACCGGTGGTTCCGGCTCGACCGTTTCCACCGCGAGTTCAGGGGCCTGCACGGGTTCCTCCTCCGCCTGTTGGACCTCCATCACCGGCGCCACGGCTGGAGCCGGAGCTTCCACCTCTTCCTGCGGAGCTTCCGTCTCCTCGGCCAACTCCGCCTCAGCAACCGCCGCCTCGAAGGAACCGGACTCCCCGGGCTCCTCCGTCGATGGCGACGCCTGCATTACTTTGGTCCGCTGAGGCTTCTTGACGCGCACCTCCGAGAGATCCACCTTCTCAGCGGTTTCCACCGTCGTGACGTTTTCCCCTTCGCTGAACCACTCCCGAATGGTGGCCGCCAGACCGGCGGAGATTGCAGTCATGTGATTCTTGACGTCCAGACCTTCGTCTTGGCACTTCTTGACAATCGCAGAGCTTTTGACACCGAGTTCACGAGCTAATATGTAGACTCTTGTAGTAGCCAAGGAACCTCCACGTCCCTATTCGTCCTGGTCCTTCTTCCGCACATCCGGACGACTCGTCTGCTCGGCCAACTCCTTTTCCGCCTGCCGGCGTTCCGATTCGGCCGCCATCGTCTTGGCGGCCTGGTCGGCACCCTGCACCAGCCTCTGGGCGAAGTCAGGATCGAGGCCCAGTTCGGCCACCAGCGGCTCGGGGCCCACGTCGTCGAGATCAAGAACGGATATGATACCCAAGGCAATCAGCTTATCAACGAGGATATCGTCGGCACCTTCCACGCTCTTAACACAAGCGGCAAGCCTTTCGATGCCGAGGTTGTACTCATCCGGCGTAAGGATGTCGATGTCCCAGCCGCTGAGCCGTGCCGCCAGGCGGACGTTCTGGCCGTGCTTGCCGATGGCCAGGGACAACTGGTCCTCTTCCACCACCACAGTAGCCCGGCCCAGTTCAAAGCACAACGCGATCTCGCTGACCTTGGCAGGCATAAGCGCATTGGCAACAAGGATTTGCGACGAATCATTCCATCGGACGATGTCGATCTTCTCCCCACCAAGCTCGTCGACGATATTCTTGATGCGACTGCCCCTGACGCCCACACAGGCCCCGACCGGGTCCACCTTGTCGTCGTAGGAGGTCACTGCGACTTTGCTGCGATAGCCGGCCTCCCGGGCCAGCGCTCGCACCTCGATAATATTCTCAGCGATTTCCGGCACTTCTGACTCGAACAGACGCCGGATGAAGTCGGGGTGGGTCCGTGACAGGATAATTTTGACCTGGTTGGCGGTTTCCTTCACGTCGAGAATCAGGCAGCGAATACGCTCCCCAGGGCGGTGGGTTTGTCCCATAATCTGCTCACCCTTGGGCATGAATCCCTCGGTCCAGTGGTCCAGGTTGACGATGAGCGTGCCCCCTTCGTACCGAACGACCGAGCCACTGATCAGTTGCCCTTTTCTCTGAACGAATTCGCTGTAAATGCTGTCCCGCTCGTCGGCTCTGATCTTCTGGATCATCACCTGCTTGGCGGTTTGAGCAGGAATGCGGCCCAGCCGCCGGATGTCAATCGGCTGCTGGTCCCGGAACGCCGTGACCTTACCGTCGTTCCTGTCGATCCGGACCACAATCTCGCTGTCCGGGTCGCCGAAATGCTTGCGAACCGCCGAGACCATCGCCTCTTCGAGATCCGCGAAGATCGACTCCTTGTCGATGTTCTTGTCCCGGGCGATGTTGTCCACGATCCTCAACAATTCCTGGTTCATAGTCTTTATCTCATCAAATACAGACAGTCTCCTGAGTACCTGCCGTGGCACACCGGAGACGACTATTCCGCTGTGTCGTCGCCCGCTGCCCATCTCATCGACGGGAACGGCTGTCGCAACAAAGAGCAAAAAAAAGTGGAAACCTTTGCCAGTTTCCACTTCAAAACACCCATGCCCAACCGAGGTTGTCACCTGCGTTTCGCCTACATCAGTTGCCTCCGACAGCAGCTTGGCCCACTCATCGGTCGAAACCGCCAAACCTCACCATCAACCTCGCCGGCGCCACGATACTGAAGCAGAAACATCGATTCCACAGCCGCCATCGGCGCGAAAGCGCAGCTACAATATGCGAATCTATGCCGCTGCACTGTTCACATGTCCTGTAAGCACCATTGCCTGCACCTCGCACAACCCTGCTGGCAGCCGTTAATCATCGTAATCCAAGCTGTTATGATAGTCGCTCCACAGGGTAAGGGCAACAACTTTTTTGAGGATTTTGGCCTTTTTTGGCGTGCGGCGATTCCCAGAATGCCCGTTCGGCGACAGCAATCGCTTGCACTGTCCACCCCCTACGCATGGAACATCTATTGCAGCAGACCCACTATCCCTTGTGTCAGGACGCAACCGACGAGTGGAAGGCTCGTAAGACCGCTTCCTGCTTGCCAACCGTCGAACCGCCAATTATGATCGTACCGTTCACTTGGCCTGTCTGTTCGAAAAAGGGTTAGAGATGAAGCCAAAACTGGCCGTTGTGGGTGCAGCCGGACGCATGGGAAGGCGGATCGTCGCCTTAGCAGTCGAATCGGAGCAGTTCGAGGTCGTCGCAGCCACCGACGCAAAAGGTCATCCGGACATCGGAAAGGACATCGGACTCCTGGCTGGAGCGGGGACGTTGGGGGTCCCGTTGACCGACTCGTACATGCCGGGATCAGACGTCGTGATTGACTTCTCCCTGCCGGAAGCGGCCCGTAACACGCTGCGCCACTGTACCGAAAACCGCATTCCTCTGGTCATGGGCACCACCGGTCTGGGCCGGGACCAGCAGGCCGCCGTAGCCGAATCGGCCGAGAGGATCCCGGTGATCTACGGAACCAATATGAGCGTCGGGATGAACGTGCTGTTCGCCCTGGTGGGCAAAGCAGCCGCCATGCTCGGACCCGACTACGACATCGAGATCGTCGAACAGCACCATCGGTTCAAGAAGGACGCGCCCAGCGGCAGCGCCATGACGCTGGCGGAGAAGATATGCCAGTCCACCGGGCGGGATTTCCCCGAGTGCCTCACGCACGGACGCCAGGGAAAAGACGCACAGCGGCAGACCAACACGATCGGCATGCACGCGGTCCGGGCCGGGGATATCGTGGGCATCCACTCGGTGATTTGCAGCACCCTGGGCGAGACGGTCACTCTGAACCACACAGCACACAGCCGGGATACCTTCGTCAGAGGAGCCCTGCGAGCGGCGAAGTGGCTCATCGGCAAAGACCCCGGACTGTACTCCATGGCTGATGTCCTCGGCATCAGGTAGACTCGATAATCCATACCTCTGCTTCCGGGCGTCCGCCCTGATGTCCGGATAGAGACAACCAGGTTGCTCTCGGCGGGAGAATGCCATGAAACCCCACTGTGCTCTTCTGTCAATCGTCGTGATGGCGTGCCCCTTCTGTCTGGACAAAACGCGCGCACAGGATCCGGTCACCATCCTTCCAGTGCCGGCGCCACAGGGGACGGGGTTCACTTGGCCCGTGCTCAGAAGCTACGACCAACAGCACCTTGCTCGCATCGCACTGCTTCTGGGCGGGATCGGAACCGGGACGGTGTCGCTGGGTGGTCGGGGCGATCTTCGCGACTGGGAGATCATGAATCGGCCGGGCAAGGGCTTTGTTCCGATGAGGGGCTCGTTCGGCCCGTTCTTCGCGGTATTCGTCAAGACACCCGACGGCAAGACGCTGGCGAAGGCCGCCGAGGGCCCGATCGACGTTTCCGCCTATGAGAACAGCCACGGAAGCACGGCACCCAACCATGGTCTGCCGCGTTTCCGCAACTGCTCCTTTGCCGCGGCGTATCCGCTGGGCCAAGTGGCGCTGTCCGACCCGGACATGCCGATTGACGTCCGCCTCGAGGCATTCAACCCGCTGGTCCCCGCCGATCCGGAGACCAGTGGCATACCGGTAGCGATCCTGCGGTATGTCCTGCACAACAAGACCGATCAGAGGCTGGTCGCTTCCGTCTGCGGAACCATGCCCAACTTCATCGGAATCGACGGCTCCGGCCAGACCAAAGACTGGAAGGGCGACTTGGTTGCCACCGGAGGACGCGCCAACCGCAATCACTATCGCGAGACGGACACCGTTCGTGGGATCTTCATGAATTCCGAAGGCGTCGCCGAACGGGCCGAGCAATGGGGAACCATTGCGCTGGCAACAACGACCGACGGCGCCGTCACCCATCGCCTCTCCTGGATCGCCTCGGGCTGGGGCCGGTCACCGCTGGACTTCTGGGACGATTTCAGCGCGGACGGCAGGCTTGAAGAGCGACCGCCCACCGGCGAGGACACCCCGATGGCGTCACTGGCCGTCCAGGTCGAAGTTCCTCCGCGAGAAGATGCAGCGGTGATCTTCCTGATCGCATGGCACTTCCCCAACCGCATGACCTGGACACCCAAGGGCGTCGACGAGGATCGGATCGGCAATTATTACACAACCCGGTACACCGACGCCTGGGATGTTGCGGAGAAAGTCGCGGCACAACTGGATCGCCTCGAAGCAGACACCGTACGTTTCGTGAGCGCCTTCTGTAACAGTGACCTGCCCGAGGTCGTTAAAGAAGCGGCGTTGTTCAATCTCAGCTCGCTGCGTAGCCAGACCTGCTTTCGTACGCGGGATGGGAGGTTCTATGGATTCGAAGGGTGCAGCAACCGAGGCGGCTGCTGCCACGGTTCCTGCACGCACGTCTGGAACTACGAGCACGCGACGGCATTTCTGTTTGGATCGCTGGCCCGTTCGATGCGCGAGGTCGAATTTGCCCACGCCACGGACGACAACGGCCTGATGAGTTTCCGCGTCAATTTGCCGATCGAACGCGCTCGCGAATTCGGCAAGGCGGCCGCCGATGGTCAGATGGGCTGCCTGATGAAGCTCTACCGCGATTGGCAGCTTTCGGGCGACGAGCATCTACTCGACTCTCTCTGGCCTCGCGCGAAGAAGGCCATCGAGTTCTGCTGGATCGAGGGCGGCTGGGACGCCGACAAGGACGGCGTGATGGAAGGTTGCCAGCACAACACGATGGACGTCGAATACTACGGACCGAATCCTCAGATGGGCCTGTGGTATCTCGGCGCGTTGCGCGCCGGTGAGGAGATGGCCCGGCACCAAGGCGACGAGGCTTTTGCTGCGACGTGCCGCAGTCTGTTCGAACAGGGTAGTCGGTGGATCGACGAGAACCTCTTCAACGGCGAGTACTACGAGCATCACATCCGCCCGCCCAAGAACCGATCGGCGGTCGCGCCCGCCCTGCTCGTGGGCATGGGCGCAGCGGACCTGAGCAAGCCCGACTACCAGCTCGGCCCCGGCTGCCTGGTCGATCAACTCGTCGGCCAGTACACCGCTCACGTCTGCGGCCTGGGATATCTGGTCAAACCCGAGCACGTGCGTCAGACTCTGGCGAGCATCATGAAATACAACTATCGCGAGAGCCTGTACGGGCACTTCAACTGCATGCGCAGCTTCGCGATGGACGGCGAGTCGGCCCTGCTGATGGCCAGCTACCCGAAAGACCGGCCGGAGAACCCGTTCCCGTACTTCAGCGAGGTGATGACCGGGTTCGAATACGCCGCCGCCGTCGGCATGCTCCAGGAAGGCATGGTCGACGAGGGTCTCACGTGCATCGCGAACATCCGCGACCGATACGACGGTCGTAAACGCAGCCCCTTCGACGAGGCCGAGTGCGGACACCACTACGCCCGCGCGATGGCCAGTTGGGCGGCGGTGCCCGCGCTGACCGGGTTCCACTACAGCGGCGTGGACAAGACCATGACCTTCGCCGAACGTGAGGGTAACCACTTCTGGTCCAACGGCAATGCCTGGGGCACCTGCGCGATCGAGCAAACAGGTGATTCGGCCAAGGTCACACTGGCCGTCCTTCACGGCGCGGTGACCGTCACCGAGTTTCGCCTGACGGACCTCGGCGCCCGCCGATTCCGCGACGGGCTGCGCATCGAAGCGGGCAAACAGGCTCAATTCCAGGTGAACAGTTCTTTGTAGACCACCGCCAAGCCACCGGTTATTGGGCCACATCCCGGCCGTGAATGCCGTGGATAGTCAGGTTCGCGTCGGGCAGGCCGTCACGCGCGGGCAGAATCTGTTTGGCCTGGACAAAAACGACGTGGCCGTCGGCGAACAGGAAATTCCGTGTCCCCTCCCAGTTCCACCATCCCTGCTCGATCTCGACGGGGGCGTGGCTGCTGGCCCATTCGCCGACCAGAATCTTGGCGGCCGGGTGCGCAACAGAGTCGGCCCGTTGTGGAATCGACGGACGAGGGTCGCTGTAGGTTTCGGCTTTCTCGCTCATCGCATCGATCTGCTGCGGGCTGTGGTAGAACGTCATCGAATAGGCGTAACTGGTCGACTCGAACAGTGCCGGGTCCGTGCGGTCCTCAGGACACAACAGCACCGAAGGGTTGTTCACATCGATGGAGCCGCCCAGGTAAGGCCTGACCCAGCGCCGCCATCCGCGTCCCATCCACAGCCAGTAGACAGGGTCCTCGGACACCGGGTCGGTCGCACACGGATACGTGCCATCGTTGTCGTGGAGGTACATGCCCATGCCCAGGCCGATCTGCTTGAGGTTATGGGCGCAGGACACACGGGACGCGACCTGTCGCGCCTTTCTCAGTGCGGGAACAAGAATCGCCAGCAGCAGCGAAACGACGGCGACGACAACGAGCAGCTCGATCAGGCTGAACGCTCGGCGGCGCGGGTCCGTCGGTGAGACTCGATAGTGCATACCATCCATGATCTCAGTATCCGATCCGTGTTGTGGCAAGGACGAGTGGTTATTTTACTCGACTGTCACGCTCTTGGCCAGATTGCGCGGCTTATCCACATCGTGACCGCGAAGCACGGCGGCGTGGTAGGCCAGCAATTGCAGCGGGACCACCGTCAGCAGCGGCTGGAACAACTCGGGCGTCGGGGGGACCGTAATCAGGTGATCGGCAACGCTTCGGAGATACTCATCCCCTTCGGTCGCCACCGCGATGATGCGCCCACCTCGAGCCCGCACCTCCTGGATGTTGCCCATCATCTTGTCGTACTGCGGCCCGGCGGTCGCGAGGAACACCGCCGGCATGCCATCGGCGATCAGGGCGATCGGACCGTGCTTCATTTCCGCCGCAGGCAAGCCCTCCGCATGGATATAGCTGATTTCCTTGAGCTTCAAGGCCCCTTCGAGCGCTACGGGATAGTTGAACCCGCGTCCGAGAAACAGCCAGTTCTCCTTGTCGATATTCGCCGCCGCGATCTCCCGGATGTGGTCGGACTGTTCGAGAATCGTCTCGATCTTCTCGGGAATCTGCGCCAGCTGGGCAACGTAGCGAGTGGCGTCCTCGCTGCCCAGGTGCCGACGCCGCCCCAGCTCGATGGCGAGCATGCTCAGCACCGCCACTTGGGCGGTGAACGCCTTCGTACTGGCTACGCCGATCTCGGGACCCACATGCAGGTAGATGCCGGCGTCGGTGGCGCGGGCAATCGTCGAGCCGACCACGTTGACCACTCCGAGAACGATCGCGCCGCGCTCCTTGGCCTGCTCAACCGCCGCAAGCGTATCGGCGGTCTCGCCCGACTGGCTGATCGCAATGACGATCGTGCCGTCCTCGATAATGGGATTGCGGTAGCGGAACTCACTGGCGTACTCGGTGCTGACGGGGATACGCGCCAGGTGTTCGAGAAGGAATTCCCCCACCAGACCGGCGTGGAACGCCGTGCCGCACGCAGTGAAGATCACGTGACGGGCGCGCGTCAATTGCCGCAGGTAGTCCCGGATACCGCCCAGTTTGATCCGGCCCTCCTGCAGCTCGATCCGTCCGCCCATGCACGTGCGAAGCGATTCCGGCTGCTCGAATATCTCCTTGAGCATGTGATGCTCGAAGCCGCCCAGCTCGATCTGTTCGAGCGAGAACTCGATCTGCTTGAGATCCTTGGCAACCGTGACGTTGTCGATCGTCTTCGTATGGAATCCGTCCGGGCCGACGAGCACCATCTCGTTGTCGGCCATGTAGATCGCCTGCGTGGTGTGCTCGACGATGGCGGCCGCGTCGGAGGCGAGAATGTACTCGGCGTCGCCGACGCCGAGGATCAGGGGGCTGCCCCGCTTGGCCCCGATGAGCGTGTCGGGGAAATCGGCACAAAGGACCGCCAGACCGAAGGTGCCGTGCAGCTTCCGCAGAGCCTGCTGGACCGCCCACTCGAAGGCGTTCCGGCCGTCGGCCAGGCCGGTGTCGCTCGTGTCGGCGTAGATGTAGCCGATCAGGTTTGCGATGACCTCCGTATCCGTTTCGCTGCGGAAGGTAACCCCTTCGTTCTGAAGCCAGGTCCGCAGCGTGGCGTAGTTCTCGATGATCCCGTTGTGCACGACAGCGATCTTGCCGTTCCAGTCGAGGTGCGGATGGGCGTTGACAGTGTTGGGCTGCCCATGTGTTGCCCAGCGCGTGTGCGCGATGCCCACGGTGTCACAAGGGCGTGGTTCGTCCAGAATCTCTTCCAGGGCGCTGATGCGTCCGCGGGTCTTGGTGACACGAATCGAGCCGTCGTCCAATACGGCCAAGCCCGCCGAATCGTATCCTCGGTACTCCAGACGTTTCAACCCCTCGACGAGGATCGGTTGAGCGGCCTTCCTGCCCAGATAAGCGACGATTCCACACATGGTCGTGTCCTCAGTTTCTCCGTGTTTCGTTCCCTACAGAATCGGCATTCCCGGACGAAGACTCCACCAAAAAAAAGCGAAAAATCGGGTCTTTCCGAACGCACAAGGAACGCCGGCCATCGCAGGCTCGCGCGATGACAATCGCCAATCACTCCTGCTTAAGCCGGCTATCAGGTATTCTGATTTGACCGGCAGAGTCGGCGGAGGCTACACTCTTACGATGATCGTCGTGATCGACTACAATATCGGGAACGTTCGCAGTGTCTGCAACGCGTTTCGGCATATCGGCTGCGACATCCAGTTAAGCCGGGACGCCCGGACCGTAGAGAAGGCTCTGGGCCTGGTTCTGCCGGGTGTGGCAGCCTTCGGATACGCGGTCAAGGCTCTGGGTTCGGCCGCCGAACTCGTCAAGCAGGCCGCCGCAGCAGGCAAACCGATCCTCGGGATCTGCGTCGGCTACCAGATGCTCTTCGAAGAGAGCTGCGAGTACGGCCCTCACCGGGGACTGGGCCTGATTCGAGGCCACGTCGTTGCCCTGCCGCCCGCTCAGCCGGTGCCGCACATGGGTTGGAATCGGGTCGAGTTGCCGGCGGATATGGCCTTGTTCTCGGACCTCGGCGAGGCGAAGCACTTCTATTTCGCCCACTCGTATTACGCCCAGCCCGCTGACCAACAAGCCAGGATCGCCTATACCGACTATGGTTTCGCCCTGCCCGCCTCGGTCCAGAAGGATAACATCTACGGCGTACAGTTCCATCCGGAAAAAAGCGGCCGGCAGGGGCTGAAGGTCCTCCAGAACTTCTACGAGATGTGTACTCGGAAAGCGGCGGCATGCTGACCAAGCGAATCATTCCATGTCTCGACGTCAAGGACAACCGCGTCGTCAAGGGCGTCAACTTCCTGAACCTGCGCGACGCCGGCGATCCCGTCGAGTTGGGAGCCCGCTACAGTGACACGGGAGCCGATGAGCTGGTCTTCCTCGACATCACCGCGACGATCCGCTCGCGAAAGACCATCGTGGAGCTCGTGGAACGCGTCGCCCAAAACGTCTTCATTCCCTTCACCGTCGGTGGAGGCGTCCAGACGGTCGAACAGATCGACGAGCTATTGCGCAGCGGCGCCGAGAAGGTCTCGGTCAACACCGCGGCCGTGCAGAACCCGAACCTGATCGCCCAAGCGGCTCAGCGATTCGGCAATCAGTGCGTGGTGCTCGCCATTGACGCGCGACGGTCGAAGACGCGGCCGGGCCACTGGCAGGTGTGCGTCAAGGCGGGCTCGGAGCCGACCGATCTCGACGTCGTCGAGTGGGCCAAACGCGGCGAGGAGCTCGGCGCCGGCGAGATTCTGCTGACCAGTATGGATGCCGACGGCACGTTGGCCGGCTATGACAACAAACTGAACAAGGCGGTCTCCGACGCAGTCAACATTCCCGTGATCGCTTCCGGCGGCGCGGGCACCCTCGACCACCTCTACGACGCCATCGCCGAAGGCGGTGCCGATGCGGTGCTCATGGCCTCGATCACCCACTTCGGCAACTTCACCATCACCCAGATGAAGGAATACCTCCGCGACCGCGGCCTGCCCATGAACCTGTGACCTGCCCCAGGAACAACAGATCGGTATTGGCGAGGCTGCCGGCAAGAATCCCGCCAATGAAGGAGGCCAGCCTCTCGGTCGCCATCGCCTTGACATCCATCGCAGACAAGGCATCGCCCTGTGCCCGTAAGGCGGCTTTGAAGGCTTCACCTCCGCTCGGTCGATGCGCGATGAAGCCCACGATCGGAGCCTTCGTCAGGTCGGCCCCAACCAGACGCAAGACCGAACCGAACAGAGGCACGAACATCGGCTCGATCATCGAACGCGCCATGGGCGTCATCACGTCGGGCACGACCTCGCCCAGGTTGACATTCGTCCAGACCTGGCGATCTTCCCAGGGTTTCGGCTCAGGAACAGCGGTGATGGGTCTGGCCTGGAGGAACCAGATATCGCCTCCGCGCATGGCCCATTCGATGTCCTGCGGGCCAGCCAGCTTGCGCTCGATCCACCGGGCCCGGCGGGCAAGCCGTTGGGTGGATACCACATCCAAGACCGGTTCGCCGTCCGCGGCCGTCTGGCGAATCAGGGCGAGCTTCTTCTTTCGCAGGAGGATGCGCTCGGGCGTGACACGGCCCGAGACGAGACGTTCGCCCAGCCCGGCACAGGCCTCAATCACGATCCGGCTCCGGCTGCCGGTGACTGGGTCGAGCGTGAAGACCACCCCCGCTGCCTCGGGTTCGATCTGCTCCTGTACGATGACCGCCATCTCCACCTGCTCGTGTTCGATCCCGTTTCGCCGGCGATACTCGTATGCGCGCTCGGTCCAGAGAGAAGCCCAGCGTCTCTTGATCGCATTGAGACAGCCTCCCACCGACCTGACGTTCAGAACCGCCTCATACCGGCCCGGCTGGCATCGGGATGGCTCACCGGCAGTCCGCCGGCTCCCGCCGCAACACCCTTCTACCGTGTCCGTAAGACGTACCTCGGACCAGTGTGTTACAGATAGACGCGTGGGTCAGGAACCCACCCTACAGCGGACGGTGAAGGAAGCCGACGGTGGATTCCATAATGCGCGCCTGGAGTTGCTGGGAGTGTTCGGCGGTCTCGCACTGGAGGTCTTCGAGGTTGGCCCGGCAGAAACGGCAGCCGAGCACATTGAGGTGGAAATCCACGTACCGCTGCCAGTCGTCGCTCAGCGTGCGAAGCAGGAAACCACCGATCGTGCTGCGCTTGGGGCAACTGAAGCGACGGTATTCCCAGATATCCGTCAGGAGCCCCTCGAAATCTCCTGAGCAGGGATCTGCGGTGATCTTCTTCTGCTCCACGAAATTGCGGATCTGCTTGAGACTGCGATGCTTGACCAGGGCAACGGTCTTCTCGTCGATGTTCATCGTCTCGGCGACGCGCTTGTTGGGCAACTGGCAGTACAGCAGCAGCTCGATGATCTGCAAATCCCGGAACCGCAGGGCCTTCTTGAAGCCATCCACCAACTCTTCCATCGCCTCGGCCAGCACCGTTTTCTGGAGGTCGTACTGCTCGTCGGCCCGTGCGTACCAACTGGCGGTCTGAACCGGGCCGGCCACCTGCTCGAAGGCATCAGACGAACCTTCATCGGAATCCGGCTCGTAGGCGTCCTGGATCAGGCAGACCCTCCGCGCATCCTTGCGACGGTAGCTGTCGATGATCTTGCGCCGGATCAGGGAAAAAAGATAGGTCTCCAGGTCACACTCGCCGCGAAACCGGTCCAGACTGCGGATGAACGCGATGAACGTATCCTGCACCACATCCTCCGCGTCGGCGCGTTGGGGGAGCTTGGCGCGGGCAAAACGCAGCAGACGGCCTCGATACCGCCCGATGAAGTCCGACCACGCCTGCTGGTCACCTTGGCGAATCTTGTTCAGGAAGTACTGTTCCGGCTTCGAGACCTTATCCATCTGCCGTCGCTCTTCTCCGGCCGCTCGTCCATCGCACCCCCGAGCGACAAGCGACGAGCGACCCTGCCCTGTCACCTCAGGACCAGGAATATGGCAATGATGCCCGCAATCGCCAGGACGGTTCCGGCGATCCGCAAGGTCCATTCATAATACCCTCTGGTGGCCATGTTGAGGAAGAGGTAGGCGATCACAATCACGACCAGAACACCGAAAGCCGAGAAAATCACACGAGCCCAGGTGATCCGTTCGCCGTGCATTTCGGCCGCTTTGCGGCTCTGAAGCCAGGCAAGCTTCGGGGCCGAGGCGTCAAGCAGTATCGCCTGCCGCCAGATTCGTCCCGCCGAGCCGTCAAAGCTCTGGACGAATTGGTCAAGGATGAAGTCCCCTTCCTGCACATCACGCGGGTTGACCGTCAGCGGAGACCGGCCGGGGACCGCCGTCCATCTCTGACCCGTAATGCCACTGAGCTGGTTGCACGCATCCTGGATGGCCTGCTGTCTCGCCTCGTTTTCGCTAGTGCACGCCTCACGCGACCGGGCGACCAGAAAATGCCCGTCAGGTTTGTTGGCGACAAACGCCGAGAAGTTGTCGACCCAGGGCTTGTCGATGTAGTCGGCTCCGGCGCTGGCCAGTCGCTCTTGCGTAAAGACCGTCCCTGTGATCCTGCCACCCATGACCCGTTCAAAGATTGTCAGACCCGTGCCCTGATCGCGCGGACGTTCCTCCTGAACCCGTGCTTCCCCGCGTAGCGTTAGACCCACTTGCCCGGGATTGACGTTTCGCAGATCAGCTTCGACAAAACACTGCACATCGGACAGCTCTCTCTGAAGGGCCCGCTGAAGGGCCGAGACAAGCGCCCGGTCGTTACTTTCCTGGAAGAGGAAGATCTGAATCGGCGCGTTTGGATCCCCAACCACTGTGTGAATCGGCGCGGCCAGGCGCCGGCCCAGCGCCTCTGCCGCCGCCAGGGGGGAGGGGTAAATATCCGCCTCGAACTGGTGCTCGACGCCCTCCGACCAGATGGGCGAGGACGACACCGAGGGCGCCGTCGGCGCCGGCAGGGCGACGGGACTGAAAGGATTCACAGGACCTATGCTCTCGGGTGCCCTTATCGTCGCCTGTTGGCTCATGGCATGCCCATGCGACCGACGCAGCCACAGGCCCGCGCCGAGCACGGACATAGCGACCACTGCAACGATCACCGTTGCTCCTGCCTTCGGCGACTTGTGCAGCAGGAGGATGAGCAGGACAAACAGGAACGGAATGCCAATGGCGAAGAACGGGATTTCCCCCCCATCCGGCATAACATTCGGCATCGAACCCCTGTGCATCCCCACCGGAAGGAGAATCATGAAGGCGAAGACAGCGAACGAGATCAGCCCGCCGACCACCCACACGCCGGCCCTGGGCGCTTTCGCCAGCAGCAGCATCAGCAGCACGAAGAGGAATGGGATCGGGATGAAGAACATCGGCATCATAGGACCACCCCCTGATTGGGCATCGGTGCAAAGATCGGCGTTTGGCGGCGCGGCGGCCAGGCCAATATGAGGATGGACACCAAGACGATCACACCTGCAAAGATCGCCTCCTCCTGGCTGAAGGCGCCGAAGAGCCGCTCCAGTGCGCGACCCACCTCGTTCTGCTGGATCAGACCGGCGATTCCCTGCGCTTCCGACCAAGACACGACCTCACCACGGAACAGCGAGATCGCCCAGAAGAACCCGCCCAATCCCAACAGGGCGCGGATCAGATGCGCCGGTCCGAAGCGGCGTCGGCCGATCATGATCAAGACCGCTGCGGCGAACAGCAGCATCGCGATGAGCAGTCCTCCCCCCTGCTCGACCGTCCTCGGCCATTCGGTACTGTGGAAAACCCCTTCCAACTCCTGCGAGACCGCACAATCGGGCCAGCCGGCCGCGACGAGCACGGGCAGGCGCAGGCCGATGGCCAAGCCGACCAGGATCGCCGCAAGCAGGAAGATGTGGCCGAGCGCGCAGACCAGACCGCTGAACGGGTGCCATGGCTCGTAAATGATCGTCCCCGTGCTCGCATAGGAAGGCGCAGACGGCGGCTCGTTTCGCGCCGGCGCCACGGCAGCGGCGGCAGGCTCATTCGCCGCCGGCGCGGCGTCCCTGGCCTCCATCGCCACCGCCGCAACTCGTGGATGATCCGGCATTTCCACTGTCCCGGCGGTCGGACCGTGCCAGTTCACCACGGGCAGCCCGTTCTTGTCCTCGAACTGGCCGGACACAATCATGATGATGTCGATGAGCTGGCCGACAACAAACAGGCCGAACGTGAAGAACCAGAGAATGCCGGTCCCGATCTTGCCGACGTAGAAGCGATGCAGGCCGGGCACCGGCCCCACAACGGCCAGAAGCAGGGCCCAGAATCGCTTGGCCGGCGAAACCGCCCCGCTGGGCGGAGCCTGGCGATCGCACGACCGCTGGTGCAGAGGACGGCCGCTATCCTCCACCATCGTAACATCGCGGACGCCGAACGTCCGCGGCGGCGCGAACAGCACCACAAGGGCCAGGATGTTCGGGAAGATGATGAAGAACAGAAAGACCCCGAACGGCGGACCGTTATGCGTGGTGCCGAGCAGGATCGAAGAAGTAACCACAGTCTGAACGCACAAGGTCACCAATGCCGGACGAATCAGGTAGCGGTACCAACCGGTGAACTTGCTCCGGAACATCATGAAGAAACACAACACGGAGAAGATGAACGCGTCGACACCGAAGGCGACGGCAAACCCGAAGTCGTTGCCGTGCATGCTCGTGCCGGCCAGAATGCACAGAGACAGTCCGAGTCCGATGCTCGCCAGCCACGCGAACATCCACAACGGGCGGGCATAGGGCGCGACGGGACGAGCACAGACGCCGGAGCGTGATTGCCGCGCCGGCGATTGCGCCGCTCGGGCGTGAACGCTCAGCACCTCGGCAACGGGCCGGCCGAACGGGCTGGCCGCCTGGACCACCAGGACAATGCCCGCCAGGGCACAGGCCGCCGCGACCGGTTCGAGCCCGAAGACCCCGCCACTGACATAGCCGAGAAAACCGATCCACAATGCATGTCCCAGCACAACGCGTTTCTCTCGCTGCGGATCGCTGAGCTTCCACCAGTCCACCAGCAGCATCGGCAGGGCCAGAGCCAGGACCCTTCCGCCCCACTGGCCCATGAAGCCGCCGAAGAAAGGAAACCACCCGAACGGAAATGGGCCGTGCCATCCGCCCCGGCCCCCGCTGAATGCGTGGCCGCCGAAGACCTGAGCCACGATGGACGCCACCAGGACGGAAACGAAGGCGGCGCCGAAACACGTCCCCGCCCGGCCCAGCCAGCGGGCATCCTCGTCCAGCGTCGCCCACCATTGGCGACGCGAATAGAGGATGATCCGCGACGCGACACCAACCAGCACGAAAACGGTCATCGCCAGCGGAAGGGCATCCTGATCGCGCATCTGGCCCAGCAGCGCTGCACCGAAGCTGACGGTGGCCATCGTCATCAGGGCCAGCGTACGGCGCTGATTCGGACTGATCGGATCGGCAACCGTGACTCGGGTCGGTCCCGTCTTCTGGGCGCGTTCCTTGGCGACCTTGAGCTTCTCGGCCATCTGCCCGCTGAACACTTCGACTTTCTTGGCAAAGAGCTCCGCCTTCTTACCGATCTCTTTGCTGAAGTCCGTCTGGTCCGGGGCCCGCTCGGCGGCGGCCGGCCCTTCGACTTTGGGGGCCTTGGCCTGGCCCATCTTGTGGGCGATGTGCTCGGCGACGACGGAAAGTTCCTCCGGCGAGAACTGCGAGACGCTGTTGCGCACGTGCTCGGCGCCGAAGACGTCTTCGACCATCTGCTGCACTGTCTGGTACCGCTCATCGGGGTCCTTGGCCAGGGCCTTGCGAATCACGCGGCGGAATGGCTCCTCGATGTGTTCGAGCTGCGGTGCCGCGGTCATGTGCTTCATCAGAATCTCGGCCGGACTGGAACCGAGGAACGGGACCTGGCCCGTCAGCATTTCATAGAGCAGCACGCCGAGGGCGTAGATGTCGACGCTACGGTCATACCGCCCCGCGCCGATCTCCGGCGCCATGTAGTGGACCGTTCCGACCGTGATCGTGTGGCTGACGTGTCGGCTGGCGCTGATCGCCTTGGTCAGACCGTAGTCGCCGATCTTCACGTAGCCGTTTTCGTAGAAGATGTTGCTGGGCTTCAGGTCGCGATGCACGATCCCGCACTCATGCAGGTACGACAAACCCTTGGCGATCTCGCGCAGGAAGAAAGCCGCCTTCTGCGTGCCCAGCCCCCCGGGCGACTCCTTCAGCAGATCGCTGAGCGCCGGACCGGAGACGTATTCCATAATGACGAAAGGCCGGCCCTGATCATTGTACTTGACGTCGAAGACCGTGACCAGATGCGGGCTCTTGAGGTTCATGCACTGACTGATCCCGCGCAGCTCAATCTGCTCGTGGCTCTGGATCACCTTGAGCGCCACCTGCCGCCCGCTGTCGCTGACGGCATAGTAGACCTCGCCGAAACCGCCCCGCCCGGCCGCTCGCTGGATGGTGTACCCCTCCAGCGGTCGATCTCCGTACTTGTATTGGTACGCGTCCATAGTCTTTTCTGCCGGATTAAAAGGTCGTCGTCACTTACCTTGCTGCTACGCGCGAAACTTGGCCAGCACCATGGACAGCTTGCCGATTCGAATCGGCTGGTCCATCGTCAGGCCTTTTTCCGGCTGCATCGGTCGGTTGTCGATCGTCACAGGCTGGTTCGCCCGGCACAGCAGTCGGTCGTTCTGTTCGAAGAACGTGATCGTGTCATCGAGGTGTTCGGTCTGCACGTGATGATTCGTATAGGGTCCGACGAGAATGTCACGACCCATCAGAAGAATGTGTCGGATATCCGGTCGGCCCAGCCTGGCGCCGCTCAGCAGCAGCAGAGCCGTTGTGCTGGCCGGGTTGGGCAGACGGAACCGCAGCCGGCATCGAGGAGACAGTGCGATCGTGTCGCCGTCGGCCAGCAGCTTCTCGGTCACCGATTCGCCGTTGACCTGAATGGCGTTTTCCGACCGCACGAAGTAATCCGCGTCGATGCGCTCGATGCTGACCACCGGCAGGTTCGGCTCGGCCATCAGCCCCAGCGTCGGTCGGGCCGACGAGCTGATCGGACCGATCGTCACACGCGCGTCGCGAAAGACCAGATAGCTTCCGATCCCATCCATCTGCATGACGAATTCGGAAGGCAACGGTGACGTGTCCCGGTTGTCCACTCGCGCATCCGTACCTCGAACGATCCGGCGCGGCACTTCCTGACGCGCGGGCGCTTCCGACTCGTCAGCTTCCATCGTTTGTTCTCGGCTTCCGGCGGCGTCCGCGATGCTCAGGCCCAGCGGCCCGGCATCGAGCTCTTCCAGCGCCTCGGCCGCCTGCTTCACGTCGCCGATGGCCTTGTCCAACCACTTGGCCGACGGGTACATCGCCTTGACCTTCCGCAGCAACGGCAGCGCCGCGCCGGGCCGGCCCGCCGCCACCAGCTCAGCCGCTTGGTGGCACTGCCTCAGCGCCCTGCGCAGCTCGACCAATTCCGGACCGTCGCCGTCCAGCGGAGCCAGTCTCTGCAGCAACAACTGGGCGCGGTCGAGGCGTCCCTGTTCCAGACCGGCCTGAACCTGCTCGCCGGCGAGCTTGCGGATTCGACCGAGCAGTTCACCCGCGCGGCCGTTTCGCACTTTGGCGACGCCGGCGGCACGAAGGAATTCCACCGCGCCAACGAGATCACCCCGCTTCAGCACCTCCTCGGCTTTGGCGACCGCGTCTTCGGTGTGCAGCCGGGCTGCCGCCAACTCCTGCTTGAGCAACTCGGCCTGGGCATCGCCCGGATGCGCCTCAGCCAGGATCTGACCGCCGACGGAGTGCCAGCCCTCAGCAATCCGCTGTCTGGCCTGCGCCACCCGAAGAGCATCCTGCTCATGGCCCTGTTGCCGCTCGATGATCGCCCGGCAGACCGCCTCACGCAGGCCGGCCACATCGTCGCTGTTGCCCGCCAGCTTCTCGGCCTTATTGCAGTCGGCCAGGGCCAAGTCGAGGTGGCTGCCCTCCAGGGCCTGGCGAGCCCGCTGGAGATAGGCCCGCGTGAGTCGGCCGACCAGCCTCTGGCCGTGGCGATGGTGCCGGACGTCCTCGGCCTTGGCGATCTCAAAGGCCTCGTCGAGCCGGCCGTCGGCCAACGCACATTCCGCTTGCTTGATTCGCAGGATCAACACGACAAGGCTCCTTCTCGTTGCGAGCGCCGGTGAAGCTGGCCTGATCCGATTCTATCACTCGGCGCGGGTCTGTGCAATGCAGCCCTACCTGGCGGATGATGCTCCATTCGGTTCTGCGAGAGCAGCTGCCCGACGCCTCCGTCGGGCAGCGAGAAGCTTCGTCCTTCTGACTAATCAGACGCCTCAGAGCCGTGCGCCTTCGCCACCGGCGCCGAATCGGCCTCGACCGGCCCCTCGTGCTGCTGGAAATACTCATCCACCTGGGCGACGAGGTCCGCTTCGAGAACGGTATCAACCGGGATCGCCTCGACAAAACGGCTCTCGTGCGCCAGCACGCGCTCGGCCACGTCCAGACGCTTCTGAATCTGGGCGATCAGCTTCTCGGTCTGGGCCAGTTTGCCGTTGTCCACCTGGACCTTCGAGCCGACGGAGGCGGCCTTGACGATCCGATACTGGCTGGCCAGTGTCTCGATCTTGTTCTCCAGGATGTTCTTCTGCGACCGCGTCTTCTCGAGCAACTGCACCGCCGCGTTGAGCGAGTTCTCCCGCGAGGCCAGCAGACGCTGCTTGCTCGCCAGGACCAGCTCGCTCTCCTTGATCCGTTCGAACCGCGCCGCCAGGTCGGCCTTGACATCCTCGCGACTGTATTGCCGGCCCCCAAAGCAGTATTGCACCTGCGGGGTCTCCAGCGAGCCACGGAGCGTCTTGATCTTGGCGCGTTCGTCTTCCAGACTCTCCTGGTTCTTGGCGATCTCGGCCTTGAGCGCTGCCACTTCCACCTCTTCCTGGGCGATCAGCCGGATGTTGGCATGCATCTCCGGGATGATCTCTTCCAGCAGATCGCGGGCCCGACGCAGTTCGAACTCGATCGGGACCGAATCCTTCACCACCGTCCGCACGCCCTTGGCGGAGCTGCGGGCGTAGCTGACGATGTCCTTTCCAAACAGCAAACCGCCGGCCAGCCCCAGGCCGACCGTTGCCATCGCCCCCATTTTCAGCCATTTCGTAATCATTTTCGAACTCCTCAAATCTCGTTAACCCCACTGAATGCCTGGTTTCGGCCTCAATTCGGCCACATTGGGTTGGTCGCAGGCCGGAATTGTTTATTGCGGGAAAATTCCACACTGGGCGGGCAGGCGAGGGGTCTCGACACTTTTCTGTCGGATCGGACCTGCTTTTCTCGGGCGTTTGGCCTGCGAGGGAGCCAATCCCCCGCCGGCGAGGGGGCCAAGGATGCTCGCTGTAACCTTGCGGATTGCCGGCATATCGAATAGTATGCGACCTCGACGATTTGGAACCACCGACCCCTACAACGGCAAGGAGAGCATGCGATGAAGGTTGTGGCTTTCAACGGAAGTGCCCGAAAAGACGGCAATACTGCCATTCTGGTCCGGCAGGTCTTTGCGGAACTGGAGGCCCAAGGCATCGAAACGGACCTGGTGCAGTTGGCCGGCCAGACTATTCGAGGCTGTACCGCGTGCGGCCGGTGCTTCAAGAACAAGAATGGTCGATGCGCCGTGGACAACGACATCGCCAACGACTGCATCGAGAAGATGGCCCAGGCTGACGGGATCATTCTCGCGTCGCCGACCTATTTCGCCGACGTGACGACGGAGATGAAGGCCCTGATCGACCGCGCAGGGTTCGTGGCCCGGGCCAATGGCGACATGCTCCGGCGTAAGGTAGGCGCCGCGGTGGTCGCGGTCCGGCGGGCCGGCTCCATCCACGCCTTCGACACCATCAACCACTTCTTCTTCATCGGCCAGATGATCGTGCCCGGATCGAGTTACTGGAACATCGGCATCGGCCGCGCCGTAGGCGAAGTCGAGCGAGACGAGGAAGGCCTGCAAACCATGCGAACCCTCGGCCAGAACATGGCTTGGCTGCTCAAACGGATCGCGTAACCGGACGGGCAGACGATTTCGTGCATGAGTGACAAAGAAGGGGCCTGTACCCTGGTGGTACAGGCCCTTGGCATACCTTTCGCCGCCGAGAGGCGGCTTCAACCGTTACCGACCCGATGCTACTGGGCCGTGCCGATCAGCTCAATCTCGGCGATCTGCATGCTGTTGGCCGACGCGGGGGTGCGCACGGCCGGGAACAGTATCTGATAGTGCTTGTACGCCACGGTGTTGGCGAACTCGATCGGCGTGGCGTTCTTGGTGAAGCGCGGCCAGGCGGTCGCGCCGGCGAAGTCCACCACGTTCCCACTGGCGATCAGCGTGTACGGCCCATCGATCGTGCCGTTGGAGCCGGACAGCTCGAACTTCACCGGGTCGCGTTCGGGCGCATCGTTGGCCGTCGTCAGCGTCAGGCCCGTCACCACCGTCGCGCCCAGCAGCGGAGTGATCCGAAGGCCGGTCGGCTGCGTCTCGCCCTTGAAGTGCAGGAACTTCGTGGTCACGTTGTCGTCGATCGCCAGGGCGGGATGCTCGGCGGCCGGCCAATCGGCGTCATTCGGAACGCCCTGCACCGTGTCACCGGCGCCGGTGACGTCGGGCGAACGGTAGTCGAGGACCTCGGGATACAGACGAATGTCGTCGATGAGGAGAATACCTTTGGCCCCGGAACCCTCGATGCCGATCGTCAGCGAGCGGACATTGCTCACGTTGCCGACCTTCGACAGGTCGATGCTCCACAGTTGCCACGATGGACGCGCCAGGTTGATGGCCGGACCGTCGTACACGACCTTGGTGTTGTTGATCCTCACGTAGAGCTGCCCGGTGTTGCCGGCCTTGCCGTAGAAGTACAGCGACAGGCTCTTGATGCCGTACCGCGACCAGTTCGCCGACAGCTCCAGATCCGCCTCGGAAACAGCCTTGGACGTATTGTCATAGGTCAAAGGCATGGACTGCCGCCCGCCATGGACAGTGGTCTTCTCCGCGAACGGTGCGTTGAGGTAGCCGACCGTCGAGCCGGTGTCGTTGACCCAGCCGTCCAGCCAGGTGTCGAAGATCGTCGTGCCGGCGTCGATGTCGTCGTTGTAGCTTTCGAAGTCATCGACGACCAGATACTCCTGCGTGGTGAAGCTCCAGACGGGCCCCTGCCACGATTCG
>Ga0209506_1000275_pt1 | contig 74158 bp, 48 predicted proteins | sample AD_JPNHG2_MetaG_FD_184409 | JGI IMG/M metagenome (GOLD analysis project Ga0209506, IMG submission 184409) | Active sludge microbial communities of municipal wastewater-treating anaerobic digesters from Japan - AD_JPNHG2_MetaG (SPAdes) (version 2) | ecosystem: Engineered > Bioreactor > Anaerobic...
GGTCCGTGGTCCCATTGCGCTTGAAGATCACCCCCGAATTATCCGCCGCCAGGTTGACCGGCCCGGTCGTCACCAGCGCAATGCTGTTCGCCGTAATAGTGCCAAACGTAGGGGCCGTTGCCGGGTTCTGCAGCGTGTACTTGCTGGTCGTTCCCACTGCGGCGGTCGCATTATGCCAAGCGCCCCGCGTTTCACCCGTGTTGTCGCGGGCCGCAATGGTGTAGGTATATTTCGTGTTGGCTGATAATCCCGTGTCATTCTTCGACGTGCCCGTCCCCCAACCGTAGATCGCTGAGGCATCCCGATATACCTGCACTCCCACGTTTCCGGCACGATACCAGTTGTCGCCGCTGGAATTGGCGGCGGTGGCCTCGTCCGCCCCGTTAGCAACGCCGCCACAGCCCCGATCCAGGGGAAGGCTCCAACTCAGGTTAATCTGGCTGGGGCTGATCGCGTTAACGCTTGAGAAACTTGGGTTCAGTGGCGCCAAATTGTCCACATACGCGTCAAACCAGTAGCAATTTCCGGTATTGTTCCAGGTCCAGTTGCCGTTGGATCCGCTGGCCTGGCCGCTATGCCGGCCAGATTTGCTGACAGCCATATAGTGGAGTCTCACATGCCCCGTGATTCCGGTTTGAGTGTCGCTCCAAGTGGCGCCGGGACTGGTCACGAATCTAAACGCGCTGTTCTGATTGTATCCCCACGTCGTGAGCATCACCGTCCAAAGCGGAATGAAGCTTCCCGACGCCGTTCCGCTGGCGGTCACGGTAGTGTTGTTGCTATACGAAGCCAATCCGGCCGCAGGAGAGCCGGTTACGCCGTTCGCATTCGAACAAAAGAGCCGCGGATACCAGTCATTCTGTTCATAGCCCACGCTAAACCCACCGTAACGATCGCTTTGCAAGCTCACGCTGGGCTCCATCTGGTTCCAGGCGGTTCCGTGGTGAAAGCTCAAGGTTCCGGTAAAAGCACCGCCTCCATTGTGAACTTTGAACAGGACGCGATTCCAGCCCGTAGCGAGGCTTTTCGCCCCCGGGTTGTAGCTATCCCAGCCGCCCGTGTAATTATTGTTGTCGGAGACCATGGTGCCATTAATCCAAATGCGATGGCCGTCATCCGCACCGACACCTAACTGGGGCCCGGCGCCGCCGGATGTGTGGACCCATGCAAACGCATAGGCATCGCAGTTGTCGCAATTGTTATTGCCGCCGTTGCTGGCGTTGCCTTTGAAGTTGAGATAATTACCCTGGCCGCAGTCCCCCGTGGTTACGCGAAACGGCACCTTGCCGCTGAACAAGCTGTCCACGATCAGTTTTCCCTGGTTGGCAGAGCCATCGATGAAAGGATAGGCATACAACCCGCTTTCGCCCCACGGAAAATTGCGATTGGCGGTATCGCTCACACTGCTGGAACCGTAGCCCCCAAACACGATCCAGTCGTTCAGATAGACCCACTTGTCGCCATACATGTGGATTTCGCGGCAGGAGGTGGAGGCGTAGCCGCAGCGGTTGCCGCAACCGGTGGTCCAACTTTCATTGCAATCAATATAGATTCCGTTCCAAATGTACAAGTTGCCGGTTACGCCGTCCAACACGCTTTTCCAACTGCAGGTATTCGCACACATGTCAACATCGGAATATTCGCCACTCAGTCCATTGCCACAGTTGTAGTAACGCAGGCGTTGCCCCAGGAGTCCATAGGCCCCGGTGTAAACCCAGTCCATGTGAATGTACCCTTTGCCATGCCAGACAAACCCGGGTATGAATTGGGCCCATCGGTTAAAGGCCGTGCAACTCGTGTTCCGACCGTAAGTGTACCAATAGGTGCCGCAATCCGTATGGGTGGCCCAGCCACCACTTAATCCCGTCGGGGTCTTATAGGCATCTCCCCACCACGCCCATGCCGCGCCAGGCAAGAGCAGCAGCAGGGAAATCAAGGAAATCCACCCTCGGCGCCAGGGAAAAGCGCGCCCGAGCGTATGCGAGTTAAATAAGGTATTCATAATCATCTATGGTTGGTTATTTACCCTGGCCGGGTCGGCGGGAGCCGAAACACGTGTTTGCCCCGCCGCCCCCGTGCCAAAGAAAAAGTGATGCCGATTGAGCAGGATCGTCTCGAAATGCTGATGAAAGTCGCGCACCGCCTCGCCGCGCAGGTCATGGATGATATAGTTTCGGGCAATCTCGTAAGGCATCTTGCGCCGCAACTCCGACTTGCCCACGCGCAGCACGCAGAACCCGCCGAAGTCTTCATACGGCACCACGGCAACCGCTCCCGCCTCCAGTCCCGCCACCAACGGAGCCAGCGCCGAGTTCTCCTCAACCACGCGGCTCTGGCCCGGCAGCCATTGCAGGGCCGCATCCGTGCTCACAATATCCTCCAACCGGGCGCCATCCTGCACCCGGCGAAGTATCTCCTCCGCCCGGCCAAACGCATTCGTCCGCACCGCTTCCCGCTCCTCCGCCGTCGCCTCGGCAGGAGCCCGCACCGGCACTACCAGGGCGTCATATTCTATCTGAGGCGGAAAGGTCGCCGTGAACCGGGTATCGTAAATCATGCGCACCTGCTCCTCGGGGAAGGTTAACTCTGCGAGCAATTCCGGCAGCAGGAACCGCCGCGCCTTCTCGGCTAATTGCTTGTCCAGTTCGTAGCGCAAGGCCCGCCGCACCTCGGGCCACTGGCGGTAGCCCATGCTCCGGGCCAATTCTCCCATCTGAATGGAGTCGCGGTTCTCCTGCCGGAGAATCTCGACCATCTGCGGGTCGTCAACGGTTTGCGCGCCGCGTTGCAAGGCCAGGCCGCGAACTTCGCCGCGCGTGAGCGCGAACTGCCCGCAACGCAGCAACACCTGGCCGGCTGCGGACGGAGGAGTTGCCGGGGGGTGAACCTCGGCCGGGGAAGAAGCGTTGGTGGAACTCGTGACGAAAGGAAACGCAGATGCCGCCGCCTGGGCCATGTCCTGCAGCCGCTCCTGCGCCGTTATTTCGGGCAGCATCAAGCGCAACTGCGCCTTGACCTCCTCCGGGCTGGGATTTCCAGTGAGATGCAGGCGCACGATCCGGAGAAGTTCATAACCATCCTCGACCGGCACGGGCTCGCTCACTGCGCCTTCGCCGAGCTGTCCCAGAACCAACCCATTCTCTTTGCCCCAGAACGTCGCCGGATAGGGGGCCGTCTGCGCCAGCTTGAGATCAAGGTCCGAATACTGCCGGGCCACTGCCACAAAGTCCTGTCCGTTGCGTATCAACCCCAGCGCTTGCTTCGCCCGTTCGAGCGCCCCCTCCCCATGCTTCTGCGCGCTAATCCCGATCCGCCCTGCCTCCACGGCCTCGAACCCGATCATGTTAAACCGGTTAGTCCGGTATTGTTCGTCAATCTCCTGCTCGCTGATCGTCACGCTGCGGCGTACCTCCTTCTCCAGCGCCTGCGCCAGCACCCGCTGCTCGATCAGCTTCTGCTCCAACGCCCATCCAGGGCCAGCCTGAGCATAGGGTTGGTGCTGCGGCTGCGGCCCCGCCTTGGCCGCTTCCGGATCCACCGGCCGGTCCAACCCCCGCCGCCGGGCTTCGCTGACCAAAATGCGCACCGCCGCCAGGTGCCGGGCCAGCTTCTCGTCCAGGCTAACGGCGTTGGTGGGTGCGTTCTGCTCTGCGTCGGCCACGAAACGCGGTTCCTCCCTCGCCTCCGCCACGTCTCCGGCACTGACGCGGCCACCGTCATAGGTGGCGATGACATTCGTATCCCCTGCCGGCAGGAGCTCCGTAGTCGCCAAGGAACGGCTCGGCGATTCCGCAGCCCCAGCCCCAGCCAGGGCCAGGCAAAAGCCGGCTCCACATACGAACTTCACCGTTCGATGAAACCAGCCAGTGCCCATCAAGGAGGGCGCTGTTTTTAGCAGCACAGAAGCCATCTTTCGGCAGCCAGGATTTATCGGTGTTCTCTGCCATTGGCTACCAATAAACCGGCGCCTCGATTTAATTAAAAAAGCGCAGCGTTGTCAACAAGTGATTTCACTGATTTTTCCGCGCTGCCGTTCACGCATCTTGATACAACCCCTTCCGGACGCTGCCCGTCTTTAAGTGGCCGGAGTTTCGCCAGGACAGCTTGGATAAAATGGCTTTCCCCATCGGCGGGGAGGCAACGCCTCAGTCAAGCGTGACTCGATCTTGACGATCGCGTCCAAGAGTTTCCCTGGCCACAGAATCCCCAGGTTTCTCAAAAATGAGAAAACAAGCCCGAATTAAAGTCAAACCGTGCCTCGTCCTCCCGGCCAGCGAATCTCCCATCCATATCTTCAATGCCAGAAATCCCCCTGTTTGCTCCCTGGCAAAGCGCCGTGTACAAGGGGTGTACAAGGGATGCTCACCAGATGTCCATCAGATTTTAGGTTGTACACCCGATGAGCATCCCTTGTACACCCCTTGTACACGACTTGATGGTGGCTATGGAAGAGCCTGGAATGACGTAGGTTGGGTCAATTTGGGGCGGTTTTGGCTGCGGGGATGGTTTAGCGAGGATCTGGAGGGCTTGGGCAAGGAGGGGGAATGCCTTGGGGAACCCTGTTTTTGGAGCGTTGGCGGGCCAAGGATCGTGAGGATGTTTGCTGTCCTTGCGAGAGAGCAGGCGAATGGTTGATAGAGACGGGGTTTAGGGGAGTGTCCAATAATTGGACAGTTTGGGGGGCGGCGTTCGGTTGGTTTTGGGGGGTGGCGGTTTTGTGGGGTTGGGTTGTTTAATGGCCGATGGTTTTGCTTTGGGGGCGGTTAGGCAGGAGCGGTTTGAGGGGACATTCGGCGCAGCGGGGTTGGCGGGGGCGGCAATAGGTCTTGCCGGTGATGACGAGTTGGGCGTGGTAGTCCTGCCAGTAGTCGAGCCGGGCGGGGAGGGGTTTTTGGCTCAGGGCGGATTCGCAGAGAGTTTGGAGGTCGTCGTAGGAGGCGTCGCCGCGGCACCAGCCATGACGTTGGAAGATACGCCGGGTGTAGGCATCAATGACAAAACGGGGGTGCGCTCCCGCGTAGAGGAGCATGCTGTCGGCGGTTTCGGGGCCGATGCCGTGGATGGCGAGCAGCCGCTGGCGCACGGTGGCGGTGTCGCCGGCCAGCAGGCGGTCGAGGCGGCCGCCGAAGTCTTCGACCAGCGTTTGCAGGAACGCGCGCAATCGGCGGGCTTTGACGTTGAAGTAGCCCGCCGGGCGGATGAGCGCCGCCAGGTTTCTTTCCGGCAGGGCGTAGAGTTTGCGGGGGGTCAGCACGCGGGCGGCTTTGAGGTTGGCGATGGCGCGCTCGACGTTGCTCCAGGCGGTGTTTTGGGTGAGGATGGCGCCGACGCAGACTTCGAAGGGGGTTTCGCCCGGCCACCATTGCAGGTGGCCGAAGCGCGCGCGCATTCGCTGGTAGGCGAGTCGCAGGGCCTGGGCGCGGCGCGCGGCCGGGTTGGGGGCGGGGCGGGTCATGGGGGGGTCTGTCCGGTGAGGCCGGCCATGGCCCGGCCCGCAATCCAGCCGGTGGTCCAGGCGGCCTGCAGGTTGAAGCCGCCGGTCAGCCCGTCAATGTCCAGGAGTTCGCCGCCGAAGTAGAGCCCCGGGCAAAGGCGGCTTTCCATGGTGTGGAAGTTGACTTCGCGCAAGCGCACGCCGCCGCAGGTGACGAACTCGTCCTGGTTTGGGCTGCGGCCGTTCACTTGCAGTTCGGTGGCGCGGAGGTGTTCGATGAGCTGATGCCGGGCGGCGCGCGGCAGGCCGGCCCAGCGGGTTTCAGGGGGGATGCCGGCCGCCTGCACGAGGCGCTGCCAGAGCCGGGCGGGCAGGGGGGACAGGGGGGAGTTTGCGATGCGGCGCGCCGGTTCCGCGGCGCGGCGGTGGTCCAGTTGGGCGGCGAGGGCCGCCGGGCCGAGATGCGGCAGCCAGTTGACGCGCAGCGGGAACTGGTAGCGCGCCGCGTGCAGCGCCCGGGCGCCCCAGGCGGAGAGGCGCAAGATGGCCGGGCCGCTCAGGCCGGTGTGGGTGAAGAGCAGGGGGCCGCGTTCGCGCAAGCCCGGGCCGGGGAGCGAGAGTTCCGCGTCCGCGACGGCGACGCCCGCCAGTTCGCGCCCCCACGGGGTGGCGAGGCGAAACGCGAAGAGCGAGGGCACCGGGGGTTCGAGGGAGTGGCCGAGGGCGAGCGGCAGGCTGCCGTCCGCGGCGGTGCGGCAGCCGCCGGTGGCCAGCATGAGCCGTTCGCAGTCGAGGCGTTCTCCCCCGGCCAGCGCGAGGGTGAAGCCGCCCGCCGGCCGGCGCGCGAGGGCCGTGACTTCGCAGCGGGGCCGCAGGGTCACGCCGGCGGCGCGGGCGGAGCGCGTCAGACATTCGAGGATGGCGCGCGAGGAATCGCCGGCCGGGAACATGCGCCCATCGGGCTCGATTTTGAGTTTCACGCCGCGGCGTTCAAACCAGGCGCGGGTGTCCCGGGGCTGGAAGCGGGTGAAGGGGCCGCGCAAGGCGGCGCCCCCGCGCGGGTAATGGCGGCTGAGGTCCCGGGGTTCGAAGCAGGCGTGGGTGACATTGCAGCGTCCGCCGCCGGAGATTCGCACTTTGGCGAGGAAGAGCGGGCTTTTTTCGAGCACGGTGACCCGGGTAGCGGGGGCCGCTTCCGCGCAGGTGATGGCGGCGAAGCAGCCGGCGGCGCCGCCGCCCGCGACAACGACGCGCGGGGGGTTCATTCCGGCAGCGCGCGCACGGTGTAGCCGCCTGATTTTTCGTCCGCCTGGAGTTGCAGCAGGCCGCGTTCCTGGGCTTTCTGGAGCAGGTCGTTAAAGGAGCGGAACCCGTAGGCGCGTTCGTTGAAGCCGGGGTTGCGGCGTTTGATGGCCTGCTTGATCATCGAGCCCCAGATGGGTTCGTCCGCCTCGCGCTCCTGGCTGATGGCCTCGAGGGTTTCCTCCACCAGCTCGAAGGCTTTTTCCCGCGAGGGCCCGGCGTTGGTTTCGGCGGCGGGTTTGGCCGCCGGGGCGCTGGCCGCGGCCTGCCGCCGCGCCCGGGGCGGCGCGGCGCGGACCAGGTCGTCGTAATAGATGAATTCGTCGCAGTTGCTGATAAAGAGGTCGGCGGTGGAGTTCTTGACTCCCACGCCGATGACCGTTTTGGCGTTCTCGCGCAGCTTGCTGACCAGCGGGGAGAAGTCCGAGTCGCCGCTGATGATGACGAAGGTATCCACATGGCCCTTGGTGTAGCACAGGTCCAGCGCATCCACGACCATGCGGATGTCGGCGGAGTTTTTGCCGGATTGGCGGACGTGGGGGATTTCGATGAGCTCGAAGGCGGCTTCGTGGAGGTCGCGTTTGAACGTTTTGTAGCGGTCGAAGTCGCAATAGGCTTTCTTGACGACGATGTGGCCTTTGAGCAGCAGGCGTTCGAGGACTTTTTGGATGCTGAACGTCGGGTAGCGGGCGTCGAGCGCGCCGCGCGCGATGTTTTCCAGGTCCAGGTACACCGCCATGGTCGCATTGGGAGCTTGGGTTTTCATAATCGTGGTCATTCAGGCCGGCCCCAGATTCGCGCATCGCGGCGGGCGAAGCGAGCGAAAAAGGCGGGCGGGGGCGCGGCGCGGGCGGGCGGGGGCGGGGGCGGGCTTCCGCCGGCGGCCGGAATAAAGCGGGCTTTTCCCCGGGGGCGGCGTTATGCTGGGGGCATGGCGAAGAGATTGTTTTTGCTGGACGGCATGGCGCTGGTGTACCGGGCGCACTTTGCGTTTATCGCCCGGCCGGTGCTGACGTCGCAGGGGGTGAATACGTCGGCGCTTTACGGGTTCACCCAGACGCTGCTGAACATCCTGGGCGGCTGGGAGCCGACGCACCTGGGGGTGGCGTTTGACACGGCGGCGCCGACGCACCGGCATCGGGAGTTTGCCGCGTACAAGGCGACCCGGCAGGAGATGCCGGAGGATCTGAGCGCCGCGCTGCCGCACGTGCGGCGGATGCTCGAGGCGTTCAATATTCCCGCGCTGGCCCTGGATGGCTTCGAGGCGGATGATCTCATCGGCACGCTGGTGCGGCGCGCGGAGCGGGAGGGCTTCCAGTCCTACATGGTCACGTCGGACAAGGATTTCGGGCAGCTGGTCAGCGCGCACAATTTTATCTTCAAGCCGGCGCGGGGCGGGGACGGGGCGGAGATTCTGGGGCTGGCGGAGATCCAGGCCCGGTGGGGCGTGTCGCGCGCCGAGCAGGTGGTGGAGGTGCTGGCGCTGATGGGCGACGCGTCCGACAACATTCCGGGCGTGCCCGGGATAGGCGAGAAGACCGCGGTGAAGCTCATCGCGCAGTATGGCACGCTGGAGAACCTGCTGGCCCATGTTGGCGAATTGACCGGGCGCGTGCGGCAGGCCCTGGAGGCGCACCCGGAGCAGGCGCGGCAATCCCGGCGGCTGGCGACCATCCGGTGCGACGCGCCGCTGGAGCTCGAACTGGACGCGCTCCGGGTGCGGCCGCGCAACGAGGAAAAGCTCCGGGAGTTGCTGGCCGAGTTCGAGTTCAACGCGCTGGGGCGGCGGCTGTTCGGGGAGGAGTTTCGGGCGGGGCGCGCGCGGGGGAGCGTCCCGGCGGGGGCGGGCGGGGCGCGGGGGCGGGCGGGCGAGCAATTGGTGTTGCTGGGGGAGCCGGAGGCGGCGGCGGCGAAACCGAAACCCGGGGCGGCGGCGCGGCCCGGGCTGAAGACCCTTGCGGAGGTGCCGCACCAGTATCACCTGGCCGCCACGGCGGCCGAGCGCGCGCAACTCATCCGGAAGCTGCAGGGGCTGGATTCCTTCTGCCTGGATATCGAGACCACCAGCCTGGACCCGAAGGCGGCGCGCCTGGTGGGGCTGGCGTTCAGCTTTGCGGCGCATTCCGGCTATTACGTTCCCCTGCCGCCGGCGCCCCGGGCGGCGCCGGTGCTGGAGGAGTTTCGGCCGGTGCTGGAGTCGGAGCGGATCGAGAAAGTGGGGCATAATCTCAAGTTCGACCTGAGCGTTTTGAAGTGGCAGGGCATTTCCGTCGGCGGGAAGCTCTTTGACACCCTGATTGCGCACAGCCTGCTGGAGCCGGAGATGCGCCACGGCATGGATCACCTGGCCGAGGTTTATCTGGACTACACGCCCATTCCGATTGGCCGGTTGCTGGGGGATTCCGGGGCGGCGCGGGCCAGCCTGGCCGACGTGCCCGTGGGGCAGGTGGCCGAGTATGCCGCCGAGGACGCCGACGTGACCTGGCAACTGCGCGCCGTCCTGGAGCCGCTGCTGAAGGCCCGGGGGCAGGAGCGGGTTTTTTATGAGGTGGAAGCGCCGCTGATTCCGGTTTTGGTGGACATGGAATACGAGGGCATCAAGGTGGATGCCGCGGCGCTGGCCGAGTTTGCGGCGCAGTTGGCCGGGGAGATGGGCGCGGCGGAGAAGGCGATTTACCGGCTGGCGGGCACCCCGTTCAACCTCAATTCTCCCCGGCAGTTGGGGCAGATTCTGTTCGACGTGCTCAAGCTCGGCGCGGCGCCCCGGAAGACCCGGACGGGCCAGTATGCCACCGACGAGCAAACCTTGCAGGCGCTGGCCGCCGACCATGAGATTGTGCGGCGGCTGCTGGAGTATCGCGCCGCCGCCAAGCTCAAGTCCACGTATGCTGACGCCCTGCCGGAGGCCATCTGGCCCGGGACGGGGCGGGTGCACACCACTTATCACCAGGTGATGACCGCGACCGGGCGGCTCAGTTCGCAGAACCCCAACGTGCAGAATATCCCCATCCGCACGGAGCGGGGGCAGGAAATCCGCAAAGCCTTTGTGCCGCGCGGCCCCGAGTATCGGCTGCTGGCGGCGGACTATTCGCAAATCGAGCTGCGGATACTCGCCGCGCTGAGCCGCGAGACGGTCATGCTGGAGGCGTTTCGGAGCGGCGCGGATATTCACACGGCGACCGCCGCCCGGGTCTTCGGCATTCCGCCCGGGGAGGTGACGCCCGAGATGCGGCGCAAGGCCAAGATGGTGAACTTCGGCATCGCCTATGGCATTTCGGCGTTTGGTTTGTCCCAGCGGCTGGGCATTTCGCGCGCCGAGGCGGGCACCATCATCGCGCAATACTTCCAGCAGTTCCCCGGCATCCGGCGCTACCGGGACGAGACGATCGCCCGGGCCCGCGAGCGGGGCTATGTCGAGACGGTCACCGGGCGGCGGCGTTACCTCCGGGATATTCGTTCGGCCAACGACACCGCGCGCGCCGCCGCCGAGCGCAATGCCATCAATGCCCCCATCCAGGGCAGCGCGGCAGACATGATTAAGCTGGCCATGGTTGCCATTCACCGGGAACTGGTCCGCCGGGGGCTGCGGAGCCGGATGCTGCTCCAGGTCCACGATGAACTGGTGTTTGATCTTTACCTGCCGGAGCGGGAGGAAGTCCGGCGGCTGGTCGGGGAGATCATGACGACCGCCCTGCCGCTGGAGGTGGCCATGGCGGTGGAGATGGGCGAGGGGGAAAACTGGCTGGCGGCGCATTGAGGCGGCTTTTGGACAGCGACGGGCGGCGGCGGCGCGCGGCGCCAAGAACACCCTTGCTCCTGGTTGGCGGCTTTGGCTACGTTTGCGCCTGCGGAATCGCAGCATGAGTCGCCACCCAAAGACATGGGCCCAACCGGATCCGGCGTGCCGCCTGCCAGACCAGGCGCCGGGGGCGCGCGCGGCTGTCTGGACGGGGGGCGGGCGGGCGCGGCGCGGTTGGGGCGGGGGGGGCGGCGTGGCGGCGGTGGTCCTGATCGGGTTGCTATTGAGCGGCTGCACCGCCCGGCATTACCGGCGGTCGGCGGACAAGGAGAGCTACGCCATTATCCAGCAGATGGAGCGGCGGGTTTTCGGGCATACCAATGAATTTTCGATCCAGACACGGTATTCCGACCGGGATCCGAAGACTATTTCTCCCGCGGAGGTTCTGGATGATCGCGCGGTGAGCAACCGCTTTTTCGTGAACCTGGACCAGGCGTTGCAACTGGCGGTGGAGAACAGCCGCGAGTATCAGACGCAAAAGGAGCAATTATACCTGGCGGCCCTGGCGCTGACGGGCGCGCGCTACGAGTTCAGCCCGCAGTTCTTTGCCCAGGCCACGCCGCAGATTGCCGGCAGCCCCGATGGCGCGGACGTGGGGAGCGTGGCGAGCAAGGTGGGGGTCAACCAGTTGCTCAAGACCGGCGGTTCGCTGACGATGGCGCTGGCCAACGACCTGGTGCGGTATTTTGGCGGCCAGCCGGCGGCGACGGCGCGGCAATCGGTCATCAACGTGCTTTCGGTGAACCTGACGCAGCCGCTGCTGCGCGGTTTTGGCATCAACAGCCCGGCGGTGGAGGCGTTGACGCAGGCCGAGCGCGACGTGGTTTATGCCGTGCGCACCTACAGCCTGTACCAGCAGGAGTTCGCGGTGGGAACGGTCAGCGCGTATTTCGGGCTGCTGACGCAAAAGGATATTGTCCGGAACAATTACCGCAACTACACCAACCGCGTGGAGACGACCCGGTATCTGCAGGCCCGGGCCGTGGACCGCGAGCGGCTGAGCAACGCGGATGATGCGCGCACGGCCGAACTGAAGGCCCGGACGGATTATATTGACTCGCTGGCGTCGTATTTGAGCGCGCTGGACGCGTTCAAGCTGCGGCTGGGCATCCCGCTGGCGGCGCAATTATTTCTGGACGACCGCGACCTCGAGGAGCTGATCGGGGCGGGGCTGATCCCGGTTGACCTCGATCGCCGGGCGGCGTTTGCCATTTGCGTGCAGAGCCAGATGGAGGTGCTCAACGCCATTGACCGCTTCGAGGACAGCAAGCGCAAGGTGCGGGTGGCGGCCGACCAGTTGCGGGCGGATGTGAATCTTATTGGGAGCGCGAGCCTCGCGTCGGAGCCTCCGGACGATTATACGAACTTCGATCCGGGCAAGGTGCAGTATAGCGCCGGGGTGCGCCTTAATTTGCCGCTGGATCGGCTGCGCGAGCGCAACCAGTACCGGAGGTCGCTGGTCGCGTTCGAGGCGCAACTGCGCGCGCTGAGCCTGACGCTGGACAACTTCCGGGATCGCCTGGATCGGGGGCTGCGGACGCTGGAGCAAGCCCGCCTCAACCATGTCAGCGCGGCGGAATCGTTGAAAGTCGCGCAGCGGCGGGTCGAGAACAACCTCATGCTGATGGAGGCCGGGCGCGCCACCATCCGCGATGTGCGTGAGGCGCAGGACGGACTGATCCAGGCGCAAAACAGCCTGGCCACGATTTACGCCCAGTATCTGACGGCGCGCCTGACGCTGCTGCTTAACGTGGGACTCATAGACACCCGGCCGGAGCGGTTCTGGCTGCAGGACCCGCTGCGCGAGCGGTTGACGCCGGAGCAGCGCGGGCCGTCGCCGCTGCGAATGCCGGACGACCAGGTGTTGCCGCCGGAAAACTTCTTGGAACCGACTTCATGAACGCGAGTAATCTTTTGGACAAACTTCCCCCGGTGCTGCGGCGCCGTCCGGTTCTGTTCGGGGCCGCCGGGCTGGTGTTGCTGGTGCTGGTCATTCTGTGGCTGCGCCCGGCCCGGCCCGCGGTGGAGCCCACGGCCTACTACGAGGTCAAGCGCGGGGATTTCACCGTCTCCGTGGTCGAGGGCGGCACGCTTTCGGCGGTGAGCGAGTATAGCATTCGCAGCGAGGTGGAGGGCACCGCGCGCATTATTTCCATCGTGCCGGAAGGCAGCTATGTGAAGAAGGGCGACCTGCTGGTCGAATTGGATTCCGCCTCGGCCCAGGACCAGGTAAACCAGCAGCAAATCAACTACGAGAAGGCCAAGTTCAGCGTGGAGCAGGCGCTGGCGCAATTGGAGATACAGAAGAGCGCGACCAACAGCGAGTATCTGGCGGCGGAACTCAAGCTGAAGCTGGCGCGGATTGACCTGGAAAAATATGAGCAGGGCCAGCGGTTGGTGGACCTGGTCGAGGCCAGCAACAAGCTCGTGCAAGCCCAGGCCCAGTTAATGGTGAACATGGATACGTACCGCAATTCCACCAACCTGGCCGCCAAAGGATATGAGACCAAGCAGAAGGTGGATAGCGACCGCCTGGCGGTGCTCAACTCCGCCAATGCGCTGATCGTGGCCAGCAATAGCATCTGGATGCTGCGGCAGTTTGACGAAGTCAAGCAGGCCGAAACCTACCGGGCGGCGGTGCTGCAGGCCGAGCAGGAGCTGGACCGGGTGGTGAGCCAGAACGTGCGCAAAATGGCGCAGTATTCCGCCGACCTCATCACCCAATCCAACACGCTGGCGCTCAGCGAACAGAAACTGGAGCGCGACAAGAAGAACCTGGCGGCGACCATCATTCGGGCGCCGCAGGATGGGCTGGTGGTCTATCCGGTCAGCGACAGCCATTTCAGCAGCGAATCCCTGATTGAAGGCGGCGCCATCGTCCGCAACCGGCAGGAGTTGATCAAGCTGCCGGACCTGTCCCGCATGAAAGTGGTGATCAAGGTGCATGAATCCCACGTGAACATGATTCGCCCCGGGCTTCCGGCGTTTGTCATGCTCGATTCGATGCCGGACGAGCGGTTTCGGGGCGTGGTGGAAAAAGTCGCCCCGCTGCCGGACACGCAATCGCGCTGGGGCAATCCCAACCTGAAAGTCTATAACACCGAAATCTACCTGACCGACACCCTGCCGAACGTGAAGCCCGGGGTCTCAGCCAAGGCCGAAATCATCGTGACGAACATAGCCGGGGCCATTTCGGTTCCCATCCAGGCCATCGCCACCTACCAGGGCCAGCCGGCGGCGTACCTCGTGCATGGGCATCGCTCCGAGCCGCGCCCCGTCGAGGTGGGGATGTTCAACACCAAGTTTATCGAGATCACCAAGGGGTTGAAGCCGGGGGATCGAATCTTGCTTTCGCCGCCGTTTGAGGCGCGGGAAAAGGATTTGGAAGGCAGCGTTCTGGCGGAGGGTGAGAAGGCCGGCGCGGCCACCAATGCTCCGCCACGGACAACGCCGCCCGCGCCCGCGCCCGGTTTGTCTTCCGGCGAGCCCGCCGCCGGCGGCGAGGAGCGCGCCGTCGACAGCCGCCGCGCGCGCGGCAATTTCAACCCGGAGGAGATGCTCAAACAGTTTGACAAGAATGGCGACGGCAAACTGGACGACGACGAGCGCGAAGCGATGCGCGCGGCCATGGCCGCCCGCCTCGGCGGCGGGTCGGGCGCCAGCGGCACGAATGCCCCGCCGAGGTTGAGCCCGGAAGAGGTGCTGCGGAGATTTGATAAGAACGGCAATGGCAAGCTGGATGAGGACGAGCTTGCCGCCATGCGCGAGAGCCTGGGACGCGGGCGCGGGGGGCTGGGAAAAGGCCCGGGAGCCAGCGGCGCCGGGAACGCCGGAGGCGACGCGGCCGCCCCGCGCCGGCAATTGCCCGCCCCGGCCAAACCATGAGTTCCGTTCCGCCGAAGCCCTCTTCCGCGCGTCGCCCCTCCGGCCGGGCCGGGGCGGCGGCGGGCACGGCGTTCGGAGAGAGCATCATCCGCCTGGAAGCGTTGCAGAAAACGTATGTGCTGGGCGAAGAGAATATCGTGCGCGCCCTTGACGGGGTGGATTTAACCATCCATGCGGGCTCGTTCGTTGCCATCATGGGGCCCTCCGGCTCTGGCAAATCCACGATGCTCAATATCCTGGGCTGCCTGGACCGGCCCACGGCCGGACGGTATTTTCTCGGCACCGAGGATGTCTCCCGCATGAGCGACGACGCCCTGTCGGAAGTTCGAGGCCGCCGCATCGGGTTCATCTTTCAATCCTACAACCTGATCGCGCAACTGACCGTGCTGGAGAACATCCAGGTGCCGCTCTTTTACCGCGGGCAGGATATCAAGACTTCCCGAGACCGGTGCGTTGAGTTGGCGAAACTGGTGGGGCTGGGCGACCGGCTCACGCATCGGCCCAGCCAGTTGTCGGGCGGCCAGCAGCAGCGCGTGGCCATTGCCCGTTCCCTGGTGAATGATCCGCTGATGATCCTGGCCGATGAGCCCACCGGCAACCTCGACTCCAAGACCGGCACCGAGGTGCTGGGGTTGATCAGCCGGCTGAATCAGGACGGCAAGACCATCGTACTGGTTACGCATGACGACAAAGTGGCGGAGCGGGCTCAGCGGGTTGTGCGCATGAAAGACGGGCGAATAGATCGGGACGAGCAGCGGGCGCCGAACGCAACCGCGGCCCCGGCGCGTTGAGGCGATGATTCCTTACCAATTCCTCATCACCGTCCGGCTTGGCTTCAAAAGCCTCAAGCTGCATAAACTGCGCTCGGCGCTGACCATGCTTGGCATCATTTTTGGCGTTTGCTCGGTCATTGCCATGCTGGCGATCGGCGAAGGGGCGTCCTACGAAGCGCAGGAGGCCATCAAGCGGTTGGGCAGCAATAACATCCTGATTCGCAGCCTCAAGCCGCCCGAACAGGCCCGCCAGCAGGGCGCGGGCAGCCGGCGCGGTTTCCAGATAAAGTACGGCCTTACTTACGACGATGCGGGACGCCTGCTCGGCACCATTCCCGGCGTTTCCCGGGTTCTGCCCATGCGCATCATCCGCGAAAATGTCCGCTTTCAACGCACTGAAATCCCCTGCCAGGTCATCGGCACGCTTCCTTTTTATCCCGAGGTGGCTGGGGCGACGTTGGTGCGTGGGCGATTCCTGGCATATTACGACGAAGAGCACATGGAAAATGTGTGCGTCATTACCACCGGGCTGGCGCGCCAGCTTTTCCCGTATCAGGACCCGCTCAACCATGCGATAAAGATTGCCACCTTTTACTATCGGGTTATTGGCATCGTTCAGGAGCGCAGCCAGCCGGAACAGCGCAGCCAGGCTGGCAAAATGGAAGGGCAGCCGCTTGATAATAACGTTTATATCCCCTTGAACACCTCCCGCACCCGGTTCGGCGAAATCCTCTTTCGCCGTTCCGCGGGCAGTTTTGAGGCGGAAGAGGTGCAACTCCATCAGGTCACCGTCCAGATGCGCGACCTGGCGTCGGTGGAAACCGCCGACCCGCAAATCCGGACCCTGCTGGGCCGCTTTCACGAGGACAACGATTATGAAATCATTGTTCCACTGCAGTTGCTCCGGCAGGCGGAGCAGACCAAGCGCATTTTCAACATTGTGCTGGGGTCAATTGCCGCGATTTCACTGCTGGTCGGGGGGATCGGTATTATGAATATCATGCTGGCAACCGTGACCGAACGGACCCGCGAAATAGGGATTCGGCGCGCCCTGGGCGCCAAGAAAGCGGATATTACCATGCAATTTCTGGTTGAAACGGTCGTGCTCGCGGTTGGGGGAGGGCTGGTCGGGGTGGCGGTTGGGATCATTACTCCCGTTCTGGTCTCGCATCTCACCACGATGAAGACGATCGTCACCCTGTGGTCCGTTTTGCTGGCCTTTGGCATCTCCGGCGCGGTCGGCGTTATCTTTGGGCTTTACCCTGCCAAAGCTGCCGCGGATTTGGATCCCATTGAGGCGTTGCGCCACGAGTAATTGAATTGCCCGCATAAAGGCAAGCGCTGGCCTGCCTCATTTCACGGGCCGGGATAGCTGCTTCATCCTCCTCTTTTCTTATTAGCTCCGGCCCCATTACCGTAGCTTCGCGGTTGCGGGTGAGAGGCGCTGTCGTGATGGGGCAGCGCGGGCAGGAAGTGGCGAAAGCATGGGGCGGATAAAGGTAGAGGCGGAAAGCCGGGCTCGAGCAGGTGCATGCCGCCGTGAGGGACGAAATGGCCGGGAGCAAACCCGCGAGGCTCGCCTGGTTTCGGTCGAGGGAAGGAGTCGGGAATCCGTAATCCGCATCGCGACTGACCTTTGGAGCACCCAAAGCCATTACCGCCCAAACCCCGGCTTTGCGCCGGGCCCCAACCACTGCTTCGCCGTGTGGTTGGGGTGGTCCGGGCTTGTCTTGAGGGGCGAATTGGTTTACTGCTGAGCCGATGGAAATTGCCCGAGATGCTCGGATTTATGTAGCGGGGCACCGCGGCTTGGTGGGCAGCGCGATCTGGCGCGAATTGCAACGGCGCGGCTATACGCACCTGATCGGGCGCACCCGCGCCGAATTGGATCTGCTGGACGGGGCCGCCGTCAATCGGTTCTACGCGCAGGAGAAGCCCGAATATGTGGTGGATGCGGCGGCCAAAGTGGGCGGAATCCTGGCCAACGACCGGCACCCGGCGGAGTTCATTTACCAGAACCTGCAAATCCAGAACCATCTCATTCACGGCGCTTACGTGGCCGGGGTGCGCAAGCTGCTGTTCCTGGGCAGTTCCTGCATTTATCCGCGGCTGTCGGTGCAGCCCATGAAGGAAGAGTATCTGCTGACCGGGCCGCTCGAGCCGACCAACGAGTGGTACGCAGTGGCGAAGATCGCCGGCATAAAGATGTGCCAGGCGTATCGGCGCCAATATGGCTGCGATTTCATCAGCGCCATGCCCACCAACATGTATGGGCCCAATGACAATTATGATCCGCAAAACTCGCATGTGCTGCCGGCCCTGATCCGCCGGTTTCACGAAGCCAGGCAGGCCAACGCTCCCACGGTGACCTGCTGGGGCACCGGCTCGCCTTTCCGGGAGTTCCTGTATGCGGATGACCTGGCCCGGGCTTGTATTTTTTTGCTCGAACATTACAGCGAGGAGCAATTCATCAACGTCGGTTCCGGCACGGAAGTTTCCGTGCGCGAACTGACCGAAACGGTTGGGCGGGTGATCGGCTATGCCGGCCGGATCGAGTGGGATGCCAGCAAGCCCGACGGCATGCCCCGCAAGCTGATGGACAGCTCGCGCCTGTTTGCGCTCGGCTGGAAGCCCCAGGTTGATCTCGAAACCGGCATCCGCCTGGCCTACGAGGATTACCGGAAGCGATTCGGCTGAAACGGCTTCGGAGCACAGCCATGGCATCCCGGCGGGTCGTCATTATCGGCGGAGGCATCGTGGGGCTGGCCGCGGCGCATAAACTGGCGGCGCGTTGGCCCGCCGCGCGCATCCTGCTGCTGGAAAAGGAAGGGCGGGTGTGCGCCCACCAGAGCGGCCACAACAGCGGCGTCCTGCATTCCGGGCTGTACTACCAGCCGGGCTCATTGAAAGCCCGGCTGGCCGTGGCGGGCATTCGCGAGATGGTGGCCTTTTGCCAGGATCATGCGGTGCCCCATGAGGTTTGCGGCAAGCTGGTGGTGGCCGCGGATGACGCCGAGGTGCCGCGCCTGCGCCGCCTGCAGGAGCGGGGTGCCCAAAATGGCCTGGAGGGGCTGCGCTGGCTCAATCGCGAGCAGATGCGCGAGGTCGAACCGCATGTGGGCGGGGTCGCCGCGTTGCAGGTTCCCCAGGAAGGCATCGTGGACTACCCGAAAGTCTGCGAAGCCCTCCAGCGGGAAATCGAAGCCCGCGGAGGCTCCGTGGTGGTGGGGGCGCGGGTGACGGCGCTGCGGCTGCGGAACGGCGAGTGGCGGATCGAGAGCCCAAAGGGGGATTGGGCGGCGGACTTCGTGATCAACTGCGCCGGGCTGCATTGCGACCGTGTCAGCCAGCTTGCCGGTGAGAAACGCGAGGTGCGCATCGTGCCTTTCCGCGGCGAGTATTACGCGCTCAAGCCGGAGCGGGAGCACCTGGTGCGCAACCTGATTTACCCGGTGCCGGATCCGCAGTTTCCCTTTTTGGGCGTGCATTTCACGCGGCTCATTCACGGCGGCCGGGAGGCGGGCCCCAACGCGGTGCTGGCGCTCGCCCGGGAGGGTTACCGGAAAACGGACGTGCGGCTGGCCGACGTGTGGGACGCCCTGACCTTTTCCGGCCTGTGGCGTTTTTTGGCGCGGCACAAACGCATGAGCTGGGACGAGTTGCGCCGCTCGTTCAGCAAACGGTTGTTCTGCGCCTCGCTGCAGCGGCTGGTGCCGGAAATACAGGAGGCCGACCTGGCGCCGGGCGGCGCCGGCGTGCGCGCGCAGGCCATGGCGCCGGATGGCACCCTGGTCCAGGACTTCTGCCTGCTGCAACGGCCGCAGGCGCTGCACGTGCTGAATGCGCCCAGCCCGGCCGGAACCGCCGCGCTGGCCATCGGCAGCGAGATCGCAAATCTGGTTGCCAGCGAAAGCTGACTTGCTCTACTTAATGCTCCTTTTCTGACTATGAAAATACTGATTACCGGCGGCGCCGGCTACCTCGGCTCGGTGCTGACGCCAACCCTCCTGGGACTGGGGCACCACGTCACGGTGGTGGACAACTTTCTCTTCCGGCAGAACAGCCTGGCGGACTGCTGCCCCTACGAGGGATTTCAGATCGTGCGCGGTGATTGCCGGGATGAGGCGCTCATGAAGAAACTGGTGGGCGGGGCGGATGTCATCATCCCCCTGGCGGCGCTGGTGGGGGCGCCTTTGTGCGATCGCGATCCCGTGGCCGCGCGCACCACGAATTTCGAGGCCGTGGCCATGCTGTGCCGCCTGGCTTCCGCGGCCCAGCGCATCCTCATGCCGGTGACCAACAGCGGCTACGGCGTCGGCGAGAAAGACAAGTTCTGCACGGAAGAAACGCCGCTGCGGCCCATCTCCCTGTACGGAACCACGAAGGTGCAGGCTGAGGAGGTCATCCTGCAGCGCGAGAATAGCATCAGCTTTCGCTTGGCCACCGTTTTTGGCGTCTCGCCGCGCATGCGGATTGATCTGCTGGTGAATGATTTCGTCCACCGGGCGGTCAACGACCGCGCGGTGGTTATCTTCGAGGGGCACTTCAAGCGCAATTATATCCACGTGCGCGATGTGGCGCGCGTATTCGCGCACGCGCTCAACCGCTTCGAGGAGATGAAAGGCAAGCCCTATAACGTCGGGCTGGACGAGGCGAATCTCTCCAAGCTCGAACTGTGCGCTGTCATCCAGAAGCACCTGCCGAAGTTTGTCTTTCTGGAAGCGCCGATTGGCGAAGACCCGGACAAGCGGGACTACATCGTGTCCAATGCGCGCCTGGCGGCGACGGGCTTCACGCCGGAGTGGGGGCTTGACCGGGGCATTCGGGAACTGATCAAAGGATTCACCATCCTGCGCAACAGCGTGTACGCCAACGTCTAGGCGCGGGCATGACGCGGGAACTGAGCCAGACAGTGGCCGTGGTGCTGGCGGGCGGCCTCGGGACCCGCGTGGCGCACTTGCTGCCGGGGGTGCCCAAACCCATGGCCCCGGTATCCGGCAAACCATTTCTCGAATGGGTGGTGCGCTGGCTGGCGCAGCAGGGGATTCGGAAGGTCATTCTTTCCACCGGCCACCTGGCCGGAGTGGTGGCGGCGCATTTCCAGGCGCAACCGGTTCCCGGCGTGCTCACGCGCTGCCTGGCGGAGCCCCAGCCCCTGGGGACGGCCGGCGGCTTCCTGCATGCGGCGCGCCTTTCAGCGGAAACGCCGCCGGCCTGGCTGGTCGTCAATGGCGACTCGCTGGTCCTCGTCTCGCTGGCGGCGGCGGCCCGGGAGTTGCGCCGCCACCCCGCGGTTGCTGGCGTTGTGGTGGGGCGCGCCGTGCCGGATGCGGCGCGCTATGGGGCGCTGACGCTCGGGCCCGGCGCCGAGTTGCGCGGGTTTGCGGAGAAACAGCCCGGGCCGGGGGTCATCAACGCCGGGATTTACCTTTTGCGGGACACGCTGGTGCGCCAATTACCCGGCCAGTGGCCGCTGAGTTTCGAGCAGGAGGTGTTTCCGCGGTTGCTGGCGCAAGGCTGCGCGCTCAAAGTATGCGTGGTGGAAGCGCCGTTCCTCGATATCGGCACGCCCGAATCCCTGCGGCAGGCCGAGGCGTTCGTCCAGCAAAACCGCGCGCAGTTTGGCGATTAGAGTGACGATGATGAAGAAGTCAGGCAGCAATCGGGAGGCGGTGTTCACCTCGCCCTGGTTCCAGGTTTTGGCCGAATCAACCCCGGGCGGCGGCCCGCCGCATTATGTCATTCAGGGGCTCGATTTCGTGGTGATCGTGGCCCTGACCCGGCAGGATCAACTGTTGCTGGTGCGCCAGTTTCGGCGGGCGGCGGGGGCGATCACGCTGGAGTTGCCCGCGGGCCACATTGACCCGGGGGAAACCCCCGAGCAGGCGGCCCGGCGGGAGCTGGCCGAGGAAACGGGCTATGAGGCGGATCATTTCGAATTGCTGGCGAGCCTTTCTCCTTCCGTCGCCCGCTTCACCAACCGCATGTGGTGTTTTCTGGCGACCGGAGCCCGCCCGGCCCCCAGCCCGCAAACCGAACGCGAGGCGGGCGTGGACCTGATCTTGTATGACCGGGGGGTTCAGGAGTTGATTGGAGAGAAGGATTTTTACAGCGCGCCCAACTACGCGGCACTGCTGGTCGCCGTGTTGCGCGGGAAACTGAAACCCCGGCCCGATCTCCACCGTTAGCGCGCAATTCCCGCCGCGGGTGGCGGCGGCCGGCATTCAATGATGGGGCCCGGCTTGCGGCGCTCACCCGAGCGCGATCTCATCCGCCGCGGGCGGTTCGGGGCCGCCCCCGCGGGAGGCATCATCGGGCGGGCGCGGACGCCAGCCGGCGATTGAGGGTGTGCAACCCCGCCACGACGAACGCGTCCAATTCCCGTGAGAACGCCGTGGCGCGTTCGGGTTGAGCGGAGGCGAGATCGGCGGAAGCGCTGGGCGGGAAACCGAGGCCCAGCCGGTAAAAGTGCGCCGGCGCATCCAGGCTGGCGGTCAGGATTTCGTCGCCCTGGATCCAGCCGAGGATCGGTTCGCCTACGCGTTTGACATAAGCCTGGCCGGGGTCATCCGGCGGCAGGCGGAACAAATCGCGCCCGAAGGCCTGGTGCGGCGTGTCCAGCCCGAGGATTCCCACCACCGTGGGCAGGATGTCCAACTGGCTGGCAACCTGGTGGCGCACCTCGTGTTGGCCGCCAAATAATTCCGGGCCGTAAAAGAGCAGGGGCACGTGCATATGCAGGAGGCTTGTCTCCGTAAGGTTGGGCGGAATGCCGAAACCGTGGTCGCCGACAAAGACAAAGAGGGTGTCCGCGAACCACTCCTGTTTGCGCGCGGACGCCATGAACTGGCCGAGCGCCCAATCGGCGTAGTGCACCCCGTTGAGGCGCTTGTTTTGTTCGCCGCCGTCCGTGATCGGTTCCAGCCCCGCGACTGGAGGCAGGTCAAACGGCGCATGGTTGGACAGCGTGAGAATGATGCCGAGAAATCGCTTCTTCCCGGCGGACAGGGCGGAGAATTCCTCCACGGCGCGGTTGAATACGTCAAAGTCGCAAGGCCCCCAGTCCGGGTCCACAAAGGTGGGATTCTTGAAGTCGTTCCGGCCAATGAACCGTTGCACGCCCTGGTGCCGGTAAAACCCCTCCTTGTTGTCCCAGGAGAAGAGGCCGTTGTAAAGGAAGAGCGTGGCAAAGCCGCGTTCCTGAAGAATCCGGGGCAGGGAGCGGAAGGGTTGCTCGCCCACCGGCCCCTTGGCCGGGCGGTCATTGTCGGGCAGGTTGGGAAACGAGCATAGCGTGGCGAAAACGCCCTGCGCCGTGTGCGTGCTGATGGAAAAAGCGCGGTCGAACAAAATACCCTCGCGCGCCAGCGCCGCAAAACAGGGAGTCGCGCCCAGGGAAGCCCCGAGGGCGTCATTGAACCGCGCGGTGAAACTCTCCATGATCACCACCACCACATTGCGCGGGCGCCGGACGACCGCCTCGTTGGGCGGCGACACCCGCAGGAGCGGGTATTTCCCGGCGTCCACCAGTTTCTCGCCCGGCAGCAAAATGCTTTCCCGCACTTTCTGGATGGCCTGGTCCAGCGGCATCCGCCGCTGCCACTGCCGGGTGGATTTCTGAGTTGCGGAGGAATGGGAGCCCAGGGAATCCAGCAAACTCCACAGGCCGTTCAGTGTCATTTGGTTCACATAGGTGCTGGGGGAAAAGTAGGCATTGCCCCAGCGCAAGGGAGTGTGCTGGAGGCCGCCGCGGATGCCCACCACGGCCACGCCCGCCAGCGCGGCGACAACCAGGAGGCGCGGGAGCCAGCCGACCTGGCCGGGCGCCGGCTGAAAGAGACGCCGGGTGGCCCAGAGAAACACCGCCCAGAGAGCCAGGCATACCAGCGTCCAGCGGACCACGGGATAGCCATGCCAGATCATGCCCAGGACAATCGCGTTATGCTCGGCCTGGGTGCTGAAATACTCGTACGCCAGGGGGCCAAGGCGCATCTGGAACTCTTTGTAAAACTCCACCTCCGCGATCAGCGCAAAGAGCCCCGCCAGAGCCAGGAGGGCATAGATCGCAAAAGCCAGGCCGCGCTCGCGCCGCCCGGGCGCCGCGCGCAGGATCCGCCACAACGCAAAGGGAAGCGTAAGCCAAACAGCCGTGGCCACGTCAAAGCGCAGGCCGTGCCAGAACGACAGCCCAATCAGCGGCATCGGCGCCCCTCCGCGATGCGACCACGTGGTGATAATCAAAAGCCCGCGCAACAGTTGGAAGGCCACCAGCCAGATAACAAAGAGCCCGAAAACCGGCCGCAGCATTTTCCAGATCGTTACGAGAAACGAAGCCGGAACAACGGGGGACGGGAGAGAGGCGCCGGAGGAGGGCTGGCGCTGACCTGCGTCAGAGGTATCCCCGCCCGGCGGTTCAGATGAGTTCATAGAAAGGTTTACTGGGATGCGACAGCACGGGATATCCGCGCGTTCAATTTGCGCCAATCAGGCAGTGTGGGTTGACGGGTGTTCCTATGGGGCTGGCTACGGCTGATGCGCCGGGCGGCCAGGCTTGAAATGCTTCAAAAAGCAGTGAATTGCCACCCAGGCGGCAAGAATGCAAACGAAGGCCGCCAAGGCCAGTTTGAAGAACTTCTCGAAACTTGAATGGAGCATCCCGGCCCCCAGCAGAACCAGGGGCACCGCTTCGGGGATCAGCCCCACCAGCGAACCCGCCAGATAGACCCCGGTGCGGACATTGCTCAAGGCCAGGGCTACGGTGGCCACCATGCCCGGCACGGGCAACATGCGCGAAACGATCACCGCCGCCAGCCCCGGCTGATCCGCCAGAAAAGCCAGCTTCGGATGCAAGGGCGGGGCCTGATTCGTATTGTGCCGCCGCCCCCGAATGACCAGGAAAGCCGCATAATAACTGGCCATTGTGCCCAACACGCTCATCGCCATCCCGCCCCAGAAGCCGAACAGGGCCCCGGCCAGCGGGCAGAAAAGCAGGCGCGGAACCCCCACCACAATGAGGAGCGCCATGACCAGAAAGAACGCCGCGACGCCCCGGAAGCCGGTCTGCCGAACCCAGTCGGCGGCGGCCCCGGCCGGCTGCAGCCATTCTTTAAGGGGCGTGAAACGGTAAGCCACGATCCCGGCTATTGCAATCGCCAGAAAGAGCAGCGCCTTGACCAAAAGCGCCCCGGGCCGGGCCGCCGGTTCAGGCGGGCGGGTCTCCGCCGGGTCCCTCTCCTGGACCATCGTGGCCATGTGTCAGCCCGCCGGGGGGGCCTCTTCCTCCGGCAGCAGGCGGTCGCCGCGGACCGCGCGGGCGCTGTACCACCGGATGCCAAAGCAATCGCGCAGACCGCGCCACACCCGGTTGCCCACGCCATACTTCGACTGGCCGCGCGTGCGCGGGCGATGGTTGACCAGGATTTCCTCGACCTGATACCCCTGCCGGCGCAGCAGCGTGGGAATGAACCGGTGCAGGCCATTGAAAACCGGGAGCTCCCTGACCGCCGCGCGGCGCAGCGCGCGGAAGGTGCAGCCGGCGTCGGCAATCCGGTCGCCCGTAACCCAGTTGCGGAAGCCGTTGGCAATGCGCGAAGAAATGCGCCGCGTGGCGTCGTCAAGCCGCTGCCGGCGCACGCCGGCCACCGCGGCCACCCCGGGTTGCAGCGCCGCGAGCATGGCCGGAATGTCGTGCGGATCGTTCTGCAAATCGGCGTCCATCGTAATGAGAATCTCGCCGCGGGCGCGGGCGAAGCCGGACGCTTGCGCCGCGCTTTCCCCGGAGTTGACGCGGTGCCGCAGGATCCGCAGCTCCGGGTGCCGCGCGCGGAGCTGCCGCAACACCGCCCAACTGCCGTCGGTGCTGGCGTCATCCACGCAGAGGATTTCAAACGGGCACTGCAGCGAGCGCAGGACCGCGGTCAGCTCCCCCAGCAAGGCGGGGAGATTATCCTCTTCGTTGAAGACGGGAATGACGACACTCAGGCTGGGCGATGGGAGAGTCATGGGCATAAAGCCGCGCCGCCGCTTTACGGCTGGAAATAATCCGCGACGGCACGGGAGACGGTTTCAATTTCTTCCCGGGTCAGGCAGGGATGCATCGGCAGCGAAAGCACCGAGCGACAGGCCGCCTCGGCCCGCGGCAAGTCGCCCCGCCGGTAACCGAGGTGGCGATAGGCGCCGGTTTCGTGCAGCGGTTGCGGGTAATGCAGCCCGGTCTCGATGCCCCGCCCGCGCAAGTGGTCCGCCAACGCCTCCCGATCCGGCGCGCGCACCACGTAAAGGTGGTACACCGGCTCCGTGCGAGCCCGGGCCCGGGGCGTTTGGAGTTGGGGGATCCCGCCGAGCAATTGATCATAGACTTTGGCCGCGGCCCGCCGGGCGGCATTCCAGCCCTCCAGGGAGGGCAAACACACCCGCAACAGCGCCGCCTGCAGCGTATCGAGGCGGCTGTTCAGGCCCACCAGCTCGTGGTCATATTTGGACTCGCGCCCGTGGTTGGCCAGCATTCGCATCCGGCGGAAAACCTCCGGATCCCGCGCGGTGACCGCCCCGCCGTCGCCAAACCCGCCCAGGTTCTTGGAGGGAAAGAAGCTAAACACTCCCGCATCCCCCAGGGTTCCCGCCCGGCGGCCGCGATAACGCGCGCCTTGCGCCTGGGCGCAGTCTTCAATCAGCTTCAGCCCGTGCGCGCGGGCAATTTCCTGCAAAGCGTCCAGGTCGGCCAGCAGCCCATAAATATGCACCGGAATAATGGCCCGCGTGCGGGGGGTGATCTTGCGGCGCACATCCTCCGGATCCAGGCAGAAGCCCTCAGGCTCCAGGTCCGCGAAGACCACTTTCGCGCCCGCCAGGCTAATGGCCTCCGCCGTGGCTATGGCCGTCAGCGGCGTGGTGATGACTTCATCGCCCGGCCCGATGCCCAGGCCCAGGAGCGCGACCAGAAGACCGGAGGTGGCGCAGGACACACTGCAGACCGGCGCGCCGTCCAGGCTGGCCGCCATCTCCTTCTCGAACTCCCGCACGTCCGGCCCCTGGATATAGCGTTGCTCGCGCAGCACCCGCAGCGCAGCCGCGTCCACCTGCGCCGCGATAGGCGCGTGCAACCGGGCCAGGTCCACGAACTTGACAGTCCTCGTTGAGTGCATCCGTAAGGTGAGGCAGAGTTGCAAAGCCTCACCGTCCGCGCAAGCAGAGAATAATTTAACGACAAACCGGGGTGATAGCCTCTTAATTTCTCAACTCCCATGCCATCCTCCCCATGCCCCACAGCCTTATCAAACTGTCCAATTATTGGACAGTTGGCGGCGCTTTACTGCCGAACGTTACTTTTTCGCTCCACCAACCTCAATTAAGCCTATTCCACGATTTCCCACTGAATTTGCGTCACTTACCGCTCCTTTCCCGCTCCCTTCAAGCCGTGTACAAGGGGTGTACAACGGGAGTACAAGGGATGCTCGCCGGTTGAACAAGCAAAAATCCTATGTACCTCCGGTGTTCACCCGTTGTACCCCCCTTGTACACGATGGGTTGGGAGGGGGATGAGATGCCGGTGCCGGAGGGAAACTGGCGGGTGGAGGGCTTGTTCTAAACGCTTGGAAATGCGCTAGATTAGATTGGAGCAGGGGATGGTTTTCGTGTCTGAGGCCGGCCGGAGGGCGGGAATGAGGGAGCTTTCCGGATTTATGGGAGGCTGACAAGGGTCGGAGCGGCTGCTAGAGTCGGCGTGCTTTGAAGAGCGATCATGGATTCATGCGAATGGCTTGCGCCAATCTTGCGTTCTTTCTCTCGCCGCAGGGGCGCAACTCGTGGCCGTATCAGCCAGAGCAGCCCGTTTCCCTGCCGGAGGATTTTTTTGGGGTGTGCGTTGCCAGCTCCGAGGATCCGGCGTGCGATGATTACATTCTCGCCCGGTTGCGTGAGTTGGGCGTGAAGTGTGTGCGGGTGGATTACGGGTATGATTCGCCGGGCGGTTTTGCCGATCGCCTGGTTGGGCGCCTGTTGAGCGAGGGCTACCGGGTGGCGCTGCACCTGGTGGCGCCGCGGCGGGATATGGAGGCCCTGGACACGCCGGACGGCGCGGCCCGCTGGCGGGAATTTGTGCGCGATGCGTTTGCGCGCTTCGGCGGCGGCGTGGAACTGTTTGAGATCGGCTCGACGGTGAATCGCCGGCGCTGGTCGGGGTTTACCGTGCCGCGATTTCTCCGGGCGTGGGAGATTGCCTGGGCGGAGGCGCGGGAGCGCGGGCTGGTGCTGGCGGGGCCGAATGTGACGGATTTTGAGCCGTTCTATAACGTGGCTATTTTGCAGGCGCTGCGGCAGCGCGGTTGCCGGCCCGAGATTCACACGAACAACCTGTTTGTCGAGCGGGCGACCGAGCCGGAGGCGTTTGACCCCAAGATTTTGGGGCCGGGGTGGGCCGCGCGCCTCAAGTTTAACACGGTCAGGAAAGCGGCGCTGCTGGGGGCCATCGGACGGTGGGCGGGAGTGCCGCGGACCTATAGCATGCATGTGTCGTGGAGTTTGCGCCGCATCCGGCGGTTGCTGGTGGACGTGGAAGAACAGCAGGCGGATTATGTGGCGCGGTATGGTTGCCTGGCGGCGGCGTCCGGCGGCCTGCAAAGGGTGTATTGGGGGCCGCTGATTGGCCAGCGCGAGGGCTTGATTGACGATGGGACAACCTTCTTCCCCGAGGTGTTTCACGTGACGTTCTACGGGCGGGCCAACGGGAAGGTTGGCGATTACCGCATTCGCCCCGCGTTCCGCGCCTTCCAGACGGTGGTCCGGTTTTTGGCGGGGACGACCTTCACGCGGCGAATCTCCGCGCGCGGCTCGCTGGAGATCCTTGAATTTCAATCGGCCGCGCACACGCTGCACGCGGTCTGGTGCCGGAACGGCGATTGCGCCGTCGCGGCGGATTGTTATGCGGCGGAGGCTTTGGGGGCCGCGGAAGCTTTTGATCGCACGGGGGCGCTCTTGGCGGCGGCGCCGGTTTTGTTTACCCAGCGGCCCACCTATCTGCGCTGGAAGGCGGCGGCCGCGATTCGCCTGGCGCCTGCGCCCGGCTCAATGGCGGACCTGCGCCTCGCGGCTCGCGGGGAAGCGGAATATGTTCCGATCCGGCAGCCGGACTGGCGCGGGCTGGCGTTGGCGCGGCTGGCCGGGGATAAAATTGACCCGGCCGCCTTGCTGCCGGGCCGGCTGGCGCCGATGGATTCCGCCGCGGCCAGGGTTTTGCGCAACAAGCGCAACCGCGTCTGGTCCGTGGCGGCGCCCTGGGATGCCCGGCGTCAGATCGTGGTGAAGCATTTCCGGCCCGCGACCGGGCTGCGCGGGTGGCGGCAAAGGTTCAAAGCCGGCAAGGCGCGGCGCAGTTGGAATGGCGCGCAGGAACTGTTGCGGCGGGGGATTCCCACGCCCGAGCCCGTCGCCTGGCTGGAGCATCCGGCGCGGCCGCATGCGCATGAGAGCTACTACCTTTGCGCCGCGTTTGCGGGGGGGACATCGGCGCGGCAGGCCTTCTACGCCGTGAACGGCGGGGCCGCCGAATTCCTCGGGGAGCCCGTGGCCGGCCTGTTCCGGCAGATCGCGGAGTTGCTGGCCCGCATGCATGGGCGCGGGGTTTTTTATCGTGATCTGTCGGCGGGCAACCTGCTCTTGCGGCGGGGGGCCGACGGGAACCTGGAGTTCGCGCTGATTGATACGGGCCGCGCGCGCATCGGCGTCAAGGGCCTCGGGATTCGCCCGCGGCTGGCGGACTTGATGCGGCTGTGCCATCCGCTGGCGTGGCGCGGGCGCGAACAGTTCCTGCGCGCCTACTTTTTGGCGGCGAACATCCGGTTTGCGGGGTGGATGCGGCTGGCGTTTCATTACTACGATTGGAAGCATCGCCTCAAGAAGTGGCTGCGCCCCTGGCGGTGAACGGCGGCCGGGAGGGCGGGCGCGGGCGGCCACGCGGCGCGATGGGGCGCATCCCAGCCGCGCCGGGTCACGGAGGACTGGCCGGCGGGAGGGGATTCGCCCGCAGTTCTTCGATCACCGCAAGCGTCTTTTCCACGTTGAGCGACATCGGCAGGGCCTCGGCCGTTTGGCGCGCGGCGGCGCCGGCGCGGGCGCGGGCGGCGGGATCCAGGAACGGCGTAATGGCCGCCGCCAGCGCCGCGCTGTCCGCCGGGTCTTCGACCACGCTGCCGTTGAGGCCGGGGCGGATGATTTCCGCAGCGCCGTTGACGCGCGAGCTGACCACCGGCAGCCCGCAGGCCATCGCCTCCAGGCAGGCGTTGCTGAAGGGTTCGTAGATGGCCGGATGCACCAGGATGTCGGCGCCGGCATAGACGTCCTCCATGCGGTTTGCGCTGCCGAGGAAGCGGAGCCGGTCCGCGACGCCCAGCCGCGCGGCGAGCCGCTGGTACGGCGCGGTGCGGCCTTTGCCGGCGACTTCCAGGCGCACCGTTTGCGGCAGCCGGGCCAGCGCCCGCAGGGCAAATTCCAGGCCCTTGCGCTCGAAGCCCGATCCGGCGAGCAGGAGCACGGTCTGCGGGCGCGCCGGTGGGGCGGGGGGAGGCCGAAAGCGGGCGTTGTCGGTGCCGTTGTGGATGACCCGAATGCGCTCGGCCGGGAAGCCGTAATGCCGGATGATTTCCTCCTTGCCGCGATGGGAATTGGCAATGATGACGCGGGTGTTGGCGGGGGAGAAGGTCCGCTTTTCGATCCACAGCAAGGCGCGGTGAAGCGGGTTCAACCCGGCCAGCGCCCGGGCGCCGCCGGGGCGGTAGCGTTGCCGTTGCCGCAACCATTCCCGGTGGCATCCACCGCCGGCGCGGCTGATATCCTGGCGCAGGGTGCGCTCGATGCTCAGGATCAGATCGCAGCCCGCCGTGGGGAGCGCGCGCCGGCTGTTCAAGGCGAATGATAAGACCCGCGCAAAAGCCGGCCAGCGAAGCGCCGGCACGCGCTGGAGCGTGACGCCGGCCGCGGCCGCGGTTTCATCCCAGCGGGCCGCCAGCACATGCACCGCGTGGTGGCGGGCCTGCAGTTGGGTCACCAGGCCGTGGGTGTACCGCTCCGACCCGCCGCCGGACGGAAAGAAATTACTTTTAATGATGCCGATGCGCACGCCGCCCCCAGTATCACCAAAACGGCGGAGACTTCCAGCCAAACCCAAGGGCGGGTCCGGAACGGACGGGCGGGCCGGGAGGCGGGCCTGGCGGCGCGGGGCGGCGCCGCGCGAACGGCCCGCTGAGCGATATGCGGGGTTTCCGCCGGCGGCTGCCATTGGACTGAATCAAGCGGGCCGGAGGCCGGCGCGCCGGTTTCGCAAGGAGGAAAGGCGCGGGGGAACGGTCACGCGGGCCGCGGAAATGGATTGCCGCCCGGCAGTGATTGGTTGAGTATCCCGGGAAGCGCTTGCGGTTGGGCTGGCGGGGTGCCGCCCGGGTGAGCCGCCGTAAGACGGGCGCAAGATTTCCCGGCAACTTCCGAGGTTGCGGGCTGACAAACAATGAAGCCGCATGTGGAACAGACGCAAAACGCCGCCGCCGGCCAGGTCTGCCGGATAACGGCGGGCCGGTGGCGTTGGGAAGTCCGGGCGGCGCACGCCACCCCGGCGATGCAATCGGCCTGGGCCGCGCCGGAGCAGCTCGTGGCGCCCCCGGCCGAGCGCGTCGTTCGGAACCCGCCCAAGCGAACCACCCAGGTCTTCCGCGCCAGGTTGCCGGGGTCAGGCGGCCGGGTTTTCATCAAGCGCTACCTCGCCGAGGCCTGGCAAAGTTGCAAGAGCTGGTTTCGGCTTTCCAAGGCGGTTCGCTCCTTTCGCCGGGGCCTGGAGTTGCAGCGGCTGGGCGTCCCCACGGCGCCGCCGGTTGCGGCGGGGGAATACCGGGTTGCCGGCTGGCTGCGCGATGCCTGGCTGATCACAGAGGAGATTCCGGACGCGCGAACCTGGTTGGAATGCGACCTGGCCGCTCCGCGGGGCGCGCACCGGGTTCCCATGCTTCGCGCGCTCGCCCGCTGTTTTGCGCAGCTTCATGAGGCGAAGCTTTCCCACTCGGACGCGAACCGCAATAATCTGCTGATTCAGCTGGCGCCCGGGCGCCGCCCCCGGTTGTACCTGATAGACCTGGATGCGCTGGTGCGGCGGGCGTGGTTTCCGCGCTGGCGGGTGGTGAAGGATTTGCGGCGGCTGCACGCGCGGGGTCCCGCCACCCGGCGGGAGAAGCTGTGGTTTATCGCCGAGTATTGCCGGGCGCGGAAAGGCGCGCTTGAGCCGCGCGAATGGGTGCGGCGGGTCGGCCGTTCCCTGGCGATGCCGTTGACGGTGCGGCGTGTCGGGCCGGTGCGCTGGGTGGTCCGCCCGGTGCTTCAGGCGGACGCCCTGCAGGCGCTGCTCCAGGATCCGGAGGCGCGTTTGCGGGACGCGGCGCTGCGCCTCAAGAACTCGCGCAATGTCACCCTCGTGCGCATACCGCAGCCGGCGGGGCCCGGCTGGGTTTTGCGGCGGTTGAATTATGGCCGGTTGCGGCACCGGCTGCGCGATTGCTTTCGTCCCTCGCGCGCCCGGCGGGCCTTTCGCAAGGGGCTGTGGCTAGAGCAGGCGGGCGTTGCCGCGGCCAGGATGCTGGCGGTGGGCGAGCGGCGGCGGCTGCGCTGGCCGGTTTGCGCGTATCTGCTGATGACGGAAATCCCCGGGGCCATCACCCTGGCGGAGTTGCTCGCGCGGCGGCCGCCGCAACTGCGGGAGGCGCTGCGGCGGCTGGCGCAGGAGCTGGCGCTCTTGCATGACGCCGGTTTTTCCCATCGGGATCTCAAGGCCACCAACGTGTTGTTCGACGGGCAGTTGCAGCCGCATTTGATTGACCTGGACGGCGTGCGCCGGGTGCGGTGGGGCGCGACGGCGCGGGCGGAGGCGGATCTCGAGCGGCTGGCCCGGGAAACGCTCGTTCACCCGGCGGTTTCAACCCGGCAGGCGGCCTTTTTTCTGAAGACCTACTGCCGCCGCCGGGGGGAGGCCGACTGGCGCGGTTGGTGGCGGGCGATTCAAAAGCGCCTTTCCGGCTGAGGACGGTTTTTCCCCGGCGGCTGTCCGGCGGATCTTTTGCCTTTACCCTGCTCCCGTGGACGGGCAGGCTGGGCGGCGACCAACGACAACAGTGGATGCCGCATTTATGACCTCGCGCGAACGAGTCCTTACCGCATTGAATCATCAAGAGCCGGACCGGGTGCCGATTGACCTCTCCGGTCATCGCTCGTCCGGCATAGCCGCCATGGCGTATGCCCGGCTGCGCCGGTACCTGGGCCTGCCTCCCCGGCCAATCCGCGTCTATGACCCTGTCCAGCAACTGGCCATCGTGGACGAGGACGTGCTGCAGCGGTTCCAGGTTGACACCCTCGAGCTGGGGCGCGCCTTTGCGCTCGAAGATAAATACTGGGTGGACTGGACCCTGCCCGACGGCACGCCCTGCTGCATGCCGGCCTGGGCCAAACCGGATCGCCTCAATGGCGAATGGGTTTTGCGCTCCTCCGTGACCGGCAAGGTGATCGCGCGCATGCCCGAGGGGGTTTGGTATTTTGAGCAGGCGTCCTTTCCATTTCTGGAGCGGGAAGATCTGGACCGGCTGGAAGCGGAGTTCAGCGAGTGCATGTGGTCGGGCATCGCCTCGCCGCCCGGCCCCATCGCCGCCGGCCCCGACGGCATGGCGGTGCTGGCCGCCGGGGCGCGAGCGCTGCGGCAGCAGACGGATCGCGCGATTATTGGGCTGTTTGGCGGGAACCTGCTCGAGCTGGGCCAATGGTTCTACCGCAACGACAACTTTTTCATGCTGCTGGCGGGGGAACCGGAGCGCGCCCACCGATTCCTCGACAAGCTCACGGAAATCCATCTTCGCAACCTGGAGGGCTTCCTGGCGGCCGCCGGCGCGCATATTGACATCATTCTCTTTGGGGATGACCTGGGCATGCAATCCGGCCCGCAGGTGTCGCCGGCCATGTATCGCGAGTATTTTCAGCCCCGGGAACGCGCCATGTGGCAGATGGTCAAACAGCGGGCGCCCCACCTCAAGATCATGCTTCATTGCTGTGGGGGAGTTCGCGAGCTGCTGCCCGGCCTGATTGACGCCGGGTTGGACGCCATCAACCCCGTCCAGATCACCTGCCGCGGCATGGAGCCGTCCGCCTTAAAACGTGATTTTGGCGAGCGCCTTACTTTCTGGGGCGGCGGCTGCGATACGCGCGACGTTCTCATCCAGGGCACCCCGGAGCAGATCCGCGAGCATGTCCGCCGGCAGATCCGCATTTTACGCCCCGGCGGCGGCTTCGTTTTTCAGCAGGTGCATAACATCCTGGCGGATGTGCCGCCCGCCAATATCGTGGCGATGTATGAGGCCGTAATCGGCGCGTAAGTGCCGGTGTTTCCGCTCGGGCGGTCTTTTTTGGTGGCTGGAAGGATGGAATTTGCTATCTTTAAGGCTTGGACAAACTTTGCTTATGAGTTTTTACGATCAACTCAAATTTGACGCCCACGGCCTGATCCCGGCGATTATCCAGGAGCAGTCGAGCGGGCGGGTGCTGATGATGGCCTGGATGAACCGCGCCTCGCTGGAGCGGACCCTGGCCACCGGCAAGACGCACTTTTGGAGCCGCTCGCGGCAGAAGTACTGGATGAAGGGCGAGTCCAGCGGCCATACGCAGGCCGTGAAGAGCGTTTCATTTGATTGCGACGGGGACACCCTGTTGATCCAGGTGGAGCAGATCGGCGCGGCCTGCCACGAGGGCTACCAATCGTGCTTCTTCCGAACGGTTCAGAGCGATGGCGTGACCAGCCGGGTCACCGAACCCCGGTTGCAGACGCCCGAGCAGATTTACGGGGCCAAGCCGTAATGGAAGAGTTTGTCCCCTTTGCCAGCCGCAGCTACGGCCTGATGTTTCTCTTGCTGGCCGGGGCACGGGGCATGGATTTTCTGAGCACCTGGGTGGCCACGCCCAACCTGGTGCTGGAAGGCAACCCCATAGCCCGGCGGCTTGGCTGGAAGTGGGGCATCCCCGTGAACCTGGGGCTTTGCTTCGGCTTCGCGTTCTGGCCGCTGCCCGCGATTGTCATCAGCACCACCAGCGTGCTGGTGGCGGCCCGCAATTTCCAATCCGCCTGGCTGATGCGCACCCTGGGCGAATACCAGTACCGCGAGTGGCACCTCGAACGCGTGCGGGAAACCCGCATGATCCTGTACCTGGTTTGCCTGTTTGGGCAGGTGCTGCTGATCGGCGGCGTGGGCGCGGCGGTCATCTATTTCAGCGGCGGACAGCTCGTGCCGCTGGCGATCGGGCTGGGGATAGTCGCCTACGTGCTGGCGGTGGCATTTTATTCGTTGCTCGGCGTCTGGCGCCTGCGCCGGACGGCGGACCTGACGGCCCGATTGGCTGGGCGGAAGCTCGTGGTTGACGCGGCGGCGCCCGGGAGAAACGGGCGGGTCCTGGTTGCCGCCGAGCCCCTGGGGCCCCGGCCGTGGGGCCAGTAGTTCGCGGCCTGATTTATTATGTACGCTCCCACACTGGATGAGTTTTTGAAGCTGGCGGATCAAGGGAACCTGATCCCCGTCACGTGCCGCCTGCTGGCGGATGTGGAAACCCCGCTCTCGGCCTATCGCAAGATCCGCGGGCAGGGGGAATCGTTCCTGTTTGAATCGGTGGAGGGCGGCGAGCACATCGGGCGCTATTCTTTCGTGGGCTGCAACCCGCGGGCCATCATCCGCCAGGTGGGCCAAACGGTGGACGTGATTGAGAATGGCAAGGTCATTCAGTCCTTCACGGTTCAGCCGGCGGCGGGCGCGGCCGGGGCGCCGTCTGCCGAGGGTCTGCGCGATGGCCTGGAGGCGGTCGAGCGCGTGATGCGGGGGTATCGGCCCGTCGCGGTGCCGGGCCTGCCGCGGTTCACCGGCGGGGCGATTGGCTTCATTGGCTACGAATTTATCCACGATATCGAGCCGGTGGTGCCCCGTCCGCCCCGCGATGATTTGCAGACGCCGGTGATCTATTTCCTCATCGCGGATGAACTGCTGGTCTTTGACCGCGTGGCGCAGACCATTACCGTTTTGGTCAACGCCGTGCTCAGCGATGCGGCCAGCCCCGCCGAGGCCTATGAGAATGCCGTCGGCGAAATTGAACGCCTTGTTTCCCTGCTCGAACAGCCCAGCGAGCATCACCCGGTGATCGTGCGCGAGGACGTGCCTGCGCTGCCTTTTGAATCGAACCAGTCGCGCGAGGATTTCCTCGCCCATGTCCGGCGGGCCAAGCAATACATCACCGCCGGCGATATTATCCAGGTGGTGGGTTCCCAGCGCTTTTCCGCGCCGGCCCGGGCGACGGCGCTTGATGTGTACCGCGCCGCCCGGTCCGTCAATCCGTCGCCCTATATGTTCCTGCTCGAACTGGAGGGGTTCGCGCTGGTGGGGGCTTCGCCGGAGACGCATGTGCGCTGCGAGGATCGCCAGGTGGAGATTCGCCCCATCGCCGGCACCCGCCGCCGGGGCGCGACGCCCGAGGAGGACCAGGCGCTGGAAAAAGAACTGCTCGCCGACCCGAAAGAGCGCGCGGAGCACGTGATGCTGGTGGACCTGGCGCGCAACGACCTGGGCCGGGTGTGCGAGTATGGCAGCGTGCAGGTCCGGGACCTGATGATTATCGAGCGCTATAGCCACGTCATGCACATCGTCTCGCAAGTCGAGGGCCGGCTTGCGGCAGATAAGACGCCTTATGATTTGATGCGCGCCACCTTCCCGGCGGGCACCCTCAGCGGCGCGCCCAAAATCCGCGCCATGCAGGTCATCGCCGAGTTGGAGCAAACCGCGCGCGGCCCTTACGGCGGTTGCGTGGGCTATTTTTCGTTCAATGGCAACCTGGATTGCTGCATCACCATCCGCAGCGCGCTGCTCAAGGGTGGCCGGGCTTATATCCAGGCTGGCGGAGGCTGGGTGAACGACTCGACCCCCGAGGACGAATACCGGGAGACGGTCAATAAATCCCAGGCCATGCTCAAAGCGGTCGCCATGGCCGAGAGCTTCGGCGGCTAGCGCGGATTTTGCCTGCGCCCGGGCTCGGTCATAGTTCCATCGAGCCTTGCGTTGGTGGCAAAAGCCGATGCTGCCGGGATGAGGATTTTCGGCTTTCATTTTCTCCTGACCGGGGAGGTGTGAAAGCGAATGGAGGCGTTTCTTTCGCCGTGCGCTTCAGGGGTTGGGTGCTGCCGGACGGAGCCGGGGTTGCCATCTCAAAATGATCTGCGCCTCCACCGGCCGGGGCGGCCAAATCCCGCTTGTTGCCCGTGAGGGCTTGGGGCTTAATCAGTGGCAATGGGCAAAGCTACGAATATCCGCGTCGTGGGCGCGGCGCTTTACTTCCTGCCGGTTCGGACCCGGGTGGCGCTGAAGTTCGGCGCGGAAACGCTGACGGAGATCACATGCGCGCGGGCATGCGTGAGGGTGACGGACGACCGGGGGCGGACGGCGGAAGGATGGGGGGAAACACCGTTGAGCGTGCAGTGGGTCTGGCCGAGCGCGTTGGCGTATGCGGAGCGGCACGGCGCGTTGAAAGAGTTTTGCGCGGAACTGGCGGAGTTATGGGCGGGGATGCGGGCGCGTGGGCACCCGATGGAACTGGGGCATGATTTTCTGGAGACGGCGCTGCCGGAGCGGCTGCAGCGGTTCAACCAGCGGCAGCGGCGGGGCGGGGAACCGCTGCCGTGGCTGGCCGCGCTGGTATGCGGTTCGCCGTTCGACCTGGCGGTGCATGACGCCTATGGGCGATTGCATGGCTGTCCGACCTACGAGGTGTACCATGCCGGGTTTATGAACCGCGACTTGGGCGATTATCTGCAAGCGGCGGCACCCGCGGGAGTTTCCTTTGCGGGCCGGTATCCCGCGGACTTTCTGTGCGAGCGCCGCGCGGAGAGCCTGGCCGCCTGGCACCTGGTCGGGGGGCTGGATTTACTGCAAGCGAGCGAGCGGACCGGCGGCGAGCCGGACGATGGTTACCCGGTAACGCTGGAGGATTGGATTCAGCGCGACGGGCTGAAGTGCCTCAAGGTAAAGCTGCGGGGCACCGATGCGGAGTGGGACTATCACCGTTTATTCCGGGTGGGTGAAATAGCCTGCGGGCAGGGGGTGGACTGGTTGTCGGCTGATTTTAACTGCACGGTGGCCGGGCCGGAGTATGTGAACGGGATTCTGGACCGCTTGCGGGACACTTCTCCGCGGATTTATGGAATGATTCTCTACGTCGAGCAGCCGTTTCCCTATGACCTGGAGCGGCATCGGCTGGACGTGCGTAGCGTGTCGGCGCGCAAACCGTTGTTTTTGGACGAGAGTGCGCATGATTGGCGGCTGGTGCGATTGGGACGGGAGTTGGGCTGGTCGGGTGTGGCGCTCAAGACCTGCAAGACGCAAACCGGAGCCGTGCTGAGCGCCTGCTGGGCCAAAGCGCATGGCATGGGCCTGATGGTGCAGGACCTGACCAACCCGATGCTGGCACAGATACCGCACGCTTTGCTGGCGGCGCATACGGGAACGATCATGGGGATTGAAACCAACGCGATGCAGTTTTACCCGGAAGCCTCCCGCCCGGAGGCGGAAGTGCATCCGGGGCTTTACCGGCGCCGGCAGGGCCGAATCGAGCTTTCCAGCGTGCGCGGGCCCGGGTTTGGTTATCGGTTGGCAGAAATCCGGCGGGTATTGCCGCCGCCGGCCGTCGAATTTTTCGACTGAGACCTTTCGTTTTTCAGACATAAAACGGCGCGAAACCGCGCTGAAAACGCGGCGCGCGCCGGAAGGGAGATTGGCCGCTTCATGGCATTGGTCCTGCTGTTTTCGAGGGGAAGTTCAGTCACAATATTCTAAGATATGAAGCGTCCGCTGCGCCTCCTGCATCTGGAAGACGACCCGGATTACTCCGATTTGGTGCGAATTATGCTGACCAAGGAGGGGTATGAGGTCGAGGTAGTCCTGGCCGAAGGCCGTGCGGCCTTTGAAAAGGCTTTGGCCCCGGAGAGGTTTGATCTCATTCTGGCGGATTATTTGTTGCCGTCGTACAACGGCCTGGCGGCGCTGCGGGCGGCGCAAAAGAAATGTCCCGAAACCCCGTTTTTGCTGGTTTCCGGGACCATTGGTGAATACGCGGCCATCGAGAGCCTCAAGGCCGGCGCGACGGACTATGTGCTTAAGAACTGGCCGGAGCATTTGGTTCCGGCTGTGCGGCGCGCCATTCAGGAGGCGGAAGAGCGGCGTCAGCGACGGCGCGCCGAAGCCGAACTGGTTCGTCGGGAGCGACACTTTCGCGCGATCACCGAGAACTCGCTGGACATTCTCACCGTTTTGGATCAGGAGGGTCATTTCATTCACAACAGCCCGTCCATCAAGCGCGTGCTGGGATATGAGCCCCGGGCATTGATAGGAAAGAGCGCATTTGCGCTTATTCATCCCGAGGATTTGCCGCGGGTATTGCAGGCCTTCGAGGCCATCCTGAAAACCCGGGAGCGCCCGTTCCAGGCCGAGTACCGGTTTCGGCACCAGGATGGGTCGTGGCGCTTTCTGGAAGGCGTCGGCCAGAACCGGCTGCAGGATTCCGCAATCGCCGGGGTCGTGGTTAACGCACGGGATATTACCGACCGCAAGCAAGCCGAAGAGGCCCTGCGCCGCAGCGAAGAGCGCTACCGCCTGATCTTCGACAGCAACCCGAAGCCGACGATGGTGTATGACCATCTCACCCTGGCGATTTTGGAGGCCAACAAAGCCGCCGTCCAACACTACGGCTATTCCGCCGAGGAATTTAAAAAGCTGACGCTGCGGGACATTCGTCCGCCCGAAGATGTGCCGGCCATGATCGAGTATATGCACCGGATCGCGAAGGCCGAACCGAATAACCAGGTGCGCTACGCCGGGATATGGCGGCACCGGCGGAAGAACGGGGAGATCATGGACGTGGAAATCAAGTGGTGCCCGATCGCGTTTGGCGACCGGATGGTTTCGCTGGCCATGATCACCGATATCACCGAACGGAAGCGCGTGGAGTTGCGCAACGCGGCGTTTGCCAAGCTGGGCCAAAACCTGAGTTCGGCATCCTCGCCGGCCGAGGCGGCCCGGATCATCCGGTCGGCCGCGGACGACCTGTTTCGGTGGGACGCGTTTACGCTGGACTTGTATAGTGCGGAAGAGGGCAGGATATACCCCCTCCTGAACGTGGATACCAACGCCCGCGGCCAGCGGTTTGAAGACCCGGGAGCCGGCCAGCCCAAGGAACTGAGCGGAATGGCGCGGCGCGTGGTGACGAAAGGCGCGGAATTGATCTTGCGGGAGGAGCCGTTCGTCATCCCCGAGGATGTGTCGCCGATCGGCGACCCCGCGCGGCCTTCGGCTTCGTTAATGCTGGTGCCCATCCGCAATCGAACCCAGGTGATTGGCCTGCTCTCGATTCAGAGTTATACGCCCAAAGCCTACCAACCGGCGGACCTCGCCACATTGCAGGCGCTGGCGGATCATTGCGGCGGGGCCCTGGAACGGATTCGGGCGGAGCAGGCGCTGCGGGACAGCGAACAACGCTTCCGCGAGCTTTTCGAAGGCTCGCCGGACGCCGTGTTTGTAGAGGACGTGCATGGGGGCGTGCTGGATGTCAACCCGGCGGCATGCCGGCTGCATGGCATGACGCGGGAGGATTTGATGGGCCGGAACATATCCGAACTGGTGCCGCCCGGAGAGCAGGCGGCGGCGGCGCAGAAGTTTCAGGAGCTGGTGGAGGGCCGGTTGGCGCAGATCGAAGGCGCCAGCTACACCCGCGATGGCCGAATCGTGCCGGTGGAGATTCGCGCCAGCCGCATCACTTACGCCAATCAGCCCGCCGTGCTGTTGCACGTGCGCGATATTGCAGACCGGAAGCGCGCCGAGGCGGCGCTGCGCAGTTCGGAGATGCTGTTTCATTCGGTATGGGAAAACTCGGCGGACGGGATGCGCCTGACCGACGAGCATGGCAACATCGTTGCGGTCAATGAGGCCTTTTGCAAGTTGGTGGGCCTGCGCCGGGAAGAGCTGGAGGGTAAACCACTAACCGTCACGGAAGCCGGTCCCGAGCCGCCGGAGCAGCGGCTGATGGAATACTGCCAGCGCTTCCGCGAGGGGGCCACGGAAAAGCAAAAGGAACGGCAACTGACCCTGCGCAACGGGCAGGAGGTGATCCTGGAGGAAATCAACTCACGGGTGGAATTGCGCGGACGGCCGCCTTTGCAGTTGGGCATATTCCGGGATGTGATGGCGCAGAAACGGCTGGAGGAACAGTTGCGGCAGTCGCAAAAGATGGAAGCCATCGGCCAGCTTGCCGGCGGCGTGGCCCACGATTTCAACAATATCCTTACGGTCATTCACGGCCATGCCTCGCTGCTGATGGCGAACGGCGGGCTGGCCCCCGTTCACGCGCGGTCGGCGCAACAGATCGGCCAGGCTGCGGAGCGGGCCGCCTCCCTGACCCGCCAACTGCTGGCGTTCAGCCGCCGGCAGGTGATGCAGCCGCGGCAGTTGGATATGAATGAAGTGGTCAGCAACATGACCAAGATGCTGGGGCGCATCCTCGGGGAAGACATCACCCTGCAACTGAATTATTGGCCGCAGCCGGCGCTGGTGCAGGCTGACAATGGCATGATGGAGCAGGTGCTTTTGAACCTGGCGGTGAACGCGCGCGACGCCATGCCCAAAGGCGGCTTGCTGGCCATTAAAGTCGCGGAACTCGAAGTGGAGGCGCCGCCGGGGCGGGCGCACTCGGAGGCGCGAGCCGGCCGGTTTGTGTGCCTGAGCATCACGGATAATGGCTGCGGCATCCCTTCGGAGAATTTGTGGCGCATCTTTGATCCGTTCTTTACCACCAAGAGCGTGGGGAAAGGCACGGGGCTGGGGTTGGCCACCGTCTATGGCATTGTCAACCAGCACCGGGGCTGGGTGGAAGTGGAAAGCGAACTGAAGCGCGGCACGGTTTTTCGGGTGTTTCTGCCGCGAAGCACGCAACCGGCAAAGGCGCCGGATGAACCGTCGGCGCCCGCAATCGTTCGCGGAGGCCAGGAGACCATCCTGGTGGTCGAGGATGAGACGCCCGTGCGCGAGTTGGTTTGCGATCTGCTGCGGCGGCACGGCTACCACGTTCTGCCGGCGGAATCCAGCGCCCAGGCGCTCCAGGTTTGGCAGGGCAGCAAGGACCGGATTGATTTGGTGCTGACCGACCTGGTCATGCCCGACCAGATGAACGGGCGCGAACTGGTTGAAAAACTTTGGGTTGAACGCCCCCGGCTCAAGGTGCTTTTCACCAGCGGCTACAGCCAGGAAGTTGTCGGCAAGGATTTTGTCCTGCGGCGCGGTTTGAATTATCTGCAAAAACCGTATCCGCCGCATAAACTTGCCCGGGCCGTGCGGGATTGCCTGGATGCGGTGAATTAGGGCGCCTCCCACAGCCAAAGTCGTGCCAAGTTCTTGCTTGTGTCGGCGGCCGGGGGGAATAGAATCTCACCATGCCACAAGGCATTCATTTATCGCAGCGTTTGGTGCAATCGCAGGTGTTGGCGCCGCAATTGCAGCAGTCGCTTGCCCTCTTGCAGGCGCCCGTGCTGGATCTCAAGGCGCTGGTCGAGCAGGAATTGCAGCAAAACCCGGTCTTGGAAGAGGTTTCGCCGGCCGAAGCTGAATCCGCGGAGGCGGACGATCGGGAGCTTGAAGCCTCCGGCGAAGCCGGCGAACCCGGTGAGTTGTCGGCGGACTCGGATTTCGATGCCGGCCCCGGCGAGGACACAGAGGGGCCGGTGGATGCGTTCGAAGCGGAATTCGAGCGGTTGGCGCAACTCGATCAGGAATGGCGCGACCATTTTGCCCAGACCAATCTCCCCCTTCGCACCTCCGCCGAGGCCGAAGAGAAGCGGCAGTTCATGTTTGATTCGCTGGTGGCAGAGACCTCGCTGCAGGAGGTTCTGCAGGAGCAGGTGCGTGATTCCGCGCTGTCGCCGGAGCAGTTGCCGATTGCGGAAATGCTCATCGGCAACATTGATGACTATGGCTATCTGAAAGCCTCCCTGGAAGAACTGGCCGGGGCCACCGGGTTGATGGTGGACCAGATCGTCGAGGTGCTGAAAGTGATTCAAACCTTCGAGCCGCCGGGGGTGGGCGCGCGCGATCTGCAGGAATGCCTGCGGCTGCAATTGGAGCGCCAGGGCCGGCAGAACACCCTGGAATATCGCATCATCAACGAATTCATGGAGGCCCTCGGCAAACGCCGCATCCCCGAGATTGCCCGCGGCACCGGGCAATCGGTGGACGAGGTGCAGGCGGCGCTGGCGCGCATTGCCAAGCTTGAGCCGCGCCCGGGGCGGGCTTATTTGCCGGATGACGACCACTACATTCTGCCGGAAGTATTCGTGCGCAAATCGGGCGACGATTATCAGGTCACGACCAATAATGAGCATGTCCCGCACCTGCGCATCAGCAATACCTACAAGGATTTAATGGCGCAGCGGGGAAATCCCGCCGAAGTGCGGAATTACATCCGCGAGAAAATCCGCGCCGGAAAGTTTCTGATCAAGAGCCTGCAGCAACGGCAGCAGACCATTCTCAACATCGCGCGCGAGATAGTGAATCGGCAGCGCGATTTCATGGCCAAAGGCGTGATCGGGCTCAAACCGCTCACGATGGTGCAGGTGGCGCAGGTGGTCGGCGTCCACGAAACCACCGTCAGCCGGGCGGTCTCCGGCAAATACATGGAGACGCCGCAAGGGATCTTCGAGATGAAATACTTTTTCACCGCCGGCATCCAGACCGCCAGCGGTGATGGCATGTCCAACACCAGCGTGAAGGACATGATCGCGGACATCTTCAAAGCCGAGGATTCCGCCAAGCCCCTTTCAGATCAGGAGGTGGTTCGGATGCTCAAGGAAAAAGGCATTGTGATTGCGCGCCGCACCGTGGCCAAGTACCGCACCGAGCTGAACATTCTGCCTTCCAATCTGCGCAAGGTTTACTGACCCGCGCTTGCGGGTTGGCCGCTCGTCCGCCCCGCCGGCCGAATTGCGGGCGCGGGCCGGCGGCGCCGGCGCCTGCCTTTCCTCAGGTGGACAGCCAGAACGCCAGCTCGTTGACCTGCTCCGGGGCGCCCAGTATCAGCAGTTGGTCCCCCGCGTGCAGCGCTTCCGATCGTCCCGGGCTCACCACCAGTTGCTGGTCGCGTTCGATGCCCACAATTTGAATGCCGAACAGCGCCTTGAGCGGCAGTTCGCCCAGCGCCTTGCCGATGTGCCTCGAGACCGCCGGCACCGTCAACCGCTGGAGGCTTAAATCAGACAGTTGCGGCTCCCGGTGGGCGGCTTCGGCTCCCTCGGCTTCCTGGCTTAGCCAGCGGTCCGCCCGCCGCAAATCCTCATTCCGGCCCAGCAGCAGCACTTTGTCATTCGGATACAGGATGGTGGCGGCGCCGGGGTTGGGAATCACGATCCCCTGGCGTTCGATGCTGGCAATGGTGCAGGAAAACAAGGGGCGCAGCGGCAATTCCGAAATCGCCCGCGCCACCGCCCGCGTATGTTCGCCGATGACGCTTTCGGCCAGGTTGAGCTTTCCCTCGCCGTTTCCCTTCGGCCAGCCCGCCCAGGACCCGTTCGCTTCCGCAAAGGGGGAATCCACCAACTGCGTCCGCAACTCCATTTCAAAGCGGTTGTGCAAACGAATCAGTTTGCGCCAGAACACCGCCCCCACCAACAGGAACGCCGCCATCAATCCCGCCACCTCCCACGCCGGCAGCGTGCCGTAAGGAAACAGCGCCGCCAGCCAAACCAGGATCGCCACCAGGGCCGCGCCCTTGACCAGGCGTTCAAAAAAGAACTGCGCTTCCGCGCGCTTCGACCGGCCCGCGGCCGCCGCCTCCGCGCAGAGCAGGGCCACGGTTTCCACGTTCCGCCAGAGCGCCAGCAGCGGCCCAAGCAACAGCAGCCCAAATCCAAACCAGCAAACTCCCGGCAAACCGCCGGCGGCCGGCCAGTCCGTTCCCAGCCATTTCTCCGCCAGCCGGTACAGCGGTTTGGCGAAAATCACCAGGCCGGACACAAAGAGGATTAAACAGGTCATCTGGACCAACTGCGGCGCCGCCAGCTTCCACAACAGGCTGGATTGCCGCCGGTGCTTCAACCGCTCGATCCATTCATGGTAGAACCCGATTCCCTGCCGCAAAAACTCCGGTTGCTTTTGCTCAAGATATTCACTCAACGCCTCCGATTTCCGGATCAGCATCGGTGTGGTCAGCGCGGTCAGCAGGCTAACCCCGATCGCCAGCCCATAAAACGACGCCGGCACGAGGCCGCCCTGCACGCCGGTCAGCGCGATGATCAGGGAAAACTCGCCGATGGGGGTCAGGCACATCGCCGCCCGGGAAGCTTCCTTTATCGGTTGCCCCGCCAGCAACAGCGCGGCCGTCGCCGCCACCGCGCGCCAAACCACCGCCAATCCGAACACGCCCAGCAGCAGCGGCCATGTGGTTGCCAGCGCCTTGAATTCGAACAACATCCCCATCGCTACAAAAAACACCGGCGCCAATACTTCGCACATCCCCTCCAACACCCGCTCCACCGGCCCGATCCGATCCGTGCTCGACATGATCGAGCCCAGCAAGAACGCTCCCAGCGCCGCCGAAAATCCGGCCCGGGCCGACAACAGCGCCATCGCCAGCAGCAGCCCCACGGCCACCAGCGAACGAACCTCGGACGCGATCCCCCGCCCCAGGCGCTTCAGCACTGACGGCACCAGCAGCAAGGCTCCAATCGCCATCGTCACCATCACCGCCTTGAGCTGAATAATGCTTCCGAACACCAGCAGCGCCCCGGTTTGGCCCGCTTGCGCGACCGACGCCAGCACCGTCAGCATCCCCACCGCAACGAGATCGTCCAGCGTCGTCACCGTTAGCGCCGTCTGTCCGAACCCGCTATGAACTGCGTTTGCCTGCCGCAGGCTCTTGCTCAGCACGGCGGTGCTCGAAACCATCAGCATTCCCGCCAGCACCAGGCTGTGCATGGCCGGCCATCCCAGGGTCGCCCCCAGCGCCCGGCAGCCCACCAGCACCAGCGCGGCCATTCCTGCCGTTGCCAGTATCAGCGGCAACCCGACCCGCTTCAACCGCTGCAGCCGCACCCTTTGCCCGATGCTAAAGATCAAAAATACCAGCCCGATCTGCGCCAGTGATTGAATCCTCCCTGAATCCGACACCAGCGCGTGGGGGCCCGCAAGCGGCCCAATCAGAATCCCCGCGGTGATATATCCCACCACCCCCGGCACGCCCATCCGCTGGCAAACCCAGGCGGCGGCGGCCGCTATGAGCATCACCAACGCCAGGTCCTGAATAAAATCGAAGCCAATCACGCCATTTCAACCTTTCCAGGCCTCCGCCTGGGCCGCCCGCCCGGTTCCCCTCGCGCGCGGACCGCGGGGCAGGGCGTCTGCCGCTATCGGCCGTTCGTCAGGCTCCACAACCGATGTCCGAGCCTTTTTTGCGTTCGCAGCCCCAGAACGCCCCGCCGATCACGCGCAACGGCCCCTCGTCGTCCGGGCGCTCGTCCGCCAATGAAAATATCCCGTTCAGGAATTGCAGTTCCGAGGAAAACTTCATCGGGGCGCCTTCCCGTTCCTGCAGCAGCCGAAGGAATGTCTCGTAGCGCTGGGCTACGTAACGGCAATAAACCTCGCTGCCGCAGACGCGCTCCCGCGGGGGCGCGCCGGGCTCGGTCAGCAAGTCCCGGACAATCTCCAGGAAGATCGGGACATCAATCGGTTTTTCGATGAGCGCTTCCACTCCGGCCGCCCGCGCCCGCTCTTGCTGGCCGTGTTCCGCCGTGACGATCACGGTCGGCACCAGCGGGTCCACCTCGCTCATCTTCTGAAACACCTCCCACCCGTCGTCCGCCCCCAGGTTCACATCCAGCACCACGAGGTCAACCCGGCCGGGTTGGAAATGGCCCAACGCCTCGGCGCGGTTGCGCGCCACCAGCACTTCATACCCCTCGGCCGCCAGCAATTCCGTCATGGCCTCCCGCACCGAGAGATCATCATCCACTACCAATAATCTTCGTTTCATACGCATTCAGAGTTTGGTTCATCGGAATAATGCCACATGCCCGGCTTTGCGTTGCGCCCGCTCCCGCAGACTCTCTGACAATAACGTCTCGATTGCGTCCAGCAGCACCGGCGTCGCGGCCTTATCCGTCAACACCATATCGGCCATGAATTGCGTGGGATCGTCCAATTCGTCTTCCCTTTTGCACAACAGCAGCAACGGCAAGAACGGGTCAACATCCGTCAAAGCCTGCAGGGTTCGGCTGGCGTGCCCGGCGCGCCCGGATGCGTTGGGCGCGGTGGTGAAATCCACCACGACCAGGTTCACCGGACGGGCGGCCAGCAGCGCCGCCGCCGGGCGGCCCGTCTTGCCGCGCGTCACGCCGTATCCTTCCCGCTCCAGCAGGGCCGTGAGCGCGTCCTGCCGGGCCGGATCGTCACTAATAACGAGAAGGTTCTTTTTCATGGCCGCAACATTACGGTGGTTGTTGCCTTTTCTTTAGCGGATGCCGTGCCACCCGGCGCCGGGGCTGTTTTCCGCCATTTTCCGCTCCTCCCGCGCCTCCCCACCTGCCATTCCGCCCGCCCGGGCGGTTCATTTGGTTTCGGCGCCGGTTTAATTTGTTTCAACCGCACCGGACCCCCGGTCCCGGCACCCTCCCGCCGACGCCGTTGCCAGCCGCGTCGTGCTCCGCTGAAAGCGAAACCCTCGCTGGCTCATGCCGCGCAGGATTTTGGCTCGCACCCGGGCCGACAGGGCTTCCGGCGGATAGACCCCCGCCAGGTGCCCCGGGAAGTGTTCTACAAACACCGCCGCGCATTGAGCCGTGGCAAAGGCAATCGGAGTTCCCGCTATCCGGGCTCGCCGGAGGCAGGCAAGGCTTGGAAACACACAGCAACGCTGCCGTTCCACCTGCCGGGCTCCTTTCCGTCCGCTCACCACCACGCAGACCGCGAACCGCGCGTTCTGCAGCTTGCCTTGCCGCATCAGTTCGGATACCTCCTCCGGCGTTGCCGTGTCAGGAAACCGCTCGTTCACCCGTTCCCCTGACGCCCGCAGTTTCCCCTGCCGATACCAGCGCCGCAGCCGATCCACCTCGTTGCCCCCGATTTTTACATCCAGGTTGTTCATCTCGATAAAGCGCGGCAGCGTGGCCGCCTCATCCTGCGCCGCCAGCACCACCCGCGACTTGCCAATGGGCCGCGGAAATCGAAACCACTCCGCCTCACTGAAACGCCGGGCCAGCCGAAACCGCCCGTCGCGATAAATCCGCGGCCGCGAAGTCGCCTCGTCATGCGCCACCTCCGCCGACCAGGTGGACACGGGCGCGTCGCTCTCGAGATCCTCAAACAGCCGGATGCGGACATGGTCCACCTCGTCCAGCGTATCCGCGCAGGCCGCCACCAGCAGGTTGGTCAGGCCCGGAGCCACGCCCGCGTTGATCAACCCCAGCCGCCCGCGGCGGGCAAAATCGTCCTCGAAACGAAGCTGCTCGGCCTTGAACGGATTGCGCGACAGATGCGATGCCAGGTCCAGGTAGTGAACCCGCAGCCGCAGCGCCGCCCGCATGATGGTTTCGTTAAAGACCGCCGGCGCCGCGTTGATCAGGAGCTGGCATCCGCGCGCGGCCCGCACCACCGAGCGCAGGCTCCGCCCATTGGCCTGGCGGCATTCAAAAGCGTGTCCCGCAAACCGGCGCGCCCGCTCGGGGTCGCGGTCGCCGCACCAGACCGTGTGCCCCCGCCGCCGCAGCAATTGCGCCAGCAATCCCCCGGTCGCTCCCGTTCCCAGGATGAACACGCGCATCCCGCCGCCCTTTCGCATTCCGTTTACCCCCGGCGGCCCGGCATCCCTGTGTGCGCCTTCCGGCGCTGGCTCCGCACCCGCCGAACCAGTCGCGCCGTCTTTCGCCGCCGCAACTGCCGCTCCATCTTATCCGCCACAATATCCAGCGCCGCGAGGGGGTCATGGGCGGTGTGCTCGGCCACCAGGTCGTTTCCCGGCAGTTCGTAATGCACCCGCACCCGAAACTGCGCGGGAGACGGATTGCCGCACACCTTGTGCAACTGCACGCGCGCGCGCATGGCCCGCGGCGCATACCGCCGGGCCCGGCCGATCTTCCGGCTGACCGCGGCGCGCAACTGGTCGGTCAGCTCCACGCCATCCGCCCGGATGAGAATGTTCTGCGAGTCCTCCTGCCAGGGACTGACCGGTATCCTGCTGGCCGCCCGGACGCGGCGTGGCTGCAACCTGCTCACATTGGTCTTCATAAGTAATGCCTTTGCGTTGGGCGCGGCTTATTTTTTCCGCGCCGTTACCTGCCGGTCTAAGCGGACTTCGTGCCAGCCCGTTTTCCCACACGGAAATCAAGCATTCTCAGCCACTTCAGCCCCGTGAACGCCACTTGCGGCGGAAGCTTTTGTTCCGCGCACGGTCTGTTTTGTCCCGTCTGCGGCGTCCTTCCGGGGAAAAAAAGCGGCCTGCTCCGCCATTTCTCACCGGCTCCGCCCCGTAAGATAAGCCTGTTTGCCGGCAAAAGCCATCGCAAATTTCCGCCTCAACCACGTTTGCCCGGGTCTTTGGTTTTGGCGCTCATAAGCCGGGGCGGTTAAGGCTGCGGGTGGGACGGGATTAAGTGCTTCGGAGCGATTGTCTGGCCGTGCGCCCAAGGCTTGGGCTGCTGGGCTCAGATAGGACTGGTTAGCTTTGCTCAGAAGAAGATCGTCGCCGCCCTTTTGCCCGATCCTTCGGGCCAGTTTGCGCTGGCCGTGCAAAGGATCGGCAGTGATGAGCTTGCCATTGCAGAAACTCAGCCGCCGAGAACAAAAGCCCCTATGGCCGCAGGCAACCCGGGCGGACGCGCAGATGTTTTTCTCAACCGCCGGACGAAAGACCCCCGAGCGCCGCGTGAGGGCACGCGGCCTACGGGAAATGGAAGCACGCCGCGGCAGCCCCCATGCCCTCTCGCAGCACCGCGCCCCCGGCAACCCACAGGCTCCCGCGCACCCTCCCGCCCCCTGTAGGCCGCGTGCCCCCACGCGGCGCTTTGCACCCGCCCGCTATCGCGAACCTCCAAAAATTGCCCTTGCGCGAAGGCACCCCGCCCGCCAGCCTTCCTCCAGACCCTTGGGGTGGGGGCGGCTGGAACTTCCAGCCCAAGGAATGGCAGGAAGCGGAGTCGCTCTCCGGCCCGTAATAGACAGACAATTAGAACAACAATAGAAAGGACCTACGTTATGAAAATACTAACCTCTCCGCGCACGGGCAGTCTGGGCGCGGAAACTTATTACCAATCCCCCTTCGGCGTGTGCGCCCGGCGGCGCACCGTTCCCCGAGACCGGCCTTCTAACCGCAAAGCGGCCGCGCGGTCGTATTTTGGGATATCCTCACGGGAGTGGGGCCTCAAGCTCAGCGAAGCGCAGCGCGAGCGCTGGAACGCCGCGGCGCTGCATGTTCCCAGCCGGCCCTGGATGGGGCAGTATTCGCACTTAAGTGGGCAGCAGTTTTGCGTCCAGATCAACAGCACCCTGCGGGGGCTGGGTCTGGCGCCGGTGGAGGAACCGCCCGCCCCGGTGGTCTTCGGCCCCAATCCCGTCACCGGGTTGGAGATCGTCAATGACGCGGAAGACGGGGTTCGGCTGCGGCTGAATGTCGGGGAGGCCCATGAAGACATCATGGTCTTTGGGCAGCCACCCTGCAGCGCGGGCCGAATGAAACCCCGCCGTGCCTATTACCTGGGCCTGTTGGGCCCAAGTCAAAACGGGCAAAGCGACATCACGGACCTCTACGCCGCCCGGTTTGGGCGACCCGCCCCGGGGCAGAAGGTGTTTATCGCCGTGGTTCAGACCCGGAACGGCTGGAAAGGCCAAAGCCGGGTTCACAACGCCATCGTTCCGCCGCCGCCGATGTTGAAATCTCAGCAAGCGGCTGAAACGGCAAGGGTTAAGAAATCGAAGTCCGCCGCCGCCCCGGCATCCACCGCCGCCCACAAGGCCGTCTCTTCTCCGTCCTTTCGAGCCATGTACAAGGGGAGTACATCGGAAGCCCAGCAGGAGAACCTGGAAAATAAGCATGAGTCCCCTTTGAGCCTCCTTTGTACCCCCGTTGTACACGGCCTAATGGGAGCGTTAGGCTGGCTGGGGCGGGTGGGGCGGGTTTGGGCGCGGGCCTGAGCCGGATTAGAGGGATGGGCGACCTGCGGATGATGTAAAACGAGATTCCAAGGCGGGAGGGAGAGGGCGCGAACGTTCGGCAAAGCCGGGACGAGGGGCCGGGTGTTGTCGCGTGCCTTGGTTTTTGGACGGGATAGAGCCAAGGCTGGCGGGGACGTTTCCCCACCCGGGCGGAGGTTGTCGAAAGGTGGCTGCTTACGTTGCCCTCATCGTGGGCGGTGTATTCGCCCGGTTAGGGTGAAGTTTGTCGAAGATTTATCCCCAGGCTTTGCGCGTAGGGTGGGTGATTGACGGGATTGGTTCGGGAATCTGTCCCGGGGCTTTGATTGCGTGGATCAGGAGCCGGGGCGATTGAGGTCGTGGGTTGGGCGGGGGTTAAGCGCTTCGGAGAGGATGTTTTGCTGTGCGGTGAGGGCTTTGGGGCTCCTGCGCTTGAGCGCCTGATAAGACACGGCCCGGCCCGGCCCCTGATGGAAGCTTGGAGGCTCTTTCTTCCGCGGCAATCCCCAACGGTGGCGCGGGCGTTGCGTCAAGACGGTGGCAAGGCGGGCGATTCCGGCAACCTCGCGCCGGCCCGCCACGCCCGCAGGGTTGGCTGACTGCTTTGAATCAAGCGACGCTTTCCTCCCGGTTCCTTGAACCTGAAAAGCGGCGTTGGGTTTGGAAACATCTCGTTTCCCTCGTCTGCGGAAACTCTGGCGACGATAACAAATGACCCTGCACGTTTGCGGGTGGCCCAGCGGGTTTGCTATGGCGGATTCGGCATTTGTGGCATAGCTTTCGCTTAGAGAAGCTGCCTGAGGCGGCGCCCGGACTCGCATCGCTAAAGACTGAGACGTAACGCATTATGAACAAGACTGAACTCTTCGTTTGCCTTTTGGCTGTCGGCCTGATTGCCTGCGATCTCCTCGTGCGGCTGCGCACGCATCGCCATCGCAAAGACAGATTCATCGAGAGCCTCTTCGACACGCTCCTGCAACCCGCTCTCCTTCCGCAATCTTCCACAAAATCACCCGTTCCCAAACCCGCCAACCTGCCCACCCCGGAATCTCTTGCCGAAAACCTCCTCCGTCACTTCCAGCAATCCGCGGTCTCCCGCCTGGTGTTGCGCATCTTGGCGCTCCAGCAAGGAGGCGCCGTTGAGGCCGGGCTCCTTGCCGAGGTAAATCAGCATCTCGTCCAAACCGGCAAACGCGCGCTGCCCCCTGCGGTGGTGCGCCGGGTCGTAATGATCCTTATGGGGGCCGATCTGGTCGCCTTGAACCAGGGCCGGTTGGAAATCACCAATGCTGGCCGCCAACTCAACACCTTGCTGGAAGCCCGTTCCCTCACCGAGCAGACGCATCCCAGCTTCGGTTAACCCCGCGAGGCGGGGAAATTCCGCGCCGCCAGGGGAGTGCCGGATTTATCAATCATCGGCCCCTGCTGGAGTGTGCGATTATCCGGCTCGGCGTATCGGTTCGGGGGCAATTCGGCAAAGGATGGGCGGAGCTTGGAAAAGGTGTGGAAGAACCACGAGGCAGGCAGTTGCGCGGCTCAGGACGGGCGGAGACGGCGGGGCCAGGCTGACGTGGGCGGGGAACCGAGTTTCGAGCCGGAAGCCCGCAGCACCTTGGATTTGCGAGTGTTGGGGTGTCTGAAGCTGCGCTATTCCTGTGGGGGATGCCGGTTTCAAGAGCCGGGTGAGGTTTTGGCAAGGTGCATTTTTATGGTTTATTCGCGTGACAGCCGCTGGGGGGCGGCGGTATGGTAGGTCCCTGGCTGACCCTATCGTCTAGCGGTTAGGACACCGCCCTTTCACGGCGGCGGCACGGGTTCGAGTCCCGTTAGGGTCGCCATCTGACCTGTTCCACTTGCCGGCCCAAAGGCTTGGCGGGAAATGGGGCGGCGCGGCGCGGGCGGGATCAGGCTTTTCGATAGAGTTCGGTTCCGCTATGGATGAATTCCCGCGCTTTATGTTCCAGGCCTTTCTGGAGGGCTTCGGTTTCCGCGAGTCCCTGCGCGGCGGCGTAGTTTCTGACTTCTTCCGTGATTTTCATGGCGCAGAACTGTGGGCCGCACATGGAGCAGAAATGGACGAGTTTGGCGCCTTCCTGCGGCAGGGTTTGGTCGTGGAACTCGCGGGCGGTGACCGGGTCGAGGCCCAGGTTGAACTGGTCGTCCCAGCGGAACTCGAAGCGGGCTTTGCTGAGCGCGTCGTCGCGGGCGCGGGCGGCGGGATGGCCTTTGGCAAGATCGGCGGCGTGGGCGGCGATTTTATAGGCGAGGACGCCGTCTTTGACATCCTTTTTGTCGGGAAGCCCGAGGTGTTCCTTGGGGGTGACGCAGCACAGCATGGCGCAGCCGTACCAGCCGATCATCGCCGCCCCGATGGCGCTGGTGATGTGGTCGTAGCCGGGAGCGATATCGGTGGTCAGGGGGCCGAGGGTGTAGAACGGCGCTTCGGCGCACCATTCGAGCTGCCGATCCATGTTTTCCTTGATGAGGTGCAGGGGGATGTGGCCGGGGCCTTCATTCATGACCTGGCAATCCAGCTCCCAGGCGATGCGGGTCAACTCGCCCTGGGTGCGCAGTTCGGCGAACTGGGCTTCATCGTTGGCATCTGCGATCGAGCCGGGGCGCAAGCCGTCGCCAAGGCTGAAGGCGACATCGTAGGCGCGCAGGATTTCGCAGATCTCGCGGAAGCGGGTGTAGAGGAAGTTTTCCTGGTGATGCGCGAGGCACCAGCGGGCCATGATTGAGCCGCCGCGCGAGACGATGCCCGTGACGCGGCGGGCGGTGAGCGGGAGGTAGCGGAGCCGCACGCCGGCGTGGATGGTGAAGTAATCCACGCCCTGCTCGCATTGTTCGAGGAGCGTATCGCGATACACTTCCCAGGTCAGCTCTTCGGGTTTGCCGTCCACCTTTTCCAGCGCCTGGTACAGCGGCACGGTGCCGATGGGCACGGGCGAATTGCGGATGATCCACTCGCGGGTTTCGTGGATGTTCCGGCCGGTGGAAAGGTCCATCACCGTGTCCGCCCCCCACTTGGTGGCCCAGCGCATTTTCTCGACTTCCTCCTCGATGCAGGAGGCCAGGGCGCTGTTGCCGATGTTGGCATTGATTTTCACCAGGAAGTTGCGCCCGATGATCATCGGCTCGCTTTCGGGGTGGTTGATGTTGGCGGGGATGATGGCGCGGCCGCGGGCGACTTCGGAGCGGACAAACTCCGGCGTGATTTCAGCGGGAATGGCCGCGTTGAAAGGCGGGCCGCCGCGGGCGTTTCCTTCCCGGGCGGCGGGCGAAGGACGTGTCAACGCGCGTCCCAGGTTTTCGCGGAGGGCCACGTATTCCATCTCCGGCGTAATGATTCCCTGGCGGGCGTAATAGCGCTGGGTGACGGCGCGACCGGGTTGGGCGCGCAGCGGCTGGCGGCGCAGAGTGGGGGGGAGCGGCGCGTCGCTGCGCCCGGGAACGGGTTGATAGGACGAGGGCGCCGGCTCGACTCCACCGCGCGCCGCGATCCATTCCCGGCGCAAGGGGGGCAGGCCGTGCTCGACGCTGCCAGTGAAGGCTGGGTCGCCCCACGGGCCGGAGCAGTCATAGACGCGCACGGGGGCGTTGGGTTCGGCGGTGCCATCGGCGGCGCGTGTGGGGGTCAGTTTGATTTCGCGGAAGGGCACCCGGATGCCGGGATGCTTCTCGCCGGTGACGTAGATGCGCGTGGAATGGGGCAGAGGGTCGCCGCTCCGGGGTTCGCTAGAGGTTCCGGCTGCATTCATAGCATGGCTCAAGCACACAAGTTTTTCCGGGGAACGCGGGCGGGGGAGACAGCGGAGTTCCCTTCGCCAGCATTACCTGGATCAGGTTCGACGGGTCTGCCGCGTTCCCACGCAGCACTCTCAGCCTTTGCGCTGAACCCGGTTCAGCAGCGGGTTGGCTCCCCGATAATTAATAATACTAGCTTGCGTCGGGAGAGGAGTCAAGCGAGTGTTTGACCGCCAGGCAGGAGGCTTCCATGCGGATGTAGTTGAGTACCACCGGCGCCAGGATCATTCCGGCCAGCCCCATCAGCCGTTCGCCCAACACCAGGGCCAGGAGTGTGAGCCAAAGCGGGTTGCGGATGCGGTGGCCGATGATTTTGCTGTTGAGGAAGTATTCCAGTTTATGAATGACCACGAGGTATAGCAGCGCGCCGAGAGCCATCTGGGGGGATACCGTGAACCCGATCCCGACAATGACGGTGTTGCTGACCAGGTTGCCCAGAACCGGGATCAGGCCGCAGAGAAACGTCACCCCAATCACCACGACGGCGTAGGGCAGTCCCACCGCGAGCACAAAAAGGGTCGTGAGGACCGTGTTGATGGCGGAGATGGTGATTTGCGCGCCGATGACTGTGGCGAAGCTTTGGTAAAGCGTCTCGAAGCGGCGCGCGATTTGGTCGCAGCTCAGCGAATACAGGTTGTCGCGCACCGCGTATTTCTCGCGGTCCAACTCCAGCTTGGAATTGAAGAACACGCTGATGGCCACCACGCCGCCGACCAGCACAAAGACGAACTGCGTCGTTGCTCCTTTGGCGAACCGGGCGAAATTGCCCAGGTAATTCATCCGGCTGCCCAGGTTGTCGAGGGCCATTTCCTTGAGGCTGTCGTAGTCCGTGAACGGGAGTTCTATCTGGTATTCCTGGGCCCACTCGATAATGGACGGGATGGCCTTGTCGGCAATCTCCGGCAGCGCCCGGAGGCTCTGGTGGGCGAAGTGCGCCAAGGCATAAACCAGGCCGGCGACCAGGACGAGAAACAGCCCGACGGCCAGTGTTTTGCCGCCCCGCTTCGGGAAATGGAGGTGGGTCAGGGCGAGATAGGTGAAAAAGGCCACCAGCAACGGGGTGGCCATGCGGAAATAGCCCACCAGCACCAGGGTCCCTGCCATGAACAGGTACGAGATGCGGACGGGCTTGTTTGCCGGCGGCGGCGTACAGGTAAGCTCGGCCATTCGCCGGCATTCATACCCCGGGCCCTGCCGGGGCGCGAGCTTTTTCGGTGTTGGACGGCGGCGGGCCGGGCCATCACGGGGAACCGTCCGCCGCCGGTTGCCGGGGATGGAACCAGCAGTAGAGGACGGGCAGGACAATCAGCGTCAGGAGGGTGTTGCTGAGCGCCCCGCCGATCACCACGGTCGCCAGCGGGCGCTGGACTTCGCCGCCGATGCCCACGTTCACCGCCATGGGAATAAACCCCACGGCGGCGACCAGCGCGGTCATCAGCACGGGGCGCAGCCGGACCAGGCAGCCTTCGCGCACCGCGTTGGCGAGCGGCCGGCCGGCGTCCAGCCGTTGGCGGATGAACGTGACGAGGACGAGCCCGTTGAGGATGGCCACGCCGCTCAGGGCGATAAATCCGATGGCGGCACTCACGGTGAAGGGCATGCCGCGCACCCACAGCGCCGCCACCCCGCCGATGGCGCCCAGCGGGATGCCGGTTGCCACGATGAGCACGTCGCGCATCGAGCCGAGGCTGAAATACAGCAGCGCCAGGATCAGCGCCAGGGCCAGCGGCACCACGAACCGCAGCCGGGCGTTGGCGCGCTGCATATTCTCGAACTGGCCGCCCCATTCGATTTGATAGCCCTCGGGCAGTTTCACCCGGCGGGCGATCTGGTCTTGCGCCTCGGCGACAAAGCTGCCGACGTCGCGCCCGCGCACGTTGCATTGCACGGTGATGCGGCGGCGCCCCCATTCCCGGTTGATCGTGGCCGGGCCTTCGGTTTCCACGACCTGCGCCAACTGCTTCAGGGGCAGCACCGAGCCCGTCGCCGTGGGGATATGGGTGTTGGCCAGCGCCTCCGGGTCCGTGCGCTGGCGGTCCGGCAGCCGCACCACGAGGGGGAAACGGCGCTGCCCCTCGCGGATTTCGCCAACCTTCCGGGAGCCCACCGCTTCGACGACGTTGAGCACATTGCGGGCCGGCACGCCGAAGCGCTCCGTGGCCCGCGGATCCACGCGCACTTGCAGGACGGGTTGCCCGACGAGTTGCTCGCCGGTGACTTCGCCCCGGCCCGGGATATCGGCCAGCACCCGCTGCACCTCATCGGAAAGCCCGCGCAGGATCTCCAGGTCGTCGCCGTAAATCTTGATGCCGATGTCCGAGCGGATGCCGGCGACCAGCTCGTTCATGCGCATTTCAATCGGCTGGCTGATCGCCACGCGCAGGCCCGGCACGCGCGCAAAGACCTTCTGCATTTCCTCGACCAGCCCGGCCTGGGTGCGGGCTTTCGTCCACTGCGCGCGCGGTTTGAGCGCGAGGAAGAAGTCCGACAACTCGACGCCCATCGGGTCGGTGGCCACGTCCGCGCTGCCCAGGCGCGTCCAGATGTTGGCGATTTCATCTGGAAACCCGGCCAGCAATAGCTTTTCGAGGCGGTCGTTCAGCGCCGCGGCTTCCTCCACCGAGACGCCCGCCACGCGGACCGAGGTGCCCACGATGGCGCCTTCGCCGAGGCGGGGCAGGAATTCGCCGCCCATGCGCGCGGCCAGCACCCCGGCGCCGGCCAGCAATCCCAGGGCGCCCAGCAGCGTAAACCAGCGAAACCGCAGCGCCAGGTTGAGCACCGGTTCATAGAGGCGGCGCGCCAGCCGCTCCAGCCACGGCTCTTTTTCCTTGATAGGCCGGAGCAGAAAGAGGCTGGCCGCCACCGGGATAAAGGTCAGGGCGAGCAGCAAGGATCCCGCGAGCGCAAAAACCATCGTCAGGGCCATGGGCCGGAACAGTTTGCCCTCCACCCCCTCCAGGGTGAGGATGGGCAGGAACACAATCAGGATGATGCCCACGCCGAAGGCGACCGGGCGCACGACTTCCAGCGGGGCGCGCGCCAGCACTTCCTGGCGTTCCCGGCGGGTGAGCGAGCGCCCCAGCTCCTGCCGCCGCCGCGCCAGGCCGCGCATGGCGTTTTCCACCATCACCACGGAGCCGTCCACCAGGAGGCCAAAGTCCATCGCGCCCAGGCTCAGCAGGCTGGCGGAGATGCCCGCCTGCAGCATCAGGCTGCCGGCAAACAGCATGGAAAGCGGGATGGCGGCCGCCACCACCAGCCCGGCGCGCAGGTTGCCCAGAAAGGCGAACAACACCGCGATGACCAGCAGCGCGCCCGCCAGCAGATTATGCTCGACGGTGCGAATCACATTATCCACCAGCTCCGTCCGGTCATACAACACTTCGAGCTGGATGTCGTCGGGCAGCATTTTCCGCACTTCGGCCAGCCGGGCTTTGAGCGCGCGCGTGACCACATGGCTATTCTCGCCCATGAGCATGAAGCCCAGCCCCAGAACCATCTCGCCCCGCCCGCCGCCCGTCACCGCGCCGCGGCGGATTTCATGATCCACCTGGACCGTGGCCACATCGCGCACGTGCACCGGCACCCCTCCCGTGGAGGCAATGACGATATCCCCGATCTCCGCCACGTTGGTGGTCAGGCCAATGCCCTGCACCAGCAAAGACTCGCCCGCGCGCACCACCTGCCCGCCGCCGACATTCTGGTTGTTGGCTTCGAGCGCCGCGAAGAGGTCCTCCCACGTCAGCCGGTGTTTGACCAGCAGGTCGGGGTCGGCCACGACGTGGTATTGCTTCTCGAACCCGCCCCAACTGGTGATTTCGGCCACGCCGGGCACTTTGCGCAGCTCGGGCTTGATGACCCAGTCCTGCAGCTCGCGAAGTTCCGTAAGCGTGCGCCGGGCGTCTTTGGCGCGCACCGCGTAGTGGAAGACCTCGCCCAGCCCGGTGGCGATCGGCCCCAACTGCGGGCGCGGAACGCCGGCGGGCAGGTCCACGCTCTGCAGCCGTTCGCTGATGAGCTGCCGCGCCCGGTAGATGCTCGTGCGGTCGTCGAAGGTCGCCACCACCTGCGAGAGGCCGAATTTGGAGATCGAGCGGACGTTTTGCAGCCCCGGCAGGCCGCCGAGGGCCAGCTCCACCGGGATGGTGACCTGCTGCTCGGCTTCCTGCGGGCTGAGCGCCGGCACGTTGGCGTTAATCTGCACCTGCACCGGGGTCGTGTCCGGGAAGGCGTCAATCGGCAGCACGCGCAGAAGGCGCCCGCCCACGACCACCAGCGCCAGCGTCAGCACGCACACCAGCAGGCGGTTGCGGAGCGACGTTTGAACCAGCCAGTTCAGCATGCGCGCCTCCGCTCAATCCGCGCAGCCCGCGCCCATGCGCGAGCTGAGCCACTGCGATTTCAACGCGAAGCCGTGATTGACCACCACGGTTTCATCCGGCTGCAGCCCCGCCGCCACCTGCCAGCGTTCGTCGTCCTTGAGGCCCACCGCCACCGCCCGCGCCTCGAACAAATCATCGGCGAGCTTGACGAAGACAAACGGTTTGCCCTCGAGCGAGCAAAAGGCCGCGGGCGGCAGCAGCAGGGCCTGCTCCGCCGGGCGGGTCAGGATGCGCGCTTTGGCAAACATGCGGGCGCGCAGCAGGCCTTCCGGATTGGCGATCTCGGCGCGGGCGCGCGCCTTGCGGCTGCGCTCGTCCACCTCGGCGGCGATCCAGGTCAGCCGGCCGCGGAAGGTCCGGCCGGGAAACGCGTCCACCCGCAGCTCCACTTCCTGCCCCACCCGCACCCGGCCCAGGGCCGCTTCCTCGAGGCTTAAAATCGCCCACAACGTGGAGCGGTCCGTCAGGGTGAACAGCGATTTGCCGGCTTCCACGAGCGCGCCGCGCACGGCGTTGCGTTCCACGATCTCGCCGGCGAACGGGGCGCGCACTTCCATCAGCACCGGTTCCTGGGGCTCGCGTCCCAGCCGGTCAATCTGTTCCTCGGTAAACCCCTGCAAGCGCAGTTGCTGGCAGGCGCCCAGGTGCTCGGCCTCGGCCTGCTGCAAGTCCTTTTCCGAGGTCACCCGCTCGGCCCGCAATTTGCGCTCGCGTTCGAGCGTCTGGTGGCTCAGCACGGCGCGGGCCACGGCTTCCGCGAGGGCGGCGGACCATATCGTCGCCACGGTCTGCTTTTCTTTGACCTGCGTGCCCAGGTCCGCGGTCACGGATTGCAGGATGCCGCCGACTGGCGCCACGATTTGCGCCAGCCGGTTCTGGTTGAAGGTCAGCTCGGCATAGCAATCGAGGTGTTCGCGAATCTCGCCCCGCTGCGCCTGCGCCAGTTCCACCCCCGCCAGCGCGGCGGAGTCCGCGGCGGGCAACCGCACCTTGGTTCCCTGCCCGGGCTTAAGCTGCGCGGCGATTTCCGGGTGGCAGATGCCGCACTCCGCTTCCAGCAGGTCGTGCTCCTCGCAGTGTTCCTTTGCCGCCGCCGGGTGCGCCTCGCCGCCGGGCTCGGCGTGGCCGCCGGGGGCTTCGGGTTTCGGCGCTTCGCGGTGCGCGAGGGCGCTGGTTGAAAGGGTCAAGGCCAGCACGAGCAGCCAGCCGGTATTCCAATAAGCTCGGGTTTTCATAGATCGTGGGGGTTAAAGTCGGTTCCGGTGATGGGGCGCGCCGCCGGTCCTCCGGCGCGGGCGGGGTTTTCGGGCGGGCCGGCCCAGGCCGTTTCGGGCGCCGGGGTTCCGCGCGCGCCGCGGGGTTCGTCGGCCCCCGCCGCCAGCAGGGCTTCGATGTTGGCCTGCGCGATGTTCAGCTCCAGCAGTTTCTGCTGGTAACTGAGCCGCGCTTCGGCGGCGGTGCGCTGCGTGTCCAGCAAATCCATAAAGCCGAATTTCCCCTCCTCGAAACCGCGTTGCACCAGCCGCAGCGCCTCGGTGGCCCTGGGCAGAATGTGCTCGCGATAACCGGCCGCCTGCTGCGCGGCGGTCCGCAGCCGCTGGCTGGCCGTGCTCCAATCCCGCAGCAACTGCTGTTCAACCGCCGCCAGCCCGGCCGCCGCCGCCGCCGCGTCCGCCCGGGCCTCCTGGCGCCGGCCCCGGGAGCGGTCAATCAAAGGCAGCGGCAGGGAAAGGCTGAATTGCACGATCGAGGCGCGGCTGCCGGCTTCCTGCCCCCCGGCGGCGCCAAACTTCACATCGGGATACGGCTCGAGCCGGGCGCGGCGCTCCGCCGCGTCCGCCCGCTCCTTGTCCGCCCGCGCCGCCCGGACGCTGGGGTGTCCCGCCAGCCAGCGCGCCGGCGCGGTCTCCAGCACGGCCAGGTCCGCGGTCTCCGCCAGGGCGCCGCTGACCGGCGCGCCCGCCCATTCAGGGCTGCCCAGCAAGTGGGCCAGCTTCTGGCGCGCGGCTTCCTCTTCCCGCTCGAAGCCCGCCAGTTCGGTTCGGGCCTGTTCGAGGGGAATCTCCGCGCGCAGTTGCTCCTGGTCCGCCGCCGCCCCCGCCTGCACCCGCTTGCGGGCGGTCGCCGCCGACGACTCGGCCACAGCCACCAGCTCGCGCGCCACCGCCGTCAGGCGCTCCGCCGCCAGCACCTCGAAGAAGGCGGTTTTCACTTCCCGCACCAGTTCCACGCGCCGCAGATCATACTCCGCCTGGCTAAGCCGGACGCCCCACTCGCCGATCCGCCCCTCGAGCTTTTTCTTGCCCGGGAACGGAAACGTCTGCGACACCCCCGCCAGCTTTTTCGCCTCGGAGAAACCGCCGCCCTCGGTCGGCCAGTCCTCGGCGCTCAGCTCCAGTTCCGGGTTGGGCCACAGCTTCGCCTGGGCGGCGCGCCCGGCGGCGCTCGCCACCCGGCTTTCCGCCACGCTGAGCTCAAGATTGCGCGTCAGCGCCCGCCGGACTGCCGCCTCCAGCGTCAGCGCCCCGGCGCCCGCCGACGGCCCGGATTCCTGGCTCATTGCCGGGCGCGCGCTTGCGCCGCCCAGCGCCACCGCCAGGAGCAGTGGCCATTTCCAATAAATCTTTCGTTTCATAAACAAACTAAACAGGCTTAAACCAATACCAACGGAATCGGCCGGAGGCGTGGAACCCCGCCATCCGGACGGAGAAGTCCCGACCGGGACTGTTTAAGAAACGCGGGAAGGCGCGCGCGGCGGCTGGGCCGTGCGCTGAGAGAATTGCCAGGCGCGGAGAAGCTCAGGCGGAGAGGAAGAACGCAAGTTCAGGAAGGCCGCCCCGTCCGGCCGGGCATCCCCGGGCACGGCGTCCCCGACCACCGCCGACGCCAGCAAGGGCTTGAGCGGCAGGGATTGGGGCTTTTCCAGCCGGTAGCAGCCGGACTCGATCGTCGAGCAGCCATCGCCGGCGCAATCCTCTTCCGCGTGCGCGGGCGAGCGTTCGGATTCCGCGTGCTGGCAGCAGGAGAGAAACTCCAGTCCGGGAAGCGCCGCCAGCAGACAATGCGACCCTGCCGCCACCCAAAGGGTGACCATCACCAGAACCGCGGGTATCCGCCAGAATCGCATCAGACGTTTTATAGATGCCCTCATTGTGGCGGAAGTTCAAGTTTTTATCGCCCTCAGGCTAATTGATCACCCCGCCTGCCGTCAGCCTTGACCGCCGGGTGTGGAGGATGAGGAGGCATTGCGGCTTGACGCCCGCAACCGAACGCCGGGCCAAAGGCTATTCGGGCCGGTCGGGAATGGATTTAACCAAAACGACTCAGATTTCAACCTCAATCCGACTTCACAGAACGCGCAAGTCACTGATTTTACGGGCAAAAAGCATTTGTAAGCCAGTGGCCAACCCGTTGAATACGCCAACCAAACAGTTCATTGAGGCTCTCCGCTGGCTTGTCAGGCCCGTTTCGGCTCCAATAGAGCGAGGGCGCACGGTTGGAATGTGTAGCGTCAACGTTTCAGATAAAGGATTCGCGAAGCCAAAACCTATTCGGACACTCGCCCGCCCCTGAAAAGCCGCCTTTTGTCAGCCCTGGATTCATAACTAACTGTTTTTACGGAGCTTAATGCTTTTCCTCCCATCCTTTCCCCTCGTTTCGGCCTTTTCAGGCACCCATAGCCACTATCCAAAGGCCTTGGAGACCCCCTGCTTCTACGCCGTGTACAAGGGGTGTACAAGGGATGCTCATCGGATGTACTAGCTAAAATCCCATGGACTCCCGATGGGCATCCCTTGTACACCCCTTGTACACGGCGTAGAGGCAGGGTAAGTCCAAGGTATGTCCCGGGTATGTCGAAGTCGGCATGATTTTATCCCTCTCTATACCTAAACCATTGATTTTACTGGCGAAAGGTTCGGGATTCAGCGGCTATGCCCTTAAATTTGTTAAGCAAAGGGTTCGCCGGGGCTGCGGCTTGGACGATCTGACCCGATCAGATCCCGATAAAACGAGGATGGGCGGGTAAACGACCCGAGTGAATCGTTCCGGTTTAACCGGTGATATAACCCGAACCTTGAACCAGCGGCTCCGCCACGCAAAAGCCCGGGCGCGCCTGAAATTGGCTTTGGGCGTTGATTTCTTTCGCCATAAGGCCGGGTAGCGGCATAGTATGAGAACATGAAAGTCGGTGCTTGCGTAGTCATCGGAGCGGTGGGATTGGGCCTGGCGGGCCTGGTTTCCTGCGGCCAACCCGATCGTGGGAAGCCGGCGGACCCCGCAGCCATGCCCGCGCGTCCGGTGAGCGTCGCGCGCGCGCAAACGCGGGCGATCGCCCGGACTATCGGGGCGACCGGGTCGCTGGCGGCGCAAGAGCAGGCCACCCTCAGCGCCAAAGTGGCGGGGCGCCTGGAGCGCCTGGAGGTGGATATCGGCAGCGAGTTGCGCCAGGGCGACCTCGTCGCGCAGATCGAGCCGCGTGATTACGAGCTGGGATTGCAGGAAGCGGCGGCGGCCCTGGCGCAGGCGCGCGCGGCGCTGGGGCTTCCGATCGCCGGCGACGATGACCGGATCGAGTTGGAACAGGTGACCGCTGTGCGGCAGGCCCGGGCGGTGCTGGAGGAAGCGGCGAAGAACCGGGAGCGCGTCCAGCGGCTGTCAGGCTCGGGCATCGCGTCCCAATCGGAAGTGGATACCGTGGAAGCCACCTACACGGTGGCCGCCGCGCGCTACGACTCGGCCTTGGAAGAAGCCCGCGGCCGGATGGCGACGGTCGCGCAGCGGCGGGCGGAGTTTGACCTGGCCCGCAAACGCCTGGCCGATGCCTCGGTGCGCGCGCCCTTTGACGGCGCGGTGCAGGCGCGGCCGGCCACGATCGGCGAATATGTCGCGGTGGGGGTGCCGATTGTGCGCCTGGTAAAAACCGCCCGGCTGCGGCTGCGCCTGGACGTGCCCGAGCGCGAGTGCGCCCGGGTGCGGGTTGGCCAGGTGGTGCAACTGCACGTGGAGGGTGATTCCCGGCTTTACACCGGGCAGATTGCCCGGCTCAGCCCGGCGCTGGATGAGCAAACCCGCACGCTGCGCGTGGAAGCCGACGTGCCCCGGCAGGGGTCGCTGCGGCCCGGGCTGTTCGCGCGGGCGCAGATCGTCGTGGCCGAGGCCGACCCCGCGCTCACGGTGCCCGAGAAGGCCGTGATCACGTTCGCCGGGCTGGAGAAGGTCGTCGTGGTTGAGGACGGCCGGGCGGTGGAGAAAGTCGTGAGCACCGGGCACCGCGGGCCGGACTGGGTGGAGATTGTCTCCGGTTTGTCAGCCGGGGAAACGGTCGTGTTGAACCCCGGCGGCCTGCGCACGGGCCAGCGGGTGGCCCGCCCGGAGGCGGAGCCGAACTGACGATGCAGAAACTGGCTGAGATTTGCATCCGGCGGCCGGTCTTCGCCACGATGATCGTGCTGAGCCTGGTGGTGGTGGGGATGGCGGGCTACCTGCACCTCGAGGTGGATCGCTTTCCCTCGGTGGACCTGCCCACGGTCCGGGTCAGCACGCGCCTGCCGGGCGCCGCGCCGGCGGAGGTGGAGTCCCAGATCGCCCAGCCCATGGAAGAAGTCCTCAACACCATCGAGGGCATCCAGGAACTGCGCTCGATTTGCGGCTCTGGCGCCGCGTTTGCCGTCGTCACCTTCGACCTGAAGCGGGATATTGACGCGGCGGCGCAAGACGTGCGCGACCGGGTGGCGACGGTGGTGCGCGATCTGCCCCGCGACGCCGACCCGCCCACGATCGCCAAGGCGGAGCCGGACCAGGCTCCCATCATGAGCATTGCGCTGGCGGGCAACCGGTCGCAGCGCGAGTTGTCCGAGATCGCGGACAAGATTGTGAAAAAGCAGATCGAACGCTCCGCCGGCGTGGGGCAGGTGGAGCTGGTCGGCGATTTGTCGCGGGCGATCAACGTGTGGGTGGACGCCGACCGGCTCGCCGCCTACCAGGTGCCGATTACCGCCGTGCGGGACGCGGTCGCCGCCCAAAACGCGAACATCCCGGGCGGCAATGTCACGGGCAGCCTGCGGGAGGAGACGCTGCGGACGATGGGGCGGCTGCCCGACGCCCGCGCGTTCAACGACCTGGTGATTACCACGCGCCAGGGCACGCCCATTCGCGTGCGGGACATCGGCTGGGCCGAGGACGGCACGAAGGAACAGCGTTCCATTTCCCGGCTCAACGGGGAGCCCACCGTCGCGCTCAACGTGCTGCGCCAGTCCGGCGCCAATACCGTCGCCGTCATCGAGGGCGTCAAGCAGAAGCTGCGCGAGGTGGCGCCGCAGCTTCCGGCCGACGTCAAGCTGCAGGTCACCCGCGACCAATCGCACTACATCTACGAGGCCTTGCACGAAATCCAGCGGCACCTGGTCCTGGGCAGCCTCCTGGCCTGCCTGGTGGTGCTGCTGTTCATGCGCAACTGGCGCGCGATGATCATCGCCGCGGTGGCCATCCCCACCTCCGTGATTTCCGCCTTTGGCCTGATGAAGGCGCTGGGGTTCACCCTCAACAGCGTCACCATGCTCGCGCTGGTGTTGATGGTGGGAATCGTCATTGATGATGCCATCGTGGTGCTGGAAAACATCTTCCGGTTCGTCGAGGAAAAGCAGATGCGCCCCTTCGCGGCGGCGCGCGCGGCCACGGCCGAGATCGGGCTGGCCGTCATGGCCACCACGTTCAGCCTGGTGGTGATCTTCGTCCCGGTTTCCTTCATGTCGAGCATCTCCGGGCGCTTTCTCTACCAGTTCGGCTTCACGGCGGCGGTGGCGGTGCTGGTGAGCCTGCTGGTCTCGTTCACGCTGACGCCGATGATGAGCGCCCGCCTGCTGCACATGGGCAACGGGCGCGGCCGCCCGGACGCCGGGGCCGGGGCGCGCTCCCGCGGCGGGTTTTATCGCCGCCTGGATGCCGGCTACCTGAAACTCCTGCGCGGCGCCCTGGGGCACCGGTGGGCGGTGGCGGGGCTGGCCGCGCTGGTGATCGCCTCCGCGGCGCCGCTCTACCAGTTGGTCCGGCAGGAATACCTGCCCAGCAACGTGGATGAGGGCGAATTTGATGTGCGCGTCACCGCGCCCGAAGGAACCAGCCTGACGGCGATGAACGAGGTGTCCCTGCGCATCGAGGAGGAATTGCGTTCGGTGCCCGGCGTGCGCCTGGTGCTGGCCACCGCCGGCAGCGGGTTCCTGGGCGGCGTCAACGGCGCCAACTTTTTCGTCCAGCTCGCGCCGCATCGCGAACGCACCTTCCGCTGGGCCCGGCTGGCGCACTGGCCCCCGTGGGATGCCTGGCGCGGAAATTACACGCAACGCGACATCCAGCAGGAGATTCGCCGCCGCCTGCGCCAGTTGCCGGACCTCCGGATGGCCATCCGCAACCCGCAGACATTCGTCGGCGGCGGCCCCAACTCGGACATTGATTTTTCGCTGCTCGGGCCGGACCTCGATTTGCTGAACACCTACGCCGAGCATCTGCGCACCAACGCGCCGGCGCTGGGCCTGCTGGATGCCGACACCACGCTCAAGCTCGACAAGCCCGAGCTGCGCGTGGAAATTGACCGCGAGCGCGCCGCCAACCTGGGCGTCAGCACCACCGACATCGCCAACGCCCTGCGCGTCATGGTGGGCGGCGATCAGCGCGTGACCCGTTTCCGCGACGACACCATGAGCGAGGATTACGATGTGCAGGTGCGGTTGAAGGAGGGCGACCGCAACGAAGCCGACCCCATCCGCCGGCTGTACGTCCCGCGGCAGAACGGCGGGCTGGTGCGGCTGGATAACGTGGTGAAGCTGGTGTCCACCCAGGCGCCCTCGCGCATTGACCGGCTGGACCGCCAGCGGCAGGTGAGCTTGCGGGCGGCGGTGGCTCCCGGCTACGCGCAGGCAGACCGCATCGCCGCCCTGCGCGCCGAGGTGGCGAAGATGGGGCTGCCGACCGGCTATTCCACGCGCGTCTCGGGCCGCGCGCGCGAATTGGAAACCACCTTCCGGGAGTTCCTGTTCGCCTTCGCCCTGTCGGTCGTCCTGATGTATATCATCCTGGCCTCCCAGTTCGAGAGTCTCGTGCACCCGTTCACCATCCTGCTCTCGCTGCCGCTTTCGGTGCCGTTTGCCTTCCTTTCCCTGCTGGCCGCCGGCCAGACCATCAACCTCTATTCCGCGCTCGGCTTGCTGGTCCTCTTTGGCGTCGTCAAAAAGAATGCCATCCTCCAGATAGACCACATGAACAAGCTCCGGGCCGCCGGGCTGGAGCGCGGCGCGGCGATCCTCCAGGGCAACCGCGAGCGGCTGCGCCCGATTCTCATGACCACGCTGACGCTGATCGCCGGGATGCTGCCGCTGGCGCTGGGCACCGGGCCGGGGGCCGAAGAACGCCGGGCCGTGGCGGTGGTGGTCATCGGGGGGCAGGCGCTGTGCCTGCTTCTGACGCTGGTCGTGACGCCCGTGGTCTATTCGCTCCTGGATGATTTGCGGCTGCGGGTTCGTGCGCGCTGGCATCGGCATACCCGCGCCGCCGGGCCGGAGCAGCTTCCTCGCGCCGCTTAACCCCGGGCCAGCTCCGCGGCGTGCTTCTGAATCTTGCGGAGGGCGTCGGCGATCTGCTCCATGTCCGCGCGCGTGCCCAGCAGGGTGGTTTGCGTGAACCACGCGGCTTCCTCGGCAAGCCGGTCATTGGCCGGGCATTCGGTGCGCTCCGCCCACTTGGCCAGCGTGTCCGCCGGAAACAGGCGCTGCCAGGAGCGGGACGCCAGCGCCCGCTGGAGGAACGCCGCCCGGTTCAGCCGGCCGTAGCCCGCGCGGGCCTCCACGCCCTCGGCCTTGAGGGCTTCCAGGAAGCGCTTCCGCGGCAGGTTGGCAAAGTGCTCCCGCTGGTAGCGGAACATGAACAGGTGATAAGCGTTGCGCGTGCCGCCGGCGTAGGTTTTCGCCGGCACAATCCCGGGGATGTCCCGCAGCAGGCGGTCCAGGCAGGCGGCGTTCTGCTCGCGGATCCGCATTTGCTCTTCCAGCCGGGTCAACTGGGCCAACAGGATGGCGGCCTGAAACTCGGTCATGCGAAAATTGCCGCCCCGCAGGCTGCCCGGGGCCGTTTCGCCGCCGCCGCCGCGCCGGGGCCGGCACTGGTTGTGGAACGCATAGCACTGGTCGGCCCATTCCTCATTGCTGGTGAGAATCGCGCCGCCATCGCCGCAGTTCAGGTTCTTGCTGGCCTGAAAACTGAAGCAGCCGGTGTCGCCCCACGTGCCCAGGCACCGCTGCCGCCACTGCCCCAGGTGCGCCTGGCAGGCGTCCTCGATCACCGGCAGCCGGCGCGGCTTTGCCACGGCCAGGATCGTATCCAGGTCGGCGGGATAGCCCCCCAGGTGCACGGGGAGGATGGCTGTGGTGCGGTCGGTGATCGCGGCTTCAATTTTGCGCGCGTCCAACTGCAGGGTTTCCGGGTCGGTATCCACGAAAATGGGCAGGGCATGGTGCAGCAGGATGGCGTTGACCGAGGCAATAAAAGTATAGGGCGCGACGATGACCTCGTCGCCCGCCGCGACGCCGACCGCCGCCAGGGAAGTGAAGAGGGCGCTGGTCCCGCTGTTGGTGGCCAGGCAGTACCGGGCCCCCGTGGCCTTGGCGTAAGCCGCCTCGAAACGCGCCACGTGGGGGCCGTTGCCCCGGAACCATTTGCCGCTGCGCACCACCGCCTGCAGGGCCTGCTCCTCGCGCTCGTCAAAGATCGGCCAGGCGCGGGGCGGGCGCGTTCGGACCGGCTTGCCGCCGAGCAGGGCCGGCTTATCCGCCGCGCCCGTGCCGGTCTTCTGAGGTTGAGCCGGGACGGGCCAGGGAAGGGAGATTCCCGCGCCGGCTACCGCGGTGGCGCCCAGGAACTGCCGCCGGTTAATACGCTGGTTCATGTTGACGGATTCCTAATTAGGGGATTAAATGGACTAATGCAAATCGAAAGTCTCAAGGTGTTCTGCGACCTGACGGAAACCAAAAGCTTCACGCGCGCCGCACACATCAACAACGTGACCCAGTCCGCCGTCAGCCAGACGGTCAGCGCCCTGGAACGCCGCTTCAAAACGCCGCTCATCGAGCGCAGCAAGCGGAACTTCCGGCTGACCCCCGAGGGCGATGTCTTTTACGAGGGCTGCAAACGCATTCTGATGACCTGCGACGCGCTCCGGAGCCGGCTGCAGGAGATCGGCCAGGTGGTCGTCGGCCACCTGCGCGTGGCCACCACTTACAGCATCGGGCTGCACGTGCTGCCGCCGCACGTGAAACGCTTCATGCTCCGGCACCCCGGCGTCCAGGTGCACGTCGAGTACCGCCGCAATCCCCAGGTCTATGAGAACGTGCTGGGCAATATCGTGGACCTGGGGCTGGTGTCCTACCCCGTCCGCGACGCGCGGCTGCGCGTGGTGCCTTTCCGGAAGGATACGCTGGTGCTGATCTGCCACCCGCAGCATCCCCTGGCCGGGCAGAAATCCGTGCGCGTCAAAGCCCTCCGGGGGGTGAAGTTCATCAACTTCGCCAAGGGCCTGCCCACGCGCCTGGCGCTGGACGCCCTTTTCAAGCGCCAGCGCGTGGCGGTGGACTCGGTCATGCAGTTCGACAACATCGAGACCATCAAGCGGGCGGTCGAGATCAATTCCGGGGTGGCCGTGGTGCCGCGGGAAACCGTCGCCAAAGAGGTCGCCATCGGGAGCCTGGTCTCCGTGGCCCTCGAGGACGGCGCTTACCGCCGCCCGCTGGCGGTCATCTACAAGCGGGACCGGGTGTTGTCGCCGGCCATCAAGGAGTTTATCGCCCACCTGAAGCAACCGGTTTGAAGCCGCGGCGGCCCGGAACGCCGCGCCCGCGCCTACTCCGGCCCGCCGGCGGGCCCGCTGTTGCCCGCCAGCCAGCCATCGTAACCCGACCGGTCATGCCGCCAGCGCCGCGGGGCGCCGCCCCGGCTGCGCGGCGGCGCGGGCGGGGCCGGCGCGCGCCCGTGAAAGACCGTCTCCGGGGCGCTCTCCAGCACGAGGTTGCCGAGCAGGTATTCCACGCGCCGCAACAGGGCGCGGGCGGTGGCGGGCGGGTTTTTCCAGACGCTCTGGCACCGCAAGTGCAGCCGCATGATTTCGCGCAGGTTCAGCGGCGGATGCAGGAACGCCGCGATCTCGGCCTGCGCGCGCATGCGCTGGAGCACCCGCACCACGCGTTCGAGAAAAGCCGTGTCGGCCCGCCGCTCCCAAAGCTGCTCCAGCTCGCCCAGGGCATCCCCGTAAACCAGGTTCGTGGAGTCAAAGGACTCCTTCTGCCGCTCGTACAGCAGCGGCAGCGAGTTCCAATGCAGCGCCCCGATGCGCGCATAGACGACCTCGTGCCGGCTGCGGAGCTGCCCAAAGTGACGCCAGAGATACTGGTGGATCAGCTCGACGGGGTCGTCGTTGCGCGCGCGCAAAGCCCCCACCCCGAAGCTGAGCAAGTCCGCCGCCAGCAGGCCCGGCCCATGCCGCTTGACCTTCAACCGCAGGTCGCGCGCGCTGCGCCGGTCCAGCTTGACGGCATCGAAGTAGTTCACCCGCTCGGGAACCGCCGGCCGATCGCACTCGCGGACCTCCCACTTCGTCCGCTGCAGCGATTCCAGCGTGATCCCCCCCAGGGAATGAAACACGGCCAGCGCATAATACGCCGGCGGCAGATCCGACGCCGTGAAGTGGTAGCGCACCTCCAGGCGCGGATCCGGCGACTCCCCCGACCCCAGGGGAAGCTGGCGCGTGAGCGTCCGGATCAGGTTGTGAACCGGGTCATTCAGCGCGACAAAGGTCTTCGTCATTCGCCCTGAAACCAGCTAGAAACGTACCAGTCGCACGACTTAAACTTGACGCGCCGGGCGCCGCCGCGACAATACGACCATGCCTGCAATAACTGTTTCGGTGAATCGTCCCTCCCCCCTCGCCTCCTGGCTCCCGGCCGCTGGCGCCCTCCTCCTGGCCGCGCTTTTTTCCGGCTGCTCCACGCTGCCCCGCCCGGGCGCCTTTGCGCCCCGCAAGGGAGATGAAATCATGGTCGCCGGCCACTGGGTGCATACCGGCACGCGGGTCGTGACCTGGATGGACCCCGGCGGCTACGACGCCTACCGCGTCGAACGCCGGTTCAGCCCCCTTGAGAAATCAGACTGGGAAACCTCCCGCCAGGAGGTCAAATACCTCGATTCCCCCAACCGCTACAACCTGCGCCGCCAGGGGCTTTCCGACGAGGAAATCGAGCGGGTGCGGGGAGGCGGCTGGGATTTGCCGCTGCTGCAGCGGGTCGTGGATCAGTTCGTCATCCACTATGATGTCTGCGGCACCAGCCGCCAATGCTTCAAGGTCCTGCAGGATATGCGCAACCTGAGCGTGCATTTCATGCTCGACCTTGACGGCACGATCTACCAGACGCTCGATGTCAAGGAACGCGCCTGGCATGCCGGCACCGCCAACAGCCGCTCCGTCGGCATCGAAATCGCCAACATGGGCGCTTACTCCCCGCAGGGCCGGAACCCGTTTGCCCAATGGTACGCCAAAGACGCCCGCGGCCGGACGCGCATCACCCTCCCCCCGGCCTACGGCGACGGCGGCCTCCGCACCCCGGGCTTTGTGGGCCGCCCCGCGCGGCCCGAGCCGGTGAGCGGCGCCATCCAGGGCACGGAATTGATTCAATACGACTTCACGCCCGAGCAATACCGGGCCTTGATCAAACTCACCGCCGCGCTTTGCTCGGCGCTGCCTAAAATCAAATGCGACTATCCCCGCGATGCCGCCGGCCACCTCGTCCGCCAGAAACTGTCCGACGAGGAGCTGGAGGCCTACCAGGGCGTCCTCGGCCATTATCACATCCAGGCCAACAAAGTGGACCCCGGCCCGGCCTTCCAATGGGATTACGTCCTCGGGCAGGCCCGCCGCCTGCTCAAGAGCGGCCCGCCGCCCGCCTCCGCCTCTCTCGACCAGGCTCCCATCCGCCGGCGATTCTAACGCCCGCGCTCCGCTCCGGCCCGCGGGCTGGCGGCCGCCCGCGCGCTGCCGAAACGGCTCGGCATCCGCGCGCCTCCCGCCGCGCGCGGCGGGCCCCCGGGCCAATCCCCGCCCCGCTTTTTCCGCTTGCCCGGCAGGGGCGCGAAGAGAAGATTAAGCATTGTGAACTTGCGCATCGGTATTCCTGGAACGGCGCTGGCCGCGGCGCTGGCGGGCACCCTGTTGGCGGCTGAATCGCCAACCTGGAAAGCCGGCACGGCCCGCGCCAACATCACCCCCACGCAGCCCCTCTGGATGGCGGGCTATGCCTCCCGCACCAACCCCGCCACGGGCAAGGAAATGGATCTCTGGATCAAAGCCCTGGCCCTCGAAGACGCGCGGGGCCACCGCGCCGTCATCCTGAGCGGCGACGTGCTGGGCTTTACCCGCACCCTCCACCAGCGCACCTGCGCGGCCCTCAAGCAACGCTTCGCGCTGGAGCCGGACCAGGTGCTTCTCGCCGCCTCGCACACCCATAGCGGCCCGGTGCTGGCCGGCGCGCTCTACGACATCTATCCCCTGGACGCGGCCCAAAAGGACTTGATCGAAAAATACACCGCCGACCTCGAAGCCCGGATCGTCCAGACCGCCAGCGCGGCCCTGACAGCCCTGGCCCCCGCCCGATTGACGGCCGGGCAGGGCGTCGCCGGGTTTGCCGTCAACCGGCGGAACAACCCGGAACCGGAGGTGCCACGGCGCCTCGCGGACGGGACCTTGCAAGGCCCGGTGGACCACGCGGTGCCGGTGCTGGCGGTTTATGCGCCGGACGGCGGCCTCAAAGCCGTGCTCTTCGGCTACGCCTGCCACAATACCGTCATGGACTATTATCGCTGGTCCGGCGACTACGCCGGCTTCGCCCAGCGCGCGCTCGAACGCAGCCACCCCGAAGCCACCGCCCTGTTCTTCATCGGCTGCGGCGGCGACCAAAACCCCCTGCCGCGCCACCAGCTCGAACAGGCGGAACGCTACGGCCTCATGCTCGCCGCCGCCGTCGAAGAAACCCTGCGGACACCCGCGCCAACGCTGTCCCCCCGGCTCGAAACCGCCCTGGAAATGGTGGAACTCAACCTCGGCCCCGCGCCGACCGAAGCCGAGCTGGAAAAACTCGCGGCGGACTCAACCCCTTATCAGCGCCGCTGGGCAACCCGCCTGCTGGCCGACCTGAAAGCGGGCCGTCCGTTCATCCGCACCTATCCCTTCCCGGTGCAAGCCTGGCGGCTGGGCGGCCAGCAAGCCCTCATTGCGCTCGGCGGCGAACCGGTGGTGGACTGGGCGCTCCTGTGCAAACAACAGTTCGGCCCGCGGACCTGGGTGGCGGGCTATTGCAACGACGTGATGAACTATCTCCCCTCACAGCGCGTGCTCCAGGAGGATAAACCGCCCCTGGCCCAGCCGCGCTGGGGCTACGAAGGCGCCCTGGCCACCATTGTCTATGGCCTCCCCGCCTGGCGCTGGGCCGACGACGTGGAAGAACGGGTCACCGCGGGAATCCGGCACGTCATGGCCTGGCCGCCGGGCGTGTCCCGCCCCCACAGGGCGGAACCCCAAACCCCTTAACCTTAATCCGCGCATTTCGCGCCCCCGGCCGCCTATGGGCAGGCGGTTGGCCCACGCGCGGCAGGCAGCCGCCCTTTCCGGTTAACGCTCAAATAGCGCGTCCATAGCCCCCCAGCCGGGAAAGAGCGCCTTTCCGCGAACCCCAGGCCTCAAACCGCCGGAAAACCAAGGCTCGCCAGGCCGTCTGTCCCCCGATCCGGGCGTTTCTCCGGCCTGGCCTTCGTTTTCGGGGCGATTTGGCTGTTTTGCCCAAAGCCATCCCCCCAACCCCGCTTTCGGCCTCGCTCTGCCTTTTTCCCCGTCTCCCCGCTCCTCCACCGCTCCCAATAAGCCGTGTACAAGGGGTGTACAAGGGATGCCCACCGGGAGTCCATGGGATTTTAGCTGGTACACCCGATGAGCATCCCTTGTACACCCCTTGTACACGGCCTGTTGGGAGCGGGGCAGGATGGGGAGGGTGGCATTGTTAACTTCATTCATTTCAGCGACTTGCTGGATTTCGAGCGGGGGCGGGGCTGAAATAAGGGCGTTTTGGGACTGGTTTTGGGCGTTTTTGCCGTTCCGGGCTTGGGTAAGGGCGATTCGGGGCGTTCAGATGGGGGTGGTTTGGAAGGAGGCCAAAGACCGAAGGGGCTTTATTGGCAGGACCGAGGTTCCGTCCGGGTAGTGTCCTAAAAGTTCTGCAAAAAGCAGCGGGTCATGGTAAGCCACTGGGGTGAATAAAGAACCCAGAAACGAAAGGCAAAGAACCATGACCCGAAAGGTTGGAAAGAACGTAAAGACAGTAGCATTGGAGTTGGAAGAAGTGAAGCAGGCCTTAATGGCACAGAAGGATTTTTTAGTGCCGGTGGTGCAACAGACGATGCAGGCGATGCTGGAGTTGGAGATGGAAGAG